>VYKS01000482.1_pt1 | contig 20213 bp, 1 predicted proteins | sample 5114511 | NCBI WGS metagenome assembly VYKS01 (sample SAMN12291795, study PRJNA351875) | freshwater metagenome | isolation source: freshwater lake | place: USA: Michigan, Gull Lake | collected 2011-07-05 | reverse complement strand
AATCAAGATTTAATTGATGCAGATTTTCTCAATTTGTTAGATCAGTTTGCTGAACAGTCGGAAAAAGCTGGGGAAGTTGATGTTGCTAATTTTTTGCGAGAGTTGGCAAAATCTTTAAAAGAGGCGATCTCATCGCTCATGTCACAGCGTATTCCCGCCTATCAGGAATTGGTAAGAGCTTTGCAAAGGTAATGACTGCATTGTCTCATTAGGCTTATCCCCGAATTACAATAATTTCGTGTCCTGCGGGACTTATGACATTCTCAGTCGTGGTGCGTGCGATCGCTAATCGGCGGCAAGCCAGAACGGCGATCGAAGAGCACCAACCATCCTGTATCTAAACTCAACCCCGATAAATATTTATCCAATTGTGACAATCCTTCTTTAAGTGGGTCGGGTCTGCCATCCCTCCATACCTTTAATTCCATTCCCAAAGTTACTTTTAAACAATTAGTGGCGAGAGCAGGATGTGAGGTGATATTTCTGTCACCCTATTCTCCTAACTTAAACAAGATTGAAAAATTTTGGGCAATAGAGGTTCTATAATCTGCCATTCTTGATCCGTCAAACTGATTGTATATCCTATAGTTTACCCTTTTTGCTATTACTATTTACTATAAGGCACCAAATGGGCTCTCTAACCATTCTCCTTACTTGATTGATATCATACTTTCCACCAAGCCCTTGAGCTCTAGAAAATCAATCTCCTCTTATTTGAAAAGTATTACAACCCCTTGTCTGATTCTCATTCCTAAAAGTTGCATCGATTCCTTAGTTTTTGCAATACTTCATCGGCTGGGATTAAGGTGACTTTGCCTTGATCGATCGCTTCTATACGATTAGATATTTCTCTGTTCCAAGCTGTTTCAATTTCGGGATTAATTTCATCAAGGCTGTTAAGGAGATGTTCTGCAAGCATGGCGCGGTAAAGAGGGGGCAGGTTAAGACTGCTCCAAAAATTTCATCATAGGTTGCGTTAGTCATACAGAAACCTCCTTACAAAGCAAGTGAGCATATCTTAGCATTTTGGGTTTAGGTTCGCTCATTCAATGGTGGCAAGCTATTGACGATCGCAACTAATTCGACACTTACTCGCATGATCGCACTTAATGAGGTCAAGGATTTGGATCTCCCCATTGGCTTCCAGAACCAACGTTTTGTCCTAAGACCTTAAGACCAATCCAACTGCGGGATTGACCTGTACCTGTGTGTGTCTTATTACTTAACTCTACTTGAAGAGGTTGCCATTTAAGCTTAGAAACCTCAGCTAAAAATGATAACTGCAAGTAAACACCTGCTTTACTCTTTGTTTTTAGATAGGGATAATCACTTGTTATTTTTGTACTCAGTTCACTGCCAATTACAAACTTCCAGACTTTGCCATCAGTTTGAGGATCTCTCCCAACTGTTATCTCTTGGCTAAGAGAGCCGCCAAGATATAGAGGATTAATTCCACCCTCTAACTTCCACTTGCCACCAGAATATTTATTGCCACTTTGAAGATTTCCACCAGTATCTTCTTCCTTCGAAACATACCCAGACCATGTAAAACCTGTCGCCCAGTTATCTGTCAACCCATCAGAGCGCAACGGAGGTATAGAAAATCCCGCAGAGTAAGAAACAGTGAACTTTTTCGCACTAGCAATCCAATTCTCTCTACCATTTATAGTTAACCCTTGGGTTATCTGCGCACCGGGAGACTTCGGTTTATCCCATATCCAAAGCTTAGACAAAAGACCTGCATTTCTACCAGTAAATCCAGTACCACCACCACTTATACCTGTAGTACTTCCAATAGCACCTACAAGCCAGAAATCTTCAAGATAGTTAGCGAAAACTTCAGTGACTACCGAATACAACCATATTATATTATCCAATGCCTGAATCCATGCAACCAATCGGTGTAAATTCATTATTTCCTTAGCGGTATCATATCCCCTTATAGCTTTCTGTATTGCTTCGGTTGCCGAAAACTCTGTCAATGTAAAGTATCCAGTAGGATCAGTGTTTATTACAGGATTTGCATGAGCATACTGATACTTATGAATTGACATAGGGTCACTAAGCTCTCCACTGTAATCATCTTGACTGATAAAGCGACCTGTCTCAGGTTGTAAATACCTTGCTCTTAAATAAACAAGTCCCAACTTCTCATCATATTGCTCACCAGTATATAGATGATTATTTGTTGTAGCCCCACTCTTTCGTAAAATGCGTCCGTAGGCATCATATTCATATTCATCAGTTACAACACCACTTCCGTTTGTCAATTTTCTCACACTTCCCACATTATCACTGTGATAAAAATATGATATGCCTTCACGTACCTGCGAGACAGGTGTTGTTGAAAGTGTGTAGTTATAAACAGATTTAAGATTACCGTTTACATCATACTCTTCACGTACTTGAGAAAGAGGGCGGAGAGAATCTACCAAATATCTAGTCTCAACACCATTTTCTATTCTTGCGCTTAACTGACCAAGTCTGTCATAAACATATTCCACCTCATCGACAACGCCGTTATCATTTGAGACTACTTTTGTCACCTTACTTTGAAGATTCCAACTATAGACTTTGAATGTATCAGAATCTAACTGCTCTTTAATCAGCTTTCCTTCAGAGTCATAGCTATAAGTTGTTGCCTGACTATTGATAGTACTTGAAATTAGTTGGTTTAGTTCATTATACGTGTAATTCGTTATTCCTTCAACGGAATCATTTCTTGAAAGACGGTTTCCCACTGCATCATAGGTGTAGTTGATTGATCTGGACACACTAATTCCGTCTTCCAAAATAAATTCACTTACAAGTCTGCTTTCACTATCATAGCTATAGCTAACTACCCGCCCTGATAGCTCCTCAACTTTGAGTATCTTCCCAGAACTATCCCTAGTATAGTCAAAACTGGAAAGGGTAGTTCCCTGCTTAGTTGTTTTAATGCTAACAAGATGGTAAAGGCTGTTGTAAGTAAAGGTTTCAACAACTCCATTGCCATACTCAGACTTGATAAGCATGCCAACTGAGTTGTAGGTGTATTTTGTCGTTTGACCAGCAGTATCAACTAACTCCAACAGGTTCCCTAAGTCATCATAGCTATAAAGAGTAGTCCCCCCGTTACTTTGGACAGAAGCTAGATAACCAAATCTATCGTAAGTATAGGAAATAAATCTACCATCCGATTCCTGCCTTTTTACAAGACGGTCAAGTTCATCATAGGTAAACTCAGTAGTACCTCTACTGTTTACGATACTGGCAATCTGACCGTCCTGAGTATATGAAATAGCTTCTAACGTACCTGCTGTATCAATACTTTCAAGTTGATTATTACTATCATAATTAAACGATATAGTTGTTCCATCTGGTCTTGTTTCAGTTAAAAGAAATCCCTCACCGTCATAAGTATAAGTCGTAGTTCCGCCATACATATCGACTGAACTAGCTAACTGCCCATCAGTATTGTAATCATATTCAACAATATCTCCAGTTGGCAATGTAGTTTGAACTAAACGACCTTCTTCATAGGTGTAAAGCCATGATTGTCCTTTGGCATCAGTCAATTTAACTAAATTGCCATTTTGATCGTAGTCATATGTTGTTCGACCCGCAGGGGTAGTTACAGCAGTAATCCCCTTATCTTTAGCAATTGTATAAGTTACCGTCTTTCCACTTGCATCAGTTTTCTCGATGGTTGCACTATCTATACGACTTTCGTCTTGAATCTTTGTCTTAGTGGAACTACCATCAGGTCGGATAACTTGTTCCACTAAACCATCACTATTGTAGATGTATTTAGTAACATTACCATCAGGAGCGGTAACACTCGCAACCCTGCCTTTCCCATCGTAAGTGTACCTAACCTCATTTCCTAGTGGGTCTTTAACGAGAGTTTTATTGCCTCGAGCGTCATATTCGTACTCAATTTTTCTGCCATATGGGTCAGTTTCAGTCAATAGGTTACCAACTAGGTCGTAAGTGTAGGAGACCTTCGGGTTATCATTTGGATCGTTTGGTGTATTGTCCCCGAGTTTAACCTCTGTCACCCTTCCACCTAAATCGTATCTGTAGGATATGGAAACACCGTTGCGTGCAACTTCTTCAATCAACTGTCCAGCAGCATCGTAGGTAAATCGTTCATATGTTCCATCAGCATAGCTTACTCGAACTAATTTGTTCGCAAGATTATATTCATAATTCTTCTCAGTTCCATCAATGATTTCAGAAATCAGACGACCTGCTGCATCATAATTGTATTCAACAACTTTGGTTTCAACTCCACTGGATATTTCTTTTCTAGAGACTTTCTTATTCTTATCATAAGTAACACTAGTAACAATAGAAGCAGTCCCATTGTTAAATGTTTCCTTAATCATGTCTCCAAAAGAATTAAATTCATAGTATGTAGCCTCTCCTCTATCATTAGTAGCTTTTGTAACTCTCCCCTGTCCATCGTATTCAAATTTCGCCAAAGTCACGCCACCACTGCTTAGTTGAGTAGGATAACCAGATTGTGATTCCAACTTAGATACAATCCCTCTTGGATCAGTCATTGTTTGTAGCGCCCCAAGATTATCATACTGGAATGTCGTAACGGAACCCATAGCATCAGTTTGTGCTACTGCTCCTCCATTACCGTAAGTAGTAGTGGTTGTATAGCCTAACGCATCAGTAAAAGATACTAGACGACCCTGAGTATCGGTCTTCCCTGTACTTTCGTAACCTCTAGCGTCTATGTATTTGGTTACATTCCCATCATCGTCATATTCAAATATCTGAACAGCACCTAGTGCATCTACAATTTGAATGGTATTACCCCTATCATCATATTCGTATGTAGTAGATCTATTTAATGGATCAGTGAAAACTTCTATTTGATTTTCGGGATCGAAGGACATATTGATGGCGTTACCTGCGGCATCGAAGACCTTAGTCAATCTACCCAGAGCATCGTACTCATTCCTAATGACAGAACGATTGAGCGGATCGATTACTTTATCGAGATAATGCTTACGAGTGGAGTTGTATTCAAACTTAGTGACATTACCTTCTCTATCTGTAAAGGAAACTAGATCGCCGTTCTTATCGTAACTATAAAGAACCTTATTGCCATCTTGATCCACTGCTGCCACAATGCGCCCCTTACTATCACGCTCAAAGTCAATCTTTGCACCATAACTGCTCTTGATATAGCTATCGGTCATCTCCAAGAATTCAGTAGGATTAGCATTCGCTTTGACCCTGCCAGAGAAATCAATATTGTAGAGGTCTTTACCAACGCGATCGATCTTGCCATTGACAGGATCGATTTCATATTGGATACCTTCTTCGGTAGTGAGAAGGTACTTGGTGTTGAAATAGGAGTTGCCGAGGTCATAGGGAACAGCCGCAAGGTTGCTCAAGATGTCGTCGGGACGGGTGTCAATCAGGGTTATATTTGCAGTCTGATAATTCGTTAGGGTTAATTTGCTCTTTGTGTTGCCTACGGGTTTATAGATAGGATCGTAAAGGAGGATGCCATAGAGACTGAGGGTCAAGCCTTCTCTGACAGCAGGTTTGAGGGCGAGTTCAAATACTTCGCGTTTGCCGCCGATAGTGATGTAGATCTTATCGCCGACCTTATGACCGCGACTCCTATCGATCAACCCTTCTTCTTCATAGAAAGGATCGGGAGCGCCGAGGCTAGTCCGCAGATCCACATCGCGGAATTCTACGCGCCAACCAGGAGCCATTTCCGCACTATTTGCATTTAGTTTAAATGTGTCATAGGTACGGACTAGCTGTACGGGAATATTGCCAGCGCTAATCGAAATATCCGTAAAGCTGAGTTGGAACTCACCAAATTTAAGATCGCCACTGAACACTTCGATTTGATTTTCGATGCTACTGGAAATGCCTGTCGTATCCCATGCGGTGAGTTTGACGCGATAGATGCCATCATCGATCGCTGTGGGGTCAAACTTGCCTAATACTTCACCACTAGCAACTTCTGTGCCAAACACTTCAAACATGGTTGACCAGTTTTCAGTGTTTAGTGGTGCAACTTCAAGGCGATAGCGGGATAGGTTGTCATCGGGATCGTCAACTAGACCTCTAAGGGCTGTGACTTTGGAGATGATGCCATCAGGAATTAGGTTAAGGTCGAGTCTGACTTCGGGGGCTTTTGGGGGAACGGAAGGATCGAAGACATCGATAGTGAAGGTTTCGGTTTTGACATTGCCCGCTGCATCGGTTGCCTTAGCGATCGCTGTAATTGTACCAGCCGTATCGAGGGTGAAGCCCGCTTGTCCGAACTGGTCGAGAATGACCGCTTTATCACCGACTGTTAGTTCCAAGTTGTCAATTCTAGCGTTATCGGTAGCCTGTACTTGGAAAAGAACTCTTGAGCCAACTTCGGCAGGATTGAAGCCAGCAAAGCCTAGTTTAACCGTTGGCGCAGTTGTGTCTGGTTGAACGTTAATGCTAAAGGTTTGAGTAATGGTTGCGCCAGCTTCATCTTTGATCGTAATCGTGACATTGTTAACCCCTACTTGAGCGTTGTTCGGAGTCCAACGTAATCTACCCAGTTCATCAATAGTCATGCCCTTCGCTTTAGAAGCATCATCGATCGCATAGGTCAGCTTGCCACCATCAGGATCGCGGGCGATCGCATCGTAAACATATTGAACTCCAGGAATTGCGCCAGTCGGAGGATTAGTAGAAGCGATCGTTGGTAACTGATTAGCACGCGCCGTGAGGGTGAAGCCTTGCGCCGCTCTCAAATTGCCATCATTTACACCCACGACTACTTTATAAGTGCCGACAATGGGACTGTTCCAAGAAAGCAATCCAGAAATAGGATCGATTGCCACACCACTAGGGGCGCTAATTAGCTCATAGGTCAATGTGTCGCCCACATCAGGATCGGTCGCAGTGACTTGATATTTATAAATATTATCGGTGTCGGCAAGAAATACGGGTGTGGAGGTAATCGTTGGCGATTTATTAACGGCAACTGTACCGACAACAATTGTGTAGGTTTGGAGAGAATTTGCGCCTTGGCTATCTCTTGCTTGTACCTGTACTTCATAATTGCCTGACAAACTGGGTGTCCAGCTAATCACTCCACTCACATTATCAATCATCATCCCATCAGGACGACGGGCAAGACTGTAGGTAATGGCATCATTCTCGGCATCAGTGGCAATCACTGTATAGGTATATTCTTTACCCTCCATACCTCTTGTGATAGCTGTAGTTACAATCCTCGGCGGTGTATTTACACCCGTTACCTTAACTGTAAATTCTTGACCGCTGTAGGCTCCGTTGAGATCGGTGATACGAATGCCGACAGTATGCTCGCCCAATTGCGTTTGTTTGGGGTTCCAGCGCAATAGCCCAGTTTGATTATCAATCACCATGCCTTCAGGGGCATTGTCTAATGTCCAGAAGAAGGGATCGCCATCGGGATCGTTACCTGTAAGTTGATATTCATATTGGCGATCGAGATTGGCGACAAAGGTATTGGGAGCCGATGTAATTGTGGGTGCATTATTCGCGGCTTGGTGAGCCACGGTAATTTGGAAGCTTTGGGTAGTGGAGCCTCCCTGACTGTCAGTTACTTTCACCACCACATTTTGATTGCCAGACTGGTTAGCCGCAGGTGTCCAGACAATTGTGTTTTGTTGAATGGTCATGCCTGCGGGTTTTACGTCAAGGCTATAGGTGAGGGCATCACCATCGGCATCAGTTGCTTCGATTTGATAGAAGTAATTGCTACCCAAACGGATGCGATCGCGTGGCTGCGAGACAATCACAGGCAACTGATTGGGAATGGCATTAATGACACTCACCGTCACTGTTTGCAGTGTACTGCCACCCTTATTATCGGCGGCTTTAATTGTGAATTGTTGTTTACCAACTTGTCCAGCCACTGGTGTCCATGTAACTAGTCCCGTTGCGTCAATAGCCACGCCTGCTGGTGCACCACTGACCAACGAGAAGGTGATCGGATTTGTGTCAACATCTTGAGCTTTAGCTTGATATTGGAACTCTTTGCCCACCTGAGGCTTGGTACTATCGGGAGCTACAGAAGTGATTACTGGCGGTGTATTATCGGGAACTAACTCGACATTAATCGCTTGGATTGCCCTGCCGCCTTTGCCATCTTGAGCGCGTAATAGAACTTGGAAAGTAATTACATCGGTTTGTTGGCGACTTGCATCTAAGGAAGCTAGTTTTGTCCTGAGTTCGCTGTAATAATTTTCTACTTGCTGCTTCGTTGGCAACCACACTACCGTGCCAGTTTCCCTGTCTACCGTCATACCATCAGGAGCAAGGAGTAAATCAAAGCTAATAGCATCGGAATTAAGATCGATCGCCACTGAGTTGTATTTCAACAATTCGCCCGACTTAATTTTATAGAGATCCTTAGGCTGGGTTTTAAACTCTGGCGCGACATTAATGGGTTCGCTAATCTTGTGGATACCAAAACTGTTGGTAATGGTTTCTCCTGCCAAAGTTATGGTATTGTTCGCAACGCCACCCACTGGTGTGGTTACTTTAAACCCATTGGGGACTACAGTTCTAACAGTATATGTACCTGGTAATAAATCGGTAAATTCATACTGATAACGGGTAATCTGCCCGAAAGCATTAGGTTCCACATTTACATCGGTAATATCAGATGGCTCTCCTGCATCAAAACTACCGTTGTTATTGCTATCAACGTAAACCAGCACGCCATCTTTCAATGGCTCGATCGCATAGCGTTCGTCTAAGCCCGAGAAAATGAGCGCTAATTCTTCGATATCAGTCAGAGTGATGGCATTGGGATCGATCGCCTTCATCGTATCCAATGAAGATGCTTCACCGATCGCAAAGGAAGTAACATTACCGCCCTTACCTTGGATAATATTACGGAGTTTTGTTCCTTCAGCTTGCAGATCGCTAATTTCATCCCTAGAATAACCGTCGGACATAAAGAGCAGATTGGGTGTACCAGAATATCCCTGTACCAGTACTTCCATCTGCTTTAACGCTTGAGTGAAGCGATTATTTCCATTAGGAACGTAGCTATTGAGAATTTCGACAACATCAAGGATGCCGTTATTATTGTTGTCAGCTAAAGCCGTAGTATATTCTTGCAATCCTGCGAGAGAAGGATCCATATCCTGAATCGTGGCATTGAATTCGTGGGGAATAATGCCAATCTTGATTTTGTTACCCGCACCTTGAGCGATAATCGAATCAATTAACAGCAAAGCCGCAGCTCTTTGAGCATCTAGAACTGTCTTTACATTTTCGTATTCGCCCTTACCATAGAAAGGTGCTTCCGTACTGCCTGAAACGTCGATCGCAATCACAATCGCTGGATCGTCGCCCTTAATCAACTTCGAGTCGCGTAAACCATTACCGTTGAGGTCGTCAAATACCAGACCTTGAATTTTGCCTAGATTGCTAAACACATCTACTGTAAAGGTTTGGCGATCAAAGCCTCCCTTGCGATCGGCTACTTCCACCGTGAAATTAACCTTGCTTCCATTCACAATAGAAGTTTCAGGGAACCACAGTAATTCGCCCGTATCTTGATTGATTAAAGCTCCATTAGGGCTGTCAACTAAGCGATAAGCAAGGGTATCGCCATCGGGGTCGATCGCATTGATCTGATAACGATAGCCCTTATCTTTGAGGCTATGGCGCGTATCAGGAGCGCTGATAATAATCGGATTGCTATTATCAGGCTGCGGCCATAGCTTAATTGTATAACTTTGATCGGCGGTTGCACCATTTTCATCTTGCGCCTGAATCGTAACAGCGAAGCGTCCCAGCGATCCATCTCCAGCATCCCCGCCTCCGCTAGAACCAGGAGTAATCACATCTAGGGCATTAATATCTTTAGGATCTAGAGAAAAGACACGGAACGAATAATTGTAGGCTTGGGCTTCCCATATACCCTGCATATGGAGAACATATTCTCCTGTCTCCGTGATTTTGGTCTCAAAGTCATAGCGCATCTCTTGATCGGTAATGCGTGTGCCGTTAGGACTAAATAGCTGCCAACGGTAGTAATGGGGATAGCCACTGCCATTGGCATTGAACGCTAGGTTGTCAAAGTATAAAGTTTGACCTTTTTCAGCGTGAATGCGATAGAGATAACTATTTTGACTGTTGGTTTCCGAACGATTAACTGTAAGGTTATACTCAATTTCACGAGAACTTATGTTGTCGAGCAGTTGGAAACTATAGCCATTATTCTGTCCAGGGTTGCCGCCGATTACCAGATTGTAAATATCGCCGCGATTGAGAACGGTCAAACCCTTGTCATTATTGCGGAAGTCTCCAATGGAGGTTACCAAATTGCCATTGGAGTCGTATAGCCAAGCGTTTACGCCTGTGCCATACATACCGTTAAACATTACCTGCATTCCCGGTACAGACTGGAATGTATATACTTTCGCTGCTCCTTCCGTAGAAGTTCCACTAATTGCTTGTCCTAGTTCTAGATAATTTACCCCAGGACCAAAGTTCTTGGGCAGTTCTAGGATCTGGAACTTGTAGTTGCGATTTGTGGCTTGGTTGTAATAATCGCGTAATTGAACTTTATAGGTTCCACTTTGTTGCAAAGTATAGGAACCATTGTCATAGCGTGCTTCTCCTTCCAATAACTGGGTTCCATCAGGATTAATAATTTTGACACGCTCACGCCAATCATTAGTGCCAGTCATGCTGTCATACCAAATGACTGTTCCTGCCGATGCTGTGAATGTGTATTCATCTAGCTGATTGGCTGTGGTAAAAGTACCTGAATAGCTGGTGTTTAATCCAGATTTCGTAACTGCTGCTGGGGTGACATCGGTAACAGTGAAACTGTAATCAACAGGATTGGTACTTGTGCCAGCGATCGCTAAGGTGTAAGTACCTGTTGCCCCCAATGCTCTTGTAAAGTCGGGACTGTTGGCAGCAGGAGCGGCGATCGCGATGCCAGAAGGGTCATACAATACCCAATTTGCCCCTACCCAAGTGGATGCAGTCAAGTCAAATTTGAGAAGCTTACCTGCAACTCCATTGATGCGATGGAGGTCGATTTGATTGCCAGGATTCAGTTGTGCAGTGGTGTTTGCGCCAATGGCAACTACTGGGGCGGCACTGCGATCGCTAATTACAAAGCTATAATTACCAACGGTTGCACCAACGCCATCGATAATCAAGCGATATTCGCCATTCTCGCCTAATAATAACGGCGACCAGTCAGCACTGGTATCGCGATCGCTAATCAAGGCTCCAGTGGGGCTATAAATTCTTGCTTTGATATTGGTATTGCCAGTCAGAGCATCAAAGAACAACATCTGTCCTGCATTGCCTGAGAAGGTATAGACATCGTTCTCTCCTTTCACGGCAAGGTTGGAGGCTACGGTACTTCCTAATGTATATGCAGTTGTTCGATCGCCTGTGAGATTCAAACTGACTTGATAGTTGTTATTGGCAACGCCGCCTCCCCACATTACTAAGGTGTATTGTCCTGCTGCATCTAGATAAACATCTTTATCTTCGGTAAGTCTTCCTTCAGTAACCCTTTCGCCATTGGGTTTATAAATTATCCAATAGTTACTACCATCACCCGTGGCATCGACGAAGATATTCTGTTTGCCATTGCTGGTAAAGCGATAGAAATCAGCTTCACGCTTGTTAGCGTCATCGTAGGTTCCTGTGACCGTAACCGATGGATTGGCTAAGTTGAGCGTGATCGGGGTGGGCATAGTGGCGCGATCGCCATATTCCATCAATTTAAAGCGATATTCACCCGTTGCTTCGCCTGTCGGATCGACTGTGAGGGTATAAGTTCCCGTTTCACTGAGAATGATGTTGTCTTTATCATCAGAAGAAGCTGTATCAAAATCGCCAGTGATGTTGCGACCGACAGGATCGGTGATGCGAATCTTGAAGCCTGCGGTCTTGGTTTGACTGTCGAGATAGAGTCTTTGTCCTGCTTTGCCAGAAAAAGTATAGTAACGCTGATCGCCTTTAATCGAGATCGCACCGCTAACCACATCGCCAACAACGTAAGACTGACTAATTAAATCAGGTGTTGCGATCTGAATCTTATAGGTACTTGGAACGGTAACAGTACTGATGCCATATACAACTAAGGAATATTCACCAGGATTCAACCAAGTTTCACGATCTTCCCAGATCTTGCCGCCAGTGACATAGGTTCCATTTGGTTGATACAAAGCCCAACCTCCATCAGCAGCCGTTCCTCCTTGACCGTCAAAGAAGAAGTATTGCGGACGATCCACTGTAAATGTATAGCCAGTTCCGCCTAACTTACCATTAGCACCAACCAGAAAAGTGCCATCAAGGGTTACATCAAAGGCTGCATTTGGTTTTGCATCAAGATCGACAAGTTGGAATCTATAGCTGCCTGTATATTCTGAATTGCCGCGATCGTCATAGCCATCAACAGTAATGCGATAGGTTCCATCAAATGCAAGGGTTAAACCTTGATTTGGAAAGCGATCGGCATTGGTTTGAATACCACGCCCATTATACTCATCAGTAATTAAATTACCTTGAGGATCAGTAATGCGAGTATAGATGAGACCAGGAGTATCCAGTGCATCAAACATGATGCGCTGTCCTGCTTTACCTGTAAAAGTGTAATAGTGCTGTTCACCTTTTTCATCAATTACATCACTAACTACGGTGTCAAAAGCAACGGGAGTCGTGACAGTTTTTAATTCTGGTGTGACCAGTTGCAATTTATAGTTTGTACCGCCAGCACGTCCCGAAACAACTAAGTAGTATTCACCCGCATCAAGCCAGAACTCAGCGTTATAAGACACATAGTTACCATCAACTCTAGTTCCATCAGCACGGTAGATGCTCCAATCGCCATTACCTTCTTGCCCGTCAACATAGATATATTGCCGCTCTGGATTAGTGAATTTATAGGATTTTGCGCCTAAACTGCTGTAATCCCAATTTCCAGAAATGTCCTCATCTAGATACACTTCAGGCGCATTCTCTAAATCTAGCAGTCGGAACCGATAATTTCCCGTTGTTTCGTTTGTGTCTTTGTCGTAACCATCAACGGTAATGTAATAGGTTCCATCTTCTAATAGAGTAAATCCACGAGTTGGAGTATAGTAACCTGTATCGTTAGGAGAGAAATCGCTATTGCTATGAATACCGCGATCAGGATAACTTTGAGCCAACACGCGATAGTTCTTGTCATAAACGTAATAGGTCAGTAGATAATTATCGCTACCCAAAGTATCGAAGTAGATCTTCTCTCCAGCCCTACCTTGGAATGAGTAATAATGCTGCTCTCCCTTCTCATCAATGGTGTCACTAATGACATCACTTACGCCATCAGTAAATTTAATCTCTGGGAAATTTACGAATGCTGGCGTGACGATCTTCATCTGGAAGTTGGGATTACTACCGCTATTAGTCATCACTAAATAGTAGTTACCTGCATCAAGCCAGAATTCTTTGTTATATGATAAATAGTTGCTGTCAACTCGCGTGCCATCTGCACGGTACAAATACCAATAACCGTCACCACTTTGACCGTCAAAGAATAAGTACTGGCGAGTGGCATTATTGAATTGATAAACAACTGCGCCTTTCGCGCCATTATCAAACGTGCCGCTAATCGTACTGTCGAGATTGACCGATGGGGCAGAACTAACATCAAGCAAGCGGAACTTATAATTACCCGTTCCTGCTGTGCCGTATAAACCGCCATCGCTAACTACTTGCAGCGTATAAACCCCATTCATACTCAAAGTCAGTCCGCTGTTTGGATCGCTATCGCTATTCAAGCTCTGTCCGTCACCATAGTAGTAATAATTGTAAGAATTAGAATTGTCCCGATTCAGCATTCGTCCATTGGGGTCTATGATGTAAACGCGCATATTAGCATCGCTAGGCAGCGCATCAAACATGACTAACTGTCCTGCTTTTGTACCGCTCACTTCTGTATTGAAGTCAATATTACCGAGACTCGCTATTTCTGACTCTACTAACTGCGCTGTGTAATTGGCATTAGATGCTGTACCCGCAAATACAAAATAATACTGTCCCGCATCAAGCCAAAACTGAGTATCGGCATTAGTGCGTAAGTAAGTTACTTGATTACCATTTTCGCCATAAACATATATGTATCCATCACCTACTTTGCCATCAACATGATAGTAGGTGCGAGTCGCTACATCTAGCTTGAAAGCAGCAGCACTGGTTGCACCGCTAGAGAATGTGCCGTCAGTATCACTATTAACTGGTATATTTGGAGATGAAGTCAGATCTATTAATTGGAATTTATAGGTTCCAGCAGCATTAGCCACGATGGTCATGGTGTATGTACCAGTCATTGCCAAGGTTTGACCATACTGTGGATCTGGTCCTAAATCACCGTTACTGGTGTAACCCGCTTGATTGTTGTAAGTTAAAACTTGCTTGCCAGAGGGATCATAGAGGTATCTAGTAAACCCACTCCCACCCTGAGCGTCATAAAATAGGTTCTGCCCTGCCGTACCGTTAAAGGTAAAGGTCGCAACCTGAACATTAGTTAAATTGCCACTATAAACTTGATTGAAGTTAATCGCTGTTCCAGTTGGTGTTGCCGGTGTTCCTGCTTTAAGTTCACGGATTTCAAAAGCATAGTTAGCAGTTGCTGCATTATTACCGCGAATCGCCAATGTATAAATTCCATCAGCTTTAAGACTAACAAGCTGATAAGTATTAGCCTCAGCATTCATCAATACTTCGCCCGAAGCACCGTAAAGCGTCCAGTTAGTATTTGCTGGAATTGTGGTGGGATTGAATATTAGTCCTTGACCTTTTGTACCAGTAAATTGATAGAACTTCGCTGATCGCCCATCTACAAGAGAGTCAGCACTAGAGATTGGCGAAGTGATAACTGTAATATCACTCTGCTCAATCACGCCTCTTTGACCATTATTAGTATGGCTAGTCCACCTATTATTATTATTAAAATGCATCAAAGCATAGTTCTTACTTGTGCCACCATTTGGCTCACCTGACAACCAATTGGTGTAATTAACTGGTTCACCACTAATCCATTGCCAATCACCTTCTTGAGCCTTATCTGTCAAGCCAATAAAGTGATAGTTATTATTGAACTTACTATTGATAAAAGTTTGTTCGGCAGCATCATTAATCGTAACTAGATTTAGACCAACTGCTTGCGCTTCCGCTTGGGCTGCTTCCCACCCAGTAGCATTAGAAAGCAAGTAAGCACTGTCATTGAAGACAATATTAGAAATTGCACCACCCTTGCCAATATTGCTTGTGATATCAGTGGCAGTGGATAGATCGATTAAGCTGAAACTATAGCTGTCAGTGCTTCTGGTATTGCCATCAAAGGTAAGTTTGTAAGTACCCGTATGACTCAGGGTAAAAGCATCGGGATCGTTGTCTGATACCCAGCGATTGAATAGTTCTCTACCATATTCATCGGTGATAATTACCTTAGTCGTTTGCGAAGCACCGCGATTAATTAAGTCTAAATAGAGTAGTTGACCTGCCGTACCTGTGAAGGTGTAGTAATCTTGCTCCCCTTTTTCAGCGATCGCGCCAGTCACAACAGTACCGAGTGTGAGTGGCGTGGTATTCAGTTCGGGCGTAACAATTCTTAAATTATAGTCACTGAGATAACCACTGCCATAACCGCGCATAACTAGGGTATATTCGCCTGCATCTAGCCAAGTTTCATAATCTCCCCAAAGCCGTTTTGTCGTAATTTCAACACCATTGGCTGAATAAAGCTTCCATTCTGCGGTTTGAGAACCACTATTTATGCCATCTGTGGGGTTGTAGGTTCCTGCTGGTGGCAAAGCATCAAAATAGAGATATTGACGCGAGCCAAGTGTAAACTTATACCTTTCGGCACTGGTTGAGGCTTCAGTAAAGTTGCCTGTAATATCAGTGTCGAGGCTAACTGTGCTGGAATTTGCTTTACCTAGCAAGCGGAATTTGTAGCTACCCGTAGCCTCTTCCGAACCATCAACAACTAGTTTGTATTGACCATCAGTTACTAAAGTTAACCCATCATCAAAGTAGCGATCGTTGCGGATATCTGCATTTTTAATTAGTAAAGTTCCTTGAGGGCTGTACAGAGAATATATGAGAGCGGCATTGCCATCTAAGGAATCAAAAAATAGTTGTTCGCCTGCCGATGCGGTAAAGGTATAGGTGTCCTGCTCACCCTTTTCGACAATGGAGCCTGTGACGATGTTGCCTATAGTTAAAGGATTTGTGACTAGTTCTGGGGTAACAACACTTAGTTTATAACGAGATTCGTAACCAATACCATAGCCGCGCACGGCAAGGGTGTACTTACCAGGATCTAACCAAAATTCGCGATCTGCCCATAGACGGTTGTTTTGCAGGACTGTACCAACTTCGTTATACAGTACCCAATCACCAGGTTGAGGTGCATTTGTGGGTGTGGGATAACCATAGGAAGTGGCATCGACATAGAGATACTGTCTTGATGCAATGTCAAATTCATACAGGTCAACATTATAACCACTATTCCCTGATGTGGAATCAATAACTGTGTCTAGAGCCACTGGGGTTGCACTTGACTTATCTAACAAACGGAACTTGTAAGTACCAGTTTCTTCTCTAGCATCGCTTGCCACGACAAGCTTGTATGTACCGACTGTTGGTAATGTGAAGCCATCAAGGAAATAGCGATCGTCCCTGATATCGGCATTGTCAACTAAAACTGTGCCTTGAGGGTCAATCAAGTCGTAAGTTAAGTAAACAGAATTGGCGAGAGAATCAAAGAATAATTGCTGTCCTACCGTTCCCGTGAAGGTATAGGTGTCGTAGCTGCCTTTTTTGGCAATGTTGCCTTCGATCGCCTGACCATTGGTTGGATTGGTGTAAATCTTGCTAGTGATGTCAGTAATTGGCGTGTCTGATGTGATGACGCGGAACTTGTAATTAGGATCATCACCATAGGTGTGGCTGTTGTAACCCTGCATCACTAGTATGTAATCCCCAGCCCCCAGCCACATTTCTCGATCATCCCACAAGCGGTTTGAGTTGAGATGCTGCCCTTGTGAATTATAGAGAATCCATGCACCTGGATAAGGCTGTGTCCACCATGGTGTAGCATTTAACCCATCAAGATAAACATACTGACGCTTATCGGGGTTAGCTAAATTTTCTTGAATGGTGAATTTGAATAGTTTTGCGCCGCTTGCCGCATAATCAACCGCACCAGTCAGGTCAGTATCAGGAGTGTAAGCAGCCGCACTAGCTTTATCGAGCATACGGAACTTATATTTACCGATGGTTTCGTTATCACCATCAAACATTAATTTATAAGTGCCATCGTAAACAAATGTGAAACCATCAAGGAAAGCTCTATCACCACGACTGTCGGCTCGATTGATAACTACACCACCGAAGGGGTCATAAAGAGTATAGGGGAGGTAAGCATTGCCATCTAAGGAATCGAAAAATACCTGCTGACCTTCAGTAGCTTCGAATTCTAGCGTATGTCTTCCGCCCTTCTTCGCGATCGCGCCTTCAACTACTTCGCCCACATTCATCGAACGAGTAATTACATCAGAATCAACAAGACTAAAGGTATAATCGACCGAGTTTTCAAAACCAGCCCGACCTCTTACTACTAAGATGTATTCCCCATCCTGTGGCATCTCCATTTCAATATCTGAGTGATAAGAATGGTAAATGTATTGATCTTGAGGATTGATCACGTACCAATCAACTTTGTCAGAACTTCTAGTCAAAGCATCTAAAAATAGACGTTGATCCTTAGCGGCAGTGAAACGATAGAGTCGGTCTTGATTGCCAGGGGAAAGGCGATCGCTAATCACTTGATCGAACTGAATTACAGGTACAAGGCTCGGATCGGTGAGACGGAAACCATAATTACCCGTTTGATCGTTTACAGCGTCAACTACCACCCGATAGTTACCAGTTTCATCAAGAGTAATTAGTCCCCAGCTATCCCAAGCAAAGTTGGTACTGAGAACTTGACGACCTGATGGTGTAACGATCTTGAAGTTCCATTTATCGGCAGCACCAGTATAGTTAAGGGAATCGTAGTAGATTTTTTGACCAGCCACACCTGAGAAAGAGAACTCATCATTTTCGCCAGGAATACTAATTCTTCCTAAAACCGTATCTCCAATTACCAGCGCCGCAGGAGGAGTCCATTGTACCAAGCCTGTATCGCGGTTTACAGTCATGCCATTCGGACCAATAATCAGATTGAAACTGACATCATCAAGATCGGGATCGATCGCATTGGCATCATATGTATAAAGCTGATTGATATAGGCATCAACGACGGGATCGGTTGTAAAAATCGGTGGGCGATTGGGAGGAGTGCCGATTACTGAGAGAGTATAGGACTGCGTATCCGTACCGCCACGTCCATCGGCAACTTCCACCACAATACTTTGATTGCCAACATTAGCGGTTGTTGTATTCCAGGCAATCAAGCCAGAATTAGCATTAATAGTCATGCCTTCAGGGGCAACTAGAAGCCTATAGGCAAGGGGATCGCTATCTTTGTCGGTAGCATTAACATCGTAGCTGTAAGCATTGCCGCCAACGACCTCCGCAACATTACGACCAGGGAGCAGAGGATTGGTAATAATTTCGGGCGCATTATTAATCTTAGCGAGAACGACTAATTCATAGGTGAACTGAATTTGGTCGGGATTGTAGAAGATCAATTCACCCAGATTGGTCTTTTGGGTTGGATCTAGGTTGCCATTTTGGAGGAACTTGCTGAAGTCGATATAGGCATATCCATCGGGAGTGACACCATCGGCATTGCGGAGAACAATGGAAGGGGAAGAAATATTCTTGACTGCGAGAACAAGCTGGTCATTGAGAGCGTATGTGCCGATGTTTTCTAGATTGACTTCCGCGGTGAGTACTTTGCCACCTTCGGTGAAGTTAGTACGCGCATAGTTGGCTTGAATGCTGGTTGTCACATCGGCAAGGCTGAGGAAGCTAATCGGATTAGGAGCGGCGATCGCGGCGGTACGGAGGGCAAATTGACTTTGAACTGGGGGTAATGTGCCTATAGGTGCAGGCGTGATACTGATGTTTGTAACTTCAACCTGTGAGGCAGTGTCTATATCGTTGTTGACTAGGCGGAAGACAAGCTGCACAGGAGTATTAGGTGCAATGCCTACTATGTTTAGGGTAACTAGTCCTGTAGCGTTGTCGTAGGTGACACCAGTGGCAAATTTGACGGTTTCACCTTCGGTAAAGTTGATGAATGCGTCCTGTCCATTAGCGATCGTATGAACAAGAGCATTATTACCGTCCGCATCTAAAAGTGCTACCTCAAAAGCATCGTTTATTCTAACTTTATCGGTAGAATCAAAGGAAAGATTCTTAATCTTGAACTGAATGAGAGAAGGTTCTACAGGCGTGATGAAGTTCATCACCCGTTCAGGATTGAAGTTACTATTCTCTGTGAGTAATGAGTCAACACCAATAATCAAGTTTTGGAATGCTTCAAACTTCTCAGCAGTACTGCTCTCTTTTACCTTTAATTGGATGTTGTAAAGCCCCGCATCGTTGAACTGGGGTGTGCCTGTGAGGGTGGCAGTGCCATTGCCATTATTAGTAAGGGTGAGCCATGTGGGAATATTTGTACCTGTGATCAGGCGATCGCTATTTTCAGGATCGCTGGTGGCGATGTTGTAAGTATAGACAAGACCAGCACCAGCGCTAATTACAGGCGTACTCGTAAATTGAGGTGCTTCGTTAATGTTGAGAACATTAATCGAGAATACCTGTTCAAAAGTCAAACCACCTGCATCAGTTGTTCTCACTCTGATTGAGTAGGCATTCTTAACTTCAAAGTTTGGTGATTCTTTCCACTTCAATTCATTGTTGATAATTTCAAAGGAAGCATTGTCAGCATCACCCGTTCCTGCTGCCAAACTGTATGTATGGGTATCGCCTGCGTCAGGATCGATAGAACTAAAGTTACCAATTACGAAACCAATTGCTACATTTTCAGGTGTGACATTATTGCTGAGATTCAATGCGGTTGGTGCATCATTTAGGCTAGCGACAGCGATCGCGAAGCTCTGTGTAGCATTTAGACCACCTGCATCGGTGACAGTGAGGACAACATTATGATTGCCAAGCTGTGCTGTTTGGGGAGTACCTGTCAATGTTGCTGTGCCATTGCCATTGTCAGT
>VYKS01000326.1_pt1 | contig 20245 bp, 23 predicted proteins | sample 5114511 | NCBI WGS metagenome assembly VYKS01 (sample SAMN12291795, study PRJNA351875) | freshwater metagenome | isolation source: freshwater lake | place: USA: Michigan, Gull Lake | collected 2011-07-05 | reverse complement strand
CAGTGCCGTGGCGTGACCGAGGCGCAGGCGGTCGACCAGCTCGGCGCGGGCAACGTCGCCGAACACAACCGAGTAGCCCTCACGCCGCGCCGCCGCGACGCCGTCGATATCGGCATCGACCGCGACATAGGGTTTGTCATGCGCGCGCAGCATGTCGGCGACGGTTCGTCCAACCCGGCCAAAGCCGATGATCACGGTGCCGCCGGGAACGACCTCTTCCGCGCTCGCGTCGCTGCGCACGCCGTCGCGCTCCTCGATCTTGCGCGATGCAAAGCGACCTGCCTGAGCGAGCAGGGGGGTGATGGTCAGTCCGATCGCGGTAACGGTTGTCCAGAACGCGGCCGTCGAAGGCTGGATCAGGCCAGCGGCGGCGGCGACGCCGAGGACGATCAGCGTGGTTTCCGACGGGCTCGCCATCAGCACCCCGGCCTCCGCCGCGGTGCCGGTGCGCGCCCCCGATAGCTTGAGCAGCGCCATGGTCACCCCGACCTTGATCGCCATCACACCGATGATCGCGGCCAGCAGCAGCGCCCAGTCCTGCATGATCATGCGCAGATCGAGCCGCATGCCGACGGTGATCAGGAACACCCCGAGCGCCAGCCCCTTGAACGGAGCGGTAATGACCTCGACCTCGCTGTGGTAATCGGTCTCGGCGATCAGCAGGCCGGCGAGCAGCGCGCCGACGATGGGCGACAGGCCCACCACGGTAGTGGCGAGGCTGGCGACGATCACGACCAGCAGGCTGGCGGCGAGGAACAGTTCGGGCGACTTGGTCCGCGCGGCCTGCGCGAACAGCCGGGGCAGGAAGAAGCGGCCACCCAGGAACAGCAGCGCGACGACCACGCCGCCGCGCAGCAGCGTCATCATGAAGTCGCCAAGGCCCGCATCGCCCGCCGCTGGCGCCAGCGCGCCGAGCAGGAAGACGATCGGCACTAGCGCCAGATCCTCGAACAGCAGCATGGCGAATGCCGACTTGCCGACCGCGCTGGTCGTTCCGGCAATCGGCAGCACCAATGCGGTCGAGGACAGGGCCAGCGCAAGGCCGAGCCCGAGCGCGCCCGACCATGGCTGGCCCATGACATAGAGGCCGACCGCGATCAGCGTGGCTGCGCCGAGCAATTCGGCCGCCCCGACCCCGAAAACCAGGCCGCGCATCGTCCACAAGCGTTTGAACGACAGTTCGAGGCCGATCGAGAAGAGCAGCAGGATGATACCGAATTCGGCAAAGGGCTCGATCGATTCCGGGTCGGAAATGGTGAAGTAGAATAGCCAAGGGAACGCCTCGACCAACTGGCCCAACCCCGCTGGACCGACCAGCGCGCCGACCAGGATGAAGCCGATCACCGGGCTGATCCGAAAACGGGTAAAGGCCGGGATGACGATCCCCGCCGCGCCAAGGATCACCAGCGCGTCGCTGAAGCCGTTATTGGACAGGTCAAGGGCCATGGACGTACCCTAGCGGGCGGCGAAACGATTTGTCACCGCCCTTGTGCGATGCGGAAGGATGAACTCGCGCGCATCGCCGGCAAAGAAAAAGGCCGCGTCCCGTGCGGAACGCGGCCTTTTCGATCGCCGATGGCAGCGAAGCTTACGCCCAGCTGGCCATTTCGGTTTCGAGGTTCTGGCGGATCGCCTCGAAGAACTGCTCGGTGGTCATCCACGGCTGGTCCGGGCCGATCAGCAGCGCGAGGTCCTTGGTCATCTTGCCGCTTTCGACGGTGGCGATGCACACGCGCTCCAGCGTTTCGGCGAACTTGGTCACTTCGGGGGTGTCGTCGAACTTGCCGCGGAACTTGAGGCCGCCGGTCCAGGCGAAGATCGACGCGATCGGGTTGGTCGACGTCGCCTTGCCCTGCTGATGCTGGCGATAGTGGCGGGTGACGGTGCCGTGCGCCGCCTCTGCCTCGACCGTCTTGCCGTCGGGCGAGAGCAGGACCGAGGTCATCAGGCCGAGCGAGCCAAAGCCCTGTGCGACCTGATCCGACTGGACGTCGCCGTCATAGTTCTTGCACGCCCACACGAACTCGCCGCTCCACTTGAGCGCGGAGGCGACCATGTCGTCGATCAGGCGATGCTCATAGACGATGCCCGCTTCCTTGAACTTTTCGGCAAAGCCCTCGGTCTCGAACACTTCCTGGAACAGGTCCTTGAAGCGGCCGTCATAGGCCTTGAGGATCGTGTTCTTGGTCGACAGATACACCGGCCACTTCAGGTTGAGGCCGTAGTTGAACGACGCGCGCGCGAAATCGCGGATCGAATCGTCGAGGTTGTACATCGCCATCGCGACGCCCGAACCGGGGAAGTTGAACACTTCGCGGTCGATGACCTGACCGTCGGCGCCCTCGAACACGAGGCGCAGCTTGCCCGCGCCCGGCACCTTGAAGTCGGTCGCGCGATACTGGTCACCGAATGCGTGGCGGCCGACGACGATCGGCTTGGTCCAGCCCGGGATCAGGCGCGGCACGTTGCTGATCACGATCGGTTCGCGAAAAACCACGCCGCCCAGGATGTTGCGGATCGTGCCGTTCGGCGACTTCCACATTTCCTTGAGGTTGAATTCCTCGACGCGCTGTTCGTCCGGGGTGATCGTCGCGCACTTCACGCCGACGCCATATTCCTTGATCGCGTTGGCGGCATCGACCGTGATCTGATCGTTGGTTTCGTCGCGCTTCTCGACGCTGAGGTCGTAATACTTCAGGTCGATGTCGAGATAGGGCTTGATCAGGCGCTCACGGATCCATTCCCAGATGATCCGCGTCATTTCGTCGCCGTCGATCTCGACGACCGGGTTCTTGACCTTGATCTTCGCCATGCTCGCTTTCCTGTTCGTATCGGGAGGAAGGGTTTGGCCGAGCGTCTAGGAGCAAGCGCGCGTGTGATCAAGCGGTGGCGGACACCGGTATCTTCGCGCACCGCGCAGGATTGTGTTGCGCGGATGGCACAGCTAGACCCCAGCCCATGTCTTCGCTTGAAACTCCGCCCGCCGTCACCAACACCGTCAAGTGGCGCTTTCCCTCGGTCCATCCCGAGGGCCGCAAATATGTGCTGATCTCTGCCGCGATCACCATCCTGTTCCTGTTCGCGATCTGGGACGAGCTGGGTTTTGCGCTGATCGGCCTGACCATCTGGGTCGCCGCCTTCTTCCGCGACCCGATCCGCGTGACGCCGCAGGGGGAGGGGATGATCATCTCGCCCGCCGACGGTCTGGTCACGATGATCGAGCGCGTGCCGGTGCCGCGCGAAATCGCCGGGCCGGAGGGATTGAACGAAGCGACACGCATACGCGTTTCGATCTTCATGTCCGTGTTCGACGTCCATATCAATCGCACGCCGATGGCCGGCACGATCCGTCAGGTCGTGTATATTGCCGGCAAGTTCCTCAATGCCGACCTCGACAAGGCGAGCGAGGAGAATGAGCGCCAGCATTTCGTCATGGAAACGCATGACGGGACCCGCGTCGGATTCACCCAGATCGCCGGCCTCGTCGCGCGGCGCATCGTGACCTTCGTCAAGCCGGGCGACATCGTCGCGGCGGGTCAGCGCTTCGGCCTGATCCGGTTTGGCAGCCGCCTCGACGTGTTCCTGCCCGACGATTACGCACCGCAGGTTGCGCTGGGGCAGCGTTGCCTGGCTGGCGAGACGATCGTCGGGATCAAGGGTGGCGTTCCGGCACAGGGCGTCGCGCAATGAGCTTGCGCCCGCGCCGCCAGATGCGGGGCATCCCGTTGCGCGCGGTCGCGCCCAATGCGGTGACTGCACTGGCGCTGTGCGCGGGCCTGACCGGCATCCGCTTCGCGATTGGTGAGGAGTGGGAGCGCGCGGTACTGATGGTGATGCTGGCGGGTGCACTGGACGGCATCGATGGCCAGGTCGCGCGCATGGTTCGGGCCGAAAGCCGCTTCGGGGCCGAGCTCGACAGCCTGTCCGATGCGATTTCGTTCGGGGTTGCGCCGGCCCTGATCCTCTATCTCTGGTCGCTGATCGCATTGCCGAAGCTCGGCTGGATCGTGGCGCTGCTCTACGCGGTGTTCTGCGCGCTGCGCCTCGCGCGGTTCAATTCGCAGCTGGATAACGAGGTCCAGCCCCGCAAGCTCGCTGGCTTCCTCACCGGAATTCCGGCCCCTGCCGGGGCGGCGCTGGCGATGTTGCCCATCTATGTCTGGTTGTGGAGCGAAGAGCCGGTCGCGCGTTCGCCCTGGATCGTCGCGCCATGGGTTGCGTTCGTCGGGCTGCTGATGGTCTCGAGCATCGCCACCTATTCGTGGAAATCGCTGCGTCTGCGCCGCAACGTCCGGTTCGAGGCGTTGGTCGTCGTCGTCATACTCGCCGCCGCATTGGTGACGGTGCCCTGGCAGACGTTGACTGCCATCTGCCTCGGCTACCTCGCGACGCTGCCGTTCAGCGCGCGATCCTATGCGCGGACTATGCCGCAGCCCGCAGCGGGGCCGAAATCCGGCGGGGTGCCGCCCGCGGCGTAGCGCGCACGCGCGATGCCTGAACCGGTGCGAGTGCGGGAACCACGTCACCGCGCAGCAGAGCGCGCATGTAATCGATGCGCGGTGCAATCGTGACGAACATCGCCCAGATCGAAGCCGCGAACGCGGCGGTGAACAACAGCGTGGCAAGAACAGCGACCATCATAAGCCTCCCGGATTCTTCCTAAGCAACGGGAATCCTGATGATTCGCGACGCTCAGGCGCGGCCAAGGTTCCCTGTCCGCCGTGTGAACACTTTATGTTCCGTTAAAGTTCCGTGTGTCAAGCGGCATATTCCACTTCTGTTCTCTTGTGCGGATTGGCGATCTGGAGTAAGCGCGCCGCCTCAACCCCGCATGGGAAGCATCATAACCCGGTGCCACCGGCCATCTTGGCTCGTGGTCACTCGCTTCCCAGAGGCTCAACCGGAAGGAGTTATCCCTATGGCGGCACCTGTCGTCACCATGCAGCAGTTGCTCGAATCGGGCGCGCACTTCGGTCACCAGACCCATCGCTGGAACCCGAAGATGAAGCCGTATATCTTCGGCGACCGCAACGGCGTTCACATCATCGACCTGTCACAGACCGTGCCGCTGTTCGCGCGCGCGCTGGACTTCATCAGCTCGACCGTCGCCGGCGGCGGCAAGGTGCTGTTCGTTGGCACCAAGCGCCAGGCGCAGGAAGCAATCGCAGAAGCTGCGCGCAAGTCGAACCAGCACTTCGTCAACCACCGCTGGCTGGGCGGCATGCTCACCAACTGGAAGACCATCAGCAACTCGATCAAGCGCCTCAAGACGCTGGAAGAGCAGCTGTCGGGCGACACGCACGGCCTGACCAAGAAGGAAGTGCTGAACCTGACGCGCGAGAAGGACAAGCTCGAGCTGTCGCTCGGCGGCATTCGCGACATGGGCGGCGTTCCCGACATCATGTTCGTGATCGACGCGAACAAGGAAGAGCTGGCGATCAAGGAAGCCAACACGCTTGGCATCCCGGTCGTTGCGATCCTTGATTCGAACGTCTCGCCCGACGGCATCGCGTTCCCGGTTCCGGCGAATGACGACGCCAGCCGCGCGATCCGCCTGTACTGCGAAGCCGTCGCGATCGCCGCGACCCGCGGCAATCAGCACGCGCAGGTCGTGAGCGGCGCGGACTTCGGTGCAGCCGAAGAGCCGCCGGTCGAAGCAGCACTGGCCGAGCCGGAAGCGCCGGCCGCCTCGACCGAGCCGGAAACGGCCGCCGAGGGCGAGCGCCAGATCGACGCGTAAGCGCTCTGGTCATCGAACCGTAATGGGGGCGGGGCAGGGCGTTTGAGCTTTGTCCCGCCCGCACCATATTTGAAGCAAACCGCTTAAGCACGAGGAACAAGAACATGGCCGAGATCACTGCAGCAGCCGTCAAGGAACTGCGCGAGAAGAGCGGCGCCGGCATGATGGACTGCAAGAAGGCGCTTGCGGAAACCAATGGCGATATCGAAGCGGCAACCGACTGGCTGCGCTCGAAGGGCCTCGCCGCCGCTGCCAAGAAGTCGAGCCGCACCGCCGCTGAAGGCCTGGTCGGCGTTGCCGTCGCCGGCACCAAGGGCGTGGCGGTCGAGGTCAACTCGCAGACCGACTTCGTCGCGAAGAACGAGATTTTCCAGGGCTTCGTCAACGAAGTCACCGGCGTTGCGCTGGAGCAGGGCATCGACGACGTCGACGCGCTGAAGGCAGCTTCGATCTCGAAGGGCACCGTTGAGGACGTGCTGGTCGCCAACATCGCCACGATCGGCGAGAATCAGGTGCTGCGCCGCGTGAAGAAGGTCGAAGTGACCAACGGCGCGGTGATCCCGTACGTTCACAACGCCGCGGCACCGGGCCTGGGCAAGATCGGCGTGCTGGTCGCGCTGGAGAGCGAAGCGGGCGTCGACGTGCTCGAGCCGCTGGGCAAGCAGATCGCGATGCACATCGCCGCTGCCTTCCCGCTGGCGCTGACGGTCGACGATCTCGATCCCGAAGTGGTCGAGCGTGAAGCCGCGATCCTGCGCGAGAAGAACGCTGACCGCACCGTCGGTAAGCCGGCGGACGTGGTCGAAAAGATCCTCAACGGACCGATCGAGAAGTTCAAGAAGGAGAACGCGCTGTTGACCCAGGCGTTCGTCATGGATGGCAAGACCCCGGTGGGCGACGTGATCGCGCAGGCCGGCAAGGACGCCGGCGCGGCGATCAAGCTGGTCGACTATGTCCGTTTCCAGCTCGGCGAAGGCATCGAGAAGGAAGAGAGCGACTTCGCGGCGGAAGTCGCGGCGACGGCAGCTGCGGCTGGCTGATCGTTCGATCCGTTCGGAACAAGAGGGGCGCGGCCAGCGATGGCCGCGCCCATTTTTGTTAGTATGTCATGCGTTGGCGACCATGCTTGATGTCGTTGATGAAGACGCGTTGCCCCTTCACCAAATAGCGAATGACATAGGGCGGAACGGTCGGCAGTTCGCGCCGTCCCCGTTCGGCGGGACGCCCGCGATGCGGAAAATCGCGCAGGCTGTCTGCGGCATCCACCAGTCGGCTGGCAAGAAGTTCCGCCGCTGCTGGATCAAATTGCTCCACATAGGCGCGGATTAGCCGCAGCCGAACAAGCGCGCGTTGCGTCCAGACTATTTGAACCATTCTTCCGGCGCTGGCTTCTCATCTGGCTTGCCCCAGGTTGCCAGCCACGCGGCCACTTCCTCGTGATCCACGAAGCGCCCTGCAGCGATATCCGCGTCGGCTTCCGCGTCGGAAAGCCGGTCGGCTTCCTCCTCATCAGGGCGCTCGAAGATTTCGCGTTCGGCGTTCATACGTGCCATATACCATTACATCGAAGGCGACGCGAGGGGCCGGAATGAGAGACGCGATATCCACCCTCATCGGTCTCAATGAGGGGATTCGGAAGGGAACGATATTCTGCAATTTTTCGGGCAAAAACGATTCGAGACACCTCTTCAGAAATGTCGAGCATTTCGGATTTGATCGTGGCGACGTGATGTTCGTCGACGTCACCCCAGATGGTGACGATACGCTCACAGGCACGTTCGTGACGAGAGACGGTTCATACTATACGTTCGATTTTGATTTCGATGATCTAACCTACTCTAGCATTATTGAGTTGTCGTCCGAGGACGGCTCAAAGCAAGCTATTCCGGCAGATGTGAAAAAGGCGGCCGCACAATGGTTCGGCCCCACATAGAACCGCACGGGTAGTCGCTAGACTCCATCGTGATAGCTGAATGGGGGCTGTTACCTTGCGCGAGATGCGCCTACCCGCCCGCATCGTGCATCCTTGGTTTCCCCGCTTGTCCCGGCCCCGTGCCGCGCCTAAGGTCCGCGCCGCTCCCAACCGCTGACAGACATTAGGGCCAGATGACCGCGCCACGCTTCAAACGCATCCTCCTCAAACTCTCCGGCGAAGTGCTGATGGGGCAGGGGCAGTTCGGGATCGATCCCGCCACCTGCGAGCGCGTCGCGCGGGAGGTGAAGGCGGCGACCGAGGCGGGCTATGAAATCTGCATGGTCGTCGGCGGCGGAAACATCTTTCGTGGCCTTGCCGGCGCGGCGCAGGGATTCGAGCGGGCGAGCGCCGATTATATGGGCATGCTTGCGACCGTGATGAACGCGCTGGCGATGCAGAACACGCTGGAGCGTCTCGGCGTCGATACGCGCGTCCAGTCGGCGATCCCGATGGCATCGGTCAGCGAACCCTATATCCGGCGCAAGGCGATGCGGCATATGGAGAAGGGCCGCGTGGTGATCTTTGCGGCGGGCACGGGCCTGCCGTTCTTCACCACCGACACCACCGCCGCGCTGCGCGCCGCCGAGATGAATTGCGACGCGCTGTTCAAGGGCACCAGCGTCGATGGCGTGTACAATGCCGACCCCAAGAAGGTGGCGAGCGCGACGCGCTATGACGAATTGAGCTTTGATCGCGTGCTGGTCGACAATCTGAAGGTCATGGACGCAACCGCGGTCGCGCTGTGCCGGGACAATGACATTCCGATCGTGGTGTTCAACATCCGCGACGAGGGCAATCTGGAAGCAGTCTTGCGCGGCGAAGGCACCTCGACCATCGTCCGCAACGACCCTGTTTCCGCTTAAGTTAAGACAGAATAAGAGGAACCTGACCTATGGCCGCATATAACAAGGCCGATCTGGAGCGCCGCATGAACGGCGCGATCGACGCGCTGAAGCATGACCTGGCGGGTCTGCGCACCGGGCGCGCGAGCACGACCCTGCTCGATCCCGTGACCGTCGAGGTCTATGGATCGCAGATGCCGCTCAACCAGGTGGCGACGGTGTCGGCGCCCGAGCCGCGCATGCTGAGCGTGCAGGTGTGGGACAAGTCGAATGTCGGCCCGGTCGACAAGGCGATCCGATCGGCTGGCCTGGGCCTCAATCCGATCGTCGACGGGCAGAATCTGCGCCTGCCGATCCCGGACCTGACCGAAGAGCGCCGCAAGGAACTGGCCAAGCTGGCGAGCAAATATGCCGAGGCCGCGCGCGTTGCGGTGCGCAACGTTCGCCGCGACGGCATGGACAGCCTGAAGACCGACGAGAAGAAGGGCGAGTTCGGCGAGGACGATCGCAAGCGTCATGAAGCCGACGTCCAGAAGCTGACCGACGCGACGATCGCGGAGATCGACGCGGCCGCGAGCGCGAAGGAAAAGGAAATCTTGGGCAAGTAAGGGCTGTGACCCTGGCTCCCGCCCCCGATTGTGCTGAGCCTGTCGAAGCACTGCCGGTCTTCGCCGCAGGGGTGAGGACCGCCCTTCGACACGCTCAGGGCAAACGGTAGGATTACGCATGGCATCCGAACCCGCCCTGATCCCTGAACCTGCCACGGTTCCCCGCCACGTCGCCATCATCATGGACGGCAATGGTCGCTGGGCAAAAGCCCGGCGGCTGCCGCGCCTTGCGGGACACAAGCAGGGCGTCGAGGCCGTGCGCCGCGTGTCCAAGGCGGCGCGCGAACAGGGGGTCGAGGTACTGACCCTCTATGCGTTTTCGTCCGAGAATTGGCGGCGGCCGGAAGAGGAAGTGCGCGACCTGATGGGGTTGCTGCGCCATTTCCTGAAGAGCGAGATCAAGGATCTGGTGGCCGAGAATGTACGGCTGCGCGTGATCGGCGACTATCGTGCGCTGTCGGGCGATCTGGTGGCGATGATCGACGATGCGATCGCGAAGACGTCGGCCAATAGCGGTGCGACGCTGGTGATCGCGCTCAACTATGGCGCGCAGGCCGAGATCGTCGCGGCGGCACGGCGGCTGGCTGCGGCGGCGCAGGCCGGTGAGGTCGCGCCGGACGCGATCGACGAGACGATGTTCAGCGATGCGCTGACCACGCATGGCCTGCCACCGCTCGACCTGCTGATCCGAACATCGGGTGAGCAGCGTCTGTCCAATTTCCTGCTGTGGCAGGCGGCCTATGCCGAATTGCTGTTCGTCGACACGCTGTGGCCGGATTTCGACGGTGAAGCGCTGGCCGATGCGATTGCACAGTTCGGACGGCGGCATCGCCGGTTCGGGGGGCTGTGACGCCGGTGCCGTCCCGCAAGAACGCCGACTTGGGCACGCGTGCCGTGGTCGGGGTGGCGCTGATCGCGGTGGCTGCTGCGGCCTTGTGGTTCGGCGGCTTTGGTTTCTGGCTGCTGGTGACGCTGGGCGCGCTGGCGATGATCCATGAATGGGGCGGGCTGCACGGCGCAGATGCCGGGCAGCGCAAACTGGCGCAATATGCGCTGATGGTGCCGCTGGCGATCATGTCGCCCTGGGCGGCGGGGCCGAGCTTTCTGGCGCTGGGGCTGATCTTCGGGGCGTTCTTCTTCCTCGCGATCGTGACGCGCAGCGGTGCGCTGGGTGCCGGCGCGGTCTATGTCGGCCTGCCGGTGCTGGCGCTCCTGTACCTGCGCGGACATGACGGTGGGTTGTTGCTCGCCTTCTGGGCAATGGCGCTGGTATGGGCGTGCGATATCGGGGCTTATTTCGCCGGGCGCGCGATTGGCGGACCGAAGCTGATGCCGGCGGTGAGCCCGAACAAGACTTGGGCCGGACTGGTCGGCGGCGTGATCGCGGCAACGGGCTTTGCGCTCCTGCTGACCGTATGGGGTTTGCCGCTGGCGTTGGCGCTGACGACGCCGGTGCTCGCGGTGCTGGCGCAGGCGGGCGATCTGTATGAAAGTCACCTCAAGCGCCGTGCCGGGGTCAAGGATTCGGGGGCGTTGCTGCCCGGGCATGGCGGCGTGCTGGACCGGATGGACGGACTGGTGCCGGTTGCGCCGGTCGCCGCGCTGCTGGTCGTGATTCAGGGATATTGATGAAACGCGTAACGATATTGGGTGCGACCGGATCGGTGGGCACATCCACGCTCGACCTGATCGAGCGCGATCCCGCCGCGTTCGAGGTCGTCGCGCTGACCGCCAATTGCGATGTCGCCAAGCTGGCGGCCGCGGCGAAGCGCGTGTCGGCGAAGCTGGCGGTGGTGGCCGATCCGACCTGTCATCAGGCGCTGGCCGATGCGCTGGCGGGGACGGGCATTGCGGTCGCGTCCGGTGCCGATGCGGTATGCGATGCCGCCCGGATGGATGCGGACTGGACGATGGCCGCGATCGTCGGAACTGCGGGGCTGAAGCCGGTGCTGGCGGCACTGGAAGGCGGGCAGGCAGTGGCGCTGGCCAACAAGGAATCGCTGGTGTCCGCCGGCGATGTGATGATGCAGGCCGCCGCCGCGACCGGCGCGACACTGCTTCCGGTCGATTCGGAACATAACGCCGTATTCCAGTGCCTTGAGACGCAGAATGCAGATCGCGTCGCACGCATCATCCTGACCGCGAGCGGTGGCCCGTTCCGCGAGCGGACGCTGGACGAAATGCGCGCAATCACTCCCGCGCAGGCAGTCGCTCACCCCAACTGGTCGATGGGGGCCAAGATCAGCGTCGATTCGGCGACGATGATGAACAAGGGGCTGGAGCTGATCGAGGCGTTCCACCTGTTCCCGGTGACGGTCGAACAGCTCGACGTGATCGTCCACCGCCAGTCGGTGATCCATTCGATGGTCGAATATGTCGACGGATCGGTGCTGGCACAGCTCGGCTCGCCCGACATGCGCGTGCCGATCGCGCACGCGCTGGCGTGGCCGCGGCGGATGGAGACTCCGTGCCAGCGCCTTGATCTCGCCACCATCGGGCGGCTGGATTTCGAGGCGCCGGATTATGAGCGCTTCCCATGCCTGAAGCTCGCGCGTGAGGCGCTGGCGGCGGGCGGGGCGCGTCCGGCGATCCTCAATGCGGCGAACGAAGTGGCGGTCGCGGCGTTTCTGAAGGGGCAGATCGGCTTTCTTGAAATTGCCGCAATCGTTGCGGATACCCTCAATCGCTACGACCCGGCCGCGCCGGACACGCTCGATCAGGTTTTGGCGATCGACGCGGAGGCGCGGATTTTGGCGGGTGAGCGTGTGAAGGATAGCGTCGCTTGACCGAAAATCCCGGTTTCTTTCTCTACCTGATCGCCTTCATCCTGATCATCGGGCCGCTCGTGTTCGTGCACGAGCTGGGTCATTACGCGGCCGGCCGCTATTTCGGGATCAAGGCCGAGGCGTTCTCGATCGGCTTTGGGCAGGAGGTTGCGGGCTTCACCGACAAGCGCGGCACGCGGTGGAAGTTCGGGTGGCTGCCGCTCGGCGGCTACGTCAAGTTCGCGGGCGACATGAACCCGGCCGGACAGCCGAGCCCCGAATGGCTGGCATTGCCGGCGGCGGAACGTGCGCAGACCTTTCAGGCGAAGCCCTTGTGGCAGCGCGCGATCGTCGTCGCGGCAGGGCCGGTCACCAATTTCATCGTCGCGATCGCGATTCTCGGTGCGTTCGCCTTTGCCTATGGCGAGGGAAAGAGGCCGCCTGTCGCGGCCGGGATCGAGGAAAACAGCCCTGCCGCCGCCGCCGGATTGAAAGCCGGAGATCGCTTCGTCGCGATCGGCGGGCGTGAGGTCGATTCCTTCAACGACATGCTGATGTTCACCTCGCTGCGTGAGGGGATGTCAGTTCGCATCGACTATGTCCGCGACGGACAGACCGGCAGTACCCAGGCGGTGATCGGTAAGCTGGTCGAAAAGGACCGCTTCGGCAACGTGACGAGCCGCGGCTATCTTGGCATCGCGCCGACCGATGAGATCGTGCGCACGCCAATCGCGTGGTGGCAGGCTCCCGGTTCAGGCCTTCGCCAGACTGTGTCCCTCGTTGGAACGATGGTGGACTTTCTGGGTCAACTCATCATGGGCCGGGTGCCGGTGAGCGAACTTGGCGGTCCGTTGCGAATCGCTAAGGCCTCGGGCGAACACCTTTCGCTTGGCTTCGAGGCATTCGTGTTTCTCGCCGCGCTCATCTCGATTAATCTCGGATTCATCAACCTGTTGCCAGTCCCGGTGCTGGATGGCGGCCATCTTCTGTTCTATGCCGTCGAAGCGGTGCGCCGGAAGCCCGTCGAGCCTGAGGTGATGGAATGGGCGTTTCGCGGCGGAATGATGGCGATACTGGCATTGATGCTGCTGGTGACATTCAACGATCTGGGCGCATTTGGCGTGTGGAAAAGCCTGGCCGGGTTGATCGGCTGAACCGGTTGGGGCAGGGCGTGCATACGGACGCAGGCTTCCGACCAATATCTCTTGGATCCGACTGGGGTGGGATGGTGACGGCACTCAAGGTTACGAAATTCGGCGTGCGCGCCTCTGCGGTCCTGCTCACGGGCACGACCTGGTTCGCGCTCGCCACCGCCGCTCAGGCTCAGCAGGCCCCGGCCCCCGCGCCCGCGCCGGTCGCGCAGCAGCCCGCTCCGGCGGTCGCGGCGGAAACGCGCACGATCCGCTCGCTGCGGGTCGAGGGTACGCAGCGGCTCGAGCCGGATACGGTGCTGTCCTACACCCGGCTGCGGGTCGGGCAGGCCTACACGACCGAAAGCCTCGACCAGGCGATCCGCGACGTGCTGGCGAGCGAACTGCTCGCCGACGTGACGATCGAGGGCGTCGAGTCGGGCGATATCGTCCTGCGGGTGCGTGAGAACCCGGTGATCAACCGCGTCATCCTCGAGGGCAACAAGCGCCTGAAGGACGACAAGATCGTCAAGGAAATCAAGCTCGCCCCGCGCCAGATGTTCACCCGCACCGCGGTGCGCGCGGACGTGGCGCGCATCGTCGAGCTGTATCGCCGTCAGGGCCGCTTTGCCGCTACGGTCGAGCCGAAGATGGTCAGCCTCGACCAGAACCGCGTCGACATCGTGTTCGAGGTGCGTGAGGGGCCGAAGTCGAAGGTCCGCCAGATCAACATCATCGGCAACGAGCAGTTCAGCGACGGCAAGCTGCGCGGCGAGATGGCGACCAAGCAGGCGCGCATTACCAGCATCATGAGCTCCAACACGAGCTATGATCAGGACCGCCTGGCCTATGACCAGCAGAAGCTGCGCCAGTTTTACCTGACCGAGGGCTATGCCGATTTCCGCGTCGTTTCGGCGGTGGCAGAGCTGACCCCCGACAAGCGCGATTTCATCATCACCTATGTGATCGAGGAAGGTCCCCGCTACAAATTCGGCAAGGTCACGGTCGACAGCAACATCCGCGATTTCGATGACGAGGCGCTCGCCAAGGGCCTCGCGATGAAGGAGGGCGACTGGTACAACGCCAAGCTGGTCGAGGACACGATCGACCAGCTGTCGGAGACGGCGGGCGCGTTCGGCTATGCCTTCGCCAATGTCAGCCCCGACTTCAATCGCGACCGCGAGAAGTTGACGATGACGATCAACTTCAACATCGCCGAAGCACGCCGCACCTATGTCGAGCGGATCGACATCAACGGCAACACCCAGACGCAGGACAAGGTCATCCGCCGCGAAATGCGTCTGGCCGAGGGTGATGCGTTCAACACCTTCCTGGTCAAGCGCTCGCAGGACCGCATCAACTCGCTCGGCTATTTCAACGAAAAGTTCGAGATCGAGCAGAAGGAAGGGTCGGCACCCGATCGCGTCATCCTGACCGCCAATGTCGAGGAAAAGTCGACCGGCGAGCTGACGCTCTCGGCGGGCTTCTCCAGTCTTGAGCGCTTCATCTTCCAGGGCTCGATCCGTCAGCGCAATTTCCGCGGCAAGGGCCAGGATCTGCGCCTGTCGGCCGATTATTCGAGCTATTCGAAGTCGGTCGAGCTTGGCTTTACCGAGCCGTATCTGTTCGATCAGAACGTCGCGCTGGGCGGTACGATTTTCCGTCGCGACTATAATTCGTTCAACTATCTCGGCACCGATCGCCGCACCACCTATCAGCAGGTGTCGACCGGTGGCCAGGTGGTGCTCGGCGTGCCGCTGACCGAATATTGGACGCTGTCGGGACGCTATTCGCTGACGCACGACTCGGTGACGCTGGACGAAGCCAGCTTCTTCACCAACGGCGTGTGCGACCCGCTCAAGGCTGGACGCTATCTCTGCGAAGCGCTGGGCAAGCGCTGGACGTCGGCGGTCGGCCTGTCGCTGATCTATGACAGCCTGAACAGCCGCCTGCGCCCGACGCGCGGTCAGCGTCTGGTGCTCGGTACCGATTTCGCCGGCCTGGGCGGCGACGTGAAGTATCTGCGCGGCCGCTTCGACGGCGACAAATACTGGAATGTCGGCAGCGGGTTCATCTTCTCCGCCGGCGTCGAGGGCGGCTATATCCACAGCCTTGAAGACGGGGCGGCAGGTGTCGATCCGGTCCGGATCACCGACCGCTTCTTCCTCGGCGAGCCGCAGTTCCGCGGGTTCGACATCCGCGGCGTCGGTCCGCGCATTCAGCGCCTGAGCTATTCGGGCAGCGTCGCTGGCGGCAACCAGACGTTGATCACCGACAAGGACCAGATTTTCGACGACGCCATCGGTGGTCGCGCTTATTATCTGGGCAAGCTCGAGCTGGAAATCCCGCTGGGCGCGGGCGCACGGGAGATGGGCATCCGTCCGTCGATCTTCGTGATGGCCGGTGCGAACTGGGGCGTGCGCGAGCCGAACAAGACGGCCGAGTTCACGCAGGCACGGTTCATCACCGACAGCAGCGGCAACCGCACGATCCTGACCGATCCGACCAACCCGGCCTGGGCCGGCGCGTCGTTGCTGACGAACGCCGACGGTTCGCCTGCATTGCTCCCGATCCAGACGCCCCAGACGACGGTGGTCAATGGACAGACGGTTCCGCTCTATGCCGTGCCGCTGACCGACTCGGTTGCACCGGGGCTGCTCACTACCTGCAGCATCGGGTATTCGACGACAGCGGGCGGTGCGTGCTCCGGCACGTCGATCAACGGCATCTACAATGTTCAGACCGATCCATTCATCGAACGCTTCCTGGGCAATTCGCCCAAGCCGCGTCTGTCGGTCGGTATCGGCGTCAACTGGAACTCGCCGTTCGGCCCGCTGCGGCTCGACCTCGCGCACGCTTTCCTCACCCAGGAGGGTGACGACACCAAGCTCTTCACATTCAACGTAGGGACTGCATTCTGATGCGTAATACCAAGACCATGATCGCTGCGGTTGCAGCTGCTGGCATCACGTTCGGCGCCGGTGCGGCCGTCGCGCAGACGCTGGCCGACGCCAAGGTCGCCGTCGTCGACGTCGAGCGTGTGATGAGCACCTGCGCCGCATGCGTCGCCGCGCGCGGCCAGCTGCAGACGCAGCAGACGCAGCTGCAGCAGTTTGCGCAGCAGCAGAGCGCGCCGCTGCAGACGGAGCGGACCGCGATCGAAACCGCTATCCGCGCTGCGAATGGCAAGCCCGACGCAGCGCTGCAGACCCGGATCGAAGCGTTTCAGCGTCGCGCCGAGCCGGTCCAGCGCTCGATCGCCGAACGTGAGCAGACGCTGCGCCGCAATGCGCAATATGTCGACCAGCAGGTTGCCGAACGGCTTGGCCCGGTGATCGAGCAGGTTGCCAACCAGCGCGGTGCGACGATCGCGGTGCCGAAGGGCAGCCTGCTGTTCTCGGCCACCGCTGCCGACATCACGGACCCGGTTCTGGCTGCACTCAACCAGCAGCTGCCAAGCGTGCAGACCGTCGCTCCGGCGCCGCAGCAGCAGGCTCCCGCAGCGCAGCCGACCCAGCCGGCACCCACCGGCCGGTGAGCGACGCCGCCGAAGGAAAGGCCGCCATCGGCCCGCTCGACGTGACGCGGGTGATGGCGGCACTGCCGCATCGGTATCCGATGCTGCTGGTCGACCGGGTCGAGCAGCTGATCCCCGACGAGCGAATCGTCGCGATCAAGGCGGTGTCGATCAACGAAGAGTTCTTCCAGGGGCATTTCCCGGGAAGGCCCATCATGCCCGGCGTCCTTCAGGTGGAGGCGCTGGCGCAGGCGGCGGGTGTCCTCGCGGTCGAAAGCCTTGGCCTCGCGGGTACCGGCAAGCTGGTCTATTTCATGTCGATCGACGGCGTGAAGTTCCGCAAGCCGGTCGAGCCGGGCGTGCTCCTGCGGCTGGAGGTCGAATTCGTCCAGAAGCGCGCGCGCATCTGCAAGTTCGCGGGCAAGGCGTATCTGGGTGATGACCTCGCGACCGAGTGCGAGTTCACCGCGATGATCGCGGATCCGCCGAGCGCTTGACGCTTCGGCGCATAGCAGCATTGCAAGACCGGCGCGGCTCTGTTAGGGGCCGCGCCTTCTTGTTGCCGGTCGGAAACCGGCGCTCAAACTCAAGGAACAGACACGTGAAGCCCGATACGCACCCCGATTACCACATGATCAAGGTCCAGATGACCGACGGCACCGTCTATGAGACGCGCTCGACCTGGGGCAAGGAAGGCGATGTGATGCAGCTGGAAATCGATCCGCTGGCGCACCCGGCATGGACCGGCGGTCGCGGCCAGATGCTCGACAGCGGTGGTCAGGTTGCACGCTTCAACAAGCGTTTCGGTGGTCTCTCGCTCTCCAAGAAGTGAGCGGCGCGGGCGCATCGCCCGGCTGAACCGTACACACGGCCCGTCCCGAACATCCGGGGCGGGCCGTTTGCGTTTGGCCAAGCCGTTAACGCGGCTTTAGCCATCGCGGACTAGGTTGCGCCTATGGTTTTCACCGGGAAGCGCAGTTTTACCGCAGAGTTCGAACCGGCAGTGCTGGGCCGCCGCCGCGCGCCACGCGCGCCGGTGTCGCTGGACGCAAAGGTCGGGCGCGGCGGGCTGGACCGCGCGCTGTGCAAGGTGGTCGATCTGTCGACCCATGGCGCAAAGATTGAGACCTATTCCGAAGTTCGCCGCGATTCGGTGATCTGGCTGACCTTGCCCCAAGTGGGGCACTGGGCTGCGCGGGTCGTCTGGTCGAATGACTTCGAAGCGGGCCTGGAGTTCCAGATCCCGCTGAGCGAGGACGAGTTCGAGGCGCTCGTCGCCTGATCTAGCGGCTCGGCGCGCACATCGCATTTGGACTTGTCGGCAAATCCGCTTAAGAGCGGCCAAACGCCGTGATCCACGCTCTCGCCAACCCCACGCGCTTCCTCAAGATCGCGCGCCCGCTGACGCCCATCCTGTTCTGGAGCGGGCTGCTGCTGACGCTTGTCGGCGCCTGGGGCGGCCTCACGCAGACCCCGCCGGATTATCTGCAGAAGGAAAGCGTCCGCATCCTGTACATCCATGTGCCGAGCGCGTGGCTGGGCATGGGCGGGTGGAGTGCGCTGGCGATCGCGTGCTTTGCCTATCTGGTGTGGCGGCATCCGCTGGCGGCACTCGCCGCGCGGGCAACAGCGCCGGTGGGCGCAGTGTTCGCGGCGCTGTGCCTGATCACCGGATCGATCTGGGGGCGGCCGACCTGGGGCACCTGGTGGCAATGGGACGGGCGGCTGACATCAATGCTGCTGCTGTTCTTCATCTATATCGCGTGGATCGCACTGGAGCGCGCGGATCGCGAGCGGGGCGGGGACGGGCGCATTCCGGCATTGTTCGGGATCGCGGGGACCGTGTTGCTGCCGATCATCCGCTATTCGGTGGTGTGGTGGAACACGCTGCACCAGGGACAGAGCCTGACGCTGACCAAGTCGACCATCGACGATTCGATGCTTTGGCCGCTACTGCTGACGCTGCCCGGCTTTTCGCTGCTGTTCGGCGGTATCGTGCTGATGCGGATGCGCGCCGTTCTGGCGGAGCAGCGGGTCGAGGCGCGGATGCGGAGACTGGCGGCATGAACCACTGGCCATTCATCATCGCCGCCTATGCGGCCGCCATCGCAGGGATCGGCGGTCTGTCGCTGCTGAGCTTGCGCGCGATGCGGCGGGCGGAGGCGGCTGCGGACGCATTGAGGGACCGGCGATGAAGGCGAAGCACCAGCGGCTGATGCTCGGCCTGCTCGCGCTCGCGGCCATCGGCGGGGCCAGCGGGCTGGCGCTGTCGGCGCTGCGCGACGAAGCGGCGTTTTTCTATACGCCCAGCGACCTTGCGACGAAAAAGCCCGAGCCGGGCCGCGCGGTGCGGCTGGGCGGCATGGTGCAGGCGGGCAGCATCAAGAAGCTGGCCGATGGCGTCACCATCACCTTCATCGTCGCGGACAATGGCGGGACGGTGCCGGTGCGCTTCACCGGCGTGGCGCCGGACCTGTTCAAGGAAAATTCCGGCGTCGTCGCCGAAGGCAAGTTCGAGCCGGATGGCAGCTTCACCGCCGATAATCTGCTGGCCAAGCATGACGAGCGCTACATGCCGCCCGAAATTGCCGACAAGATGCCGCCGCCGGAGAACATGACGCGATGATCGCTGAGGCCGGCCTGGCGGCATTGTGGTTCGCGGCGGCATTGGCGCTGCTCCAGCTGCTTGCGGCGGGGCTGGGGCTGCGGATGCAGGCGAGCGCGTCGGGCAAGGACCTGATCGCGGCGGTGCGGCCGGTGGCGATCGTGCAGGGGCTGCTTGCCGCGCTTTCCTTCGCGTTGCTGATTACCTTGTTCGTCCGGTCCGACATGTCGGTCCTGCTGGTGGCGCAGAACAGCCATTCGGCCAAGCCAATGCTGTACAAGATCGCGGGCACATGGGGGAACCATGAAGGCTCGATGCTGCTGTGGGTCACGGTGCTCGCGCTGTCGGGCGGGGCGATTGCGCTGCTGGAGCGGCAGCTCGACCGCGCGACGCTAACCGCGACGCTGGCGGCGCAGGCGGCGATTGCGCTGGGCTTCTACGCGTTTCTGCTGATCGCATCGAACCCGTTTGCGCGGCTCGATCCGGCGGCGGTGGACGGGCTGGGGCTCAACCCGTTGCTGCAGGACCCCGGTCTCGCCTTCCACCCACCCACGCTCTATTTCGGGTATGTCGGGCTGTCGGTCGCCTTTTCCTTTGCGGTTGGCGCGATGGTGACTGGCGTGGTCGGTCCGGCCTTTGCGCGCGCGATGCGGCCCTGGGTGCTCGCAGCATGGGTGTTCCTGACAATCGGCATCACCGCAGGCAGCTATTGGGCCTATTATGAGCTGGGCTGGGGCGGCTGGTGGTTCTGGGATCCGGTCGAGAATGCCTCGCTGATGCCATGGCTTGCCGCGACGGCTTTGCTCCATTCGGTCAATGTGCTGGCAGCGCGCGACGGGCTGCGCGCCTGGACGCTGATGCTCGCGGTCGTCGCATTCTCGATGTCGATGCTGGGCACGTTCCTGGTTCGCTCGGGCATCCTGACCAGCGTGCATGCGTTTGCGGTCGATCCGACGCGCGGGTCGTTCATCCTCGTCCTGCTCGCGCTCTATATCGGCGGGGCGCTGCTGCTGTTCGCGCTGCGGGCGGGGACGGTTCGGGCGGGGCAGGGGTTCGATCCGCT
>VYKS01000483.1_pt1 | contig 20640 bp, 26 predicted proteins | sample 5114511 | NCBI WGS metagenome assembly VYKS01 (sample SAMN12291795, study PRJNA351875) | freshwater metagenome | isolation source: freshwater lake | place: USA: Michigan, Gull Lake | collected 2011-07-05 | reverse complement strand
TTTTTGCTTACCTCCACCTTAATTCCTTCTTTCAAAACTATACCTATCAATCGTTTCCCCTTTTTTTAAGTTTCTTCTCTTTTTGTTAAGAAAGATCTGACTAATGGATAGGGTATAAACGGGGGCTGTTCGAGTATTAGCAGGATATCAGGTAAGTCGGGATTAGCAATTCTCGCCCCACCAGCGATCGCTGGTGCCAAAGAATAGGGCGTAATTGCCCAAATTTTTAGCCCACAGGGACGAGGTATTTTTTGAGCATTCATTGCGAGATTTGTCAAATTATTTAAGAAATGTGAAGGAGCGCAAAGGAAAATTAAAAGAAGGGAAGATATAGATGTTGGGGAGAATACTAAGTGCTAATCTAAGGTTATCCCATCTATTCCGAGGTTAACCGTCGAACGGGAGAAACAATCACCGGATTCCCTTGCTGGCGGCAAAAATCAGTTTCTTTAAATGAAAGTTAACAGAACTTCGCATTTCTGTTAAGAGAAGGTTTAGAGAAACTTGTTAGAATAGAGGTAGATAAATCCAGTTGCAAATAGGCGCTCGACCCGATGAATTTTCCGTGCGATCCGACAAAAAAAAGAGAACGAGAACACCGACAATATCTAGACTGTGACCTCTAATTGACTTTCAATCAACAGCGTGATCGAGCAGTTTTTTTGAGGATTAAATTCCTGGCATCAACATCCCTTAAAAATAGTTGATGTGGGCAGTCCATAGCAAAATTTTTAGATGGAGTAGTGAGTATGAAGCTATTGATTCAGGGCAATAATATCGCTGTCACCGAACCTATTCATGATTATGTGGAACAAAAGCTGGAGAAAGCGGTGAAACATTTTAACGGCATAACCACAAAGGTCGATGTTCACCTCTCCGTGGAAAAGAATGCACGCATTCCCGATCGCCACAAAGCGGAGGTAACGGTTTATGCTAATGGAACAGTGATTCGCGCTCAAGAAGGAAGCGAAAATTTGTACGCGAGTATTGATTTAGTTTCTGATAAAATCGCTCGTCAACTCCGCAAGTATAAAGAAAGATTGGTGGATCATCGCACCAACGCCACCGTTAAAACTAGCGAGGTGGTGCAAGAGAAACCCTTAGATGATAACCTAATTGGCGATCGCACTCCCGAATTACCTGCGGAAGTAGTGCGGATGAAATACTTTGCCATGCCACCGATGACTATTGAGGAAGCACTAACACAATTGCAATTAGTCGATCACGATTTCTTTATGTTCTGCAACAAAGACACTAACGAAATCAACGTTATCTATCAACGCAATCACGGCGGTTTTGGTGTTATTCAACCCCGTCCCGTCAACCTAAATGGCAAAGAACTCCATTAACAGTTAGCGACTACAAATAAAACCAAAGACTGGAGAAATTCTCCAGTCTTTTTCTCATCTAACCAAGATTAACTTTAACCACTGTATTGTTTTCTGCCGCCGCTTTCGGGAGGGTGAGATAAAGAATACCGTCTTGATAGTTAGCGGTAACTTGGCTATTTTGCACCTCTACTGGCAGGGTAATCAAGCGACTAAATTTACCATAATAAAATTCGCTGTCTTTTACCTCGGCAGCGCATTCACGTTGCCCATTAATAGCCACCATTTGCTTGCTAACCTCCACATCGATATCTTTAATATCCATACCGGGTAATTCGATTTTTAATTCCACGGAATCCTCGTTAACGGAGATTTCCACCGGGGGACGAGATACCAATAAAGTTGTCGGTAATACTTCTTGAAAAAGTTGATCGATTTGACGTTGGACAGAATTAATTTCTAGGAAGGGAGAATAAAGAGTGAAAGCCATAGTAATAATTTCCTTGAGAGGTTTTCTCTGACTGCGATTATCTCCATCTTAAGCAACTAACTTGACTTCCACAAGGCGGTTTTCAGGAAATAAAAAGTCGCAATAACCGATACAGTTATCAGTTATCAGTTATCAGTTATCAGTTATCAGTGGCAAGTGGGAAGTTGTGGGGTGTGGGGTGTGGGGTGTGGGGTGTGGGGAGCAAAAAGCGGCCTTTTGCATGAGTGCATGAGTGCATGAGTGCATGAGTGCCTTCGTTATAACCATTGTTGTAATTCCGGCCAACCCAAGCCCTGACGCACGATATCCGGTTGATCGCCGGTAAAATCAACAATTGTTGACACTTCCGAACCGGGAGCAGAACCATCTTCGATAATTAAATCAACGATATGATCGAGGGCATCGAATAACCTAGCGGATTCTAATCCCTTGGTGGGAAAATCCCCCTCCTGATCGGGAAGATGGGCAGAACTAGAGATAATGGGATTTTCTAGGGTTTCGAGAATAGTGCGACAGATAACGTGATCGGGAACCCGGATACCAGTGGTTTTCCGCTTTGGATTCATCACCACTTTCGGCACTAATTTAGTCGCCGGTAAGAGAAAAGTGTAGGGACCGGGTATGACTCGTCGCATAATCTTATAGGCATGATCGCTGACCACTGCGTACTCGGAAATATTCGACAAAGAAGAACAGAGAAACGTCAAGGGTTTATCATTAGATAGTTGCTTGATTTGGCGAACTCGTTCGACGGCAGATTTCACATTGAGATCGCAACCGATCGCATAGACAGTATCGGTAGGATAAAGCATAATTGCCCCATTTTTAAGGGCATGACAGATTTCTTGGATAGAACGTTGTTGGGGATTTTCGGGATGGAGAGAGTAAATAGTAGCCATGATAGCAAAATCGTCGCCTATTGGGATTGTCCCACGGGAATCGCCGGGGATATGTGTTTAGGGGCATTAGTAGATTTAGGAGTCCCCCTAGAATACCTGATTGCACAACTAAAAACTTTAGGAATTGAGGATGAATATCAGTTAAGGGCCGAAAAAGTGCATCGTCGCGGTCAAATTGCTACTAAGGTTCACGTCGATGTCACTGCCGAGAAGTGCGCTCATCATCACCACCATCACCATCATACCCCCGCTCGCCATTTACCGGAGATTGAAAATTTAATCAAACAGGCAAATTTACCCCAGAAAGTCCAAGAATGGAGTTTAGCGGTTTTTCAACAACTTGCGATCGCAGAGGGAGCCGTTCACGGGATCGCGCCAGAAAAGGTGCATTTTCACGAAGTGGGGGCAACCGATGCCATTATTGATATCGTTGGGACTTGTTTGGGTTTGGATTGGCTATCGGTGAGTGAATTATACTGTTCTTCTCTACCCACCGGCGGCGGTACAGTTCAGGCCGCCCATGGTCGTTTACCGGTTCCCGTGCCAGCAGTAGTACAATTGTTAAGTAATCGACAAGTACCAATTTATAGTAATGGCATCGCAGCGGAGTTAGTAACACCCACGGGGGCAGCTATTGTGACAACTTTAGCTAAAAGTTTCGGTAAACCGCCCAAAATACAGTTAGAAAAGGTCGGTTTAGGGGCAGGGACAAAAGATTTACCGATTCCCAATCTTGTCCGGCTTTGGTTAGGGAAAAAAGCACCAGAAAAGCTAGATGAAATCGAAACTGTGGCAGTTTTAGAAACTCAAATTGATGACTTAAATCCGCAAGCGATCGCCTACTTAAGCGAGGCTTTATTACAAGCGGGTGCTTTAGATGTATTTAGTCAAGCAATTACTATGAAAAAATCTCGTTTGGGAATACTTTTGACAGTAATTTGTGGCTTGGATAAAATTGCTATTTGTGAAAATATGATCTTTCAAGAAACCACAACTTTAGGCATTAGAAGGACGATTCAAGAGCGATTAATCTTAAAAAGAGAGATACAATCGATCGATACTGTCTATGGTCAAATTCGGCTAAAAGTTGCCTACAAAGAGTCAATTAATCAACCGATTACCGTACAACCAGAATACGAAGATTGTGCCGCTATTGCCCGTCAGCATCATCTACCTTGGCGATTTGTTCATCAAATGGCCTTGGCTATTTGGCAAGAAAAAAATCAGTCTTGACAGCAGGGCGATTTTCTCATAAAACTGCCAGATTCATTGTTCAAAAGAACGTAGGTTGGGTTGAAGCATGAAACCCAACGCCCACTCATGTTACGCTACCGTTAACCCATCCTACAAATAATTGTGCCTCCCTACTTATATCCATTGTTCAAAAGGTATTTTCAGGAAAATAATCCCAATTTAAAACCTGTTCTTGGGTAAAAGGACAATCAACCGGAAAAGTTTCTTTTGGTAAATTAGTTTCATTTACCGTCCCTCGCACTGCTTTTTGATAACATTCTGCGAAAATATCGGCTAAATAGGGTTTTAAGCTAGGACTATCCCTGAAAATAAGCTCTAATTGTTCTCTTTGCTCATCAATGGTATTTATCCAGCTATTAGTCCGTTTTTCTGGTTGATATTGCCATTTAAGTAAGTGCATCAAGAGAACTTTTAAACGGCCGAATATCTCCCGTCTATTATTACGTCCCATATCGGATATTTCTTCGATTAAGTTATCTAAATCAACGGCCTGTAAATTGCCCTTTTTTAAGTGATTGACGGTTTGCTCAATCCACAAATTAAAATCAGTTTCATAAAGCTGAGATAATTTAGTTTTCATGTTGATAATATCCCATTTAGAAGTCGGTAGTCGGTAGTAACGCACCACTCTCTTAACTTTAACCGTTCAGGGGAGGTATCAAGCAGTCAGTAATACTAAATCCGTTGAGTATAGGCTAGTTATGAGGAGAGGCACTCATGCAAGAGGCACTCATGCAAAGGGGAAAATAAATAATCAGTTTTTAATAACCAGATTTAGTATAACATTGACTCTGTGGAAGGACTCTCCCGGGGCAGCAGAGAAAGAACGAGTTTCTTTCCTAGGTTCAGGCGCGATTGAATCGGGGATTAAACAAATTGGAAAGCGGGTTAAACTTTCGGGCGCACCGTGGCAAAATGAGAACGTTTCTTCTATTCTATCTTTACGTTGTGCCTATCTTAATGGTGTCTTGTCCAGATGATATTTTTACAAATATGAGATGCAGAGTATTTACCATAATTTATCTAGTTTTCAAGGTATTTTTTCTCTTTTTTATGATAAATTTAATTGTTGTACAAGTGCAAAAAAAACAGAGCAAAATGATGGTTTTTTCTGATACTTCTGACTGAATAAAGAGGGTATTTATTCTGTTGTGTCGAACAATTTAAGAGTAAGCATTAGCGACCACAAAAAGCCCAAAAAACGGGTTTCTTAAAGAAACCCGTTCTCTAGATATAGAAAGGTTTTAAATATTCTAAAGTAATTAGGTTGTGTACGTTTTCTCTACAGTATTATTGCGCTCAACTCAACCTACGAGGCGATGCTAAACAAATCGAAAGTAATAACTGGTTAACGCAATACTGGTGTTATCTTGAACGACTCCAATTAAGTCACTTCCTTGATAGATGGCTGTATCTAAAGCAGAAGTACCAAACCAATTTACCCTCGATAGGCTAATTGAACTAATAATCGCATATATTTCAATATAGTCGTCTGCCCCGTTATAGTCAGTAATAAGAGCATAACCACTACCTTGATAATAGTTGCCAGCACTGCTACCTAGCACAAAAATGTCCGATCCAGCCCCCCCAACTAAAGTGTCATACTCATAACTGTTATAATAGTTGGTAATAGCAGTGCCCATTAAGCGATCATTACCAATGTCACCACTTAGATAATCATTCCCTGATCCCCCTGACAAGTTGTCATTTCCCGATTGTCCATATAATTGGTCATTGCCAGTTTCTCCAGATAAATAATCGTTGCCATTCCCTCCCCATAAGATATCATTTCCCGACCATCCATAAAGAGAATCGTTGCCGTCGCCACCGTCAATATAATCATTGTTGGTATTGCCCCAGATGGTATCATTGCCACCATAACCATAGGCATAAAGTTGTTCACTTCCCGTATAGTTGTAGGAGTTTGCGGAACTTGTACCGTAGTAAGTAGCCATGGCTCAATTCTCCTGTTTAGTTGTAAACAGTGCCCAATATACACTCTACCCCCCAGACTGTATCATACGCTACAATTTAATAAATTTTCACATTTATCCCCATACCAGACCCTCTCCTCTTAGTGCGATCGCTGCTTTGGTCGGCTCCTAATTTAGACTGCCTATCGGAAATTTTAGTACAAATGCTCGAACTGGCAACTCCAGCACTCCCGTACAATCTTAACGAGCAATCTAGTTGACATCCTCAATGCTGCTTTTGAGAAGGAGACGGGTTGCTAAAGCCTCTATAATAAGTAGCCATAGAGATGCCGACAACTTCCCCTGTCGATAGCGAATAAGGAGAAAAAAAACCCAGTGTTTGTCCTCAAAGGTTACGAGTATTTTCTAGGATTTCTGCTCGCTTGCAGTTTAGTACCAATCCTATCCCTAACGGCCTCCAAAGTCCTGCGGCCTAGTGGTGGTGGTCCGGAAAGACGCACTACCTATGAATCGGGGATGGAACCGATCGGCGGTGCTTGGATTCAGTTTAACATTCGTTATTATATGTTTGCCCTCGTTTTCGTGGTTTTTGACGTGGAAACCGTCTTTCTCTACCCTTGGGCAGTAGCTTTCAATCAATTGGGCCTATTAGCTTTTGTAGAAGCACTGATCTTTATTGCTATCCTTGTGGTTGCTCTCGTCTATGCTTGGCGGAAAGGAGCCTTAGAATGGTCATAACAGCCATAATTTTCCTTATTTTTGACTTTTCATGAGAGGATAACCCGATGAGTCCCAACCCTACCAGCGAATTTAAGCAAATTATCGAACAACAAAGCGAAAAAATCCTCAATCCCATCGAACGCACTAAAGTTACCCAGGATTTATCGGAAAATGTCATCCTTACCACCGTTGATGACCTGTATAACTGGGCGCGTTTGTCAAGTCTTTGGCCGATGCTATACGGTACAGCTTGCTGTTTTATCGAGTTCGCAGCCTTGATTGGTTCCCGTTTTGATTTCGATCGCTTTGGTTTAGTTCCCCGTTCTAGTCCCCGGCAAGCCGATTTAATCATCACTGCTGGTACAGTCACCATGAAAATGGCCCCCGCTTTGGTGCGTCTGTATGAAGAAATGCCGGAACCTAAATACGTTATCGCCATGGGTGCCTGTACGATTACGGGGGGAATGTTCAGCAGTGACTCCACCACTGCGGTTAGAGGGGTAGATAAACTTATCCCCGTGGATGTCTATATACCCGGTTGTCCCCCCCGTCCGGAAGCGATTATCGACGCGATTATTAAACTGCGGAAAAAAGTCGCTAACGAATCTATTCAAGAACGCGGGACTGTCCTCCAGCAAACCAATCGTTATTACAGCACCACCCATAAAATGCAGCCCACGGAACCGATTCTTACGGGTAAATATCTGCAATCGGCCACCCGTCAAGCACCTCCGAAAGAGTTACTAGAAGCCACCAGTATGCCTGTTCCCCCCGCTCTTTTGACCACGAAACAAAAGGAAGAAATCTAAATGACTGAAGAAACGACAGCTATTGTGCAAGCTGGCCCCACTTCGATTTGGTTAAGCGAAAATGGTTTTGATCATCAAGCTTTAGAAGCTGACCATAGTGGTGTGGAATTGATTAAAGTAGAAGCAGACTTTTTAATTCCTCTGGCCACTGCTTTATACGCTTATGGTTTTAATTATCTCCAATGTCAGGGTGCTTACGATTTGGGACCGGGGAAAGAATTAGTTAGTTTCTATCATCTAGTCAAAGTAACCGATAATGTCGATAGTCCCGTGGAAGTGCGCTTAAAAGTCTTTCTTCCCAGAGATAATCCCAGGGTTGCCTCGGTTTACTGGATTTGGAAAGCAGCTGACTGGCAAGAACGAGAAAGTTATGATATGTTCGGCATTATTTATGAAGGACATCCCCACCTGAAACGGATTTTAATGCCGGAAGATTGGGTCGGTTGGCCTCTACGCAAAGATTACGTTTCTCCCGAATTCTACGAACTACAGGACGCTTACTAAGTCGATAATTTAATCAGTAATATCGGGTTAGAAGATATTTCTAGCCCGATTTTTTTGAGATTTAGGGACAAGATAAGCTATTGAGTATTTAGTCGGTTAAATCTACATTTCGTAGCCAAACTTATTGGCATCCACTTCTTGTAAATTAATATCGATTAAACCGTATTCTAACCAGCGTTGGGAAACCTTGACCGCCATGGCGGGATCCGACTCCAAAGGTTCCCCCCATTCGTGGTCAGTTTCAGGATACATTTTTGTCGTGGCATCAATTCCCATTCTCCCCCCCAAACCGACCTTTTCGCTGGCAAAATCGAGGCTATCAAAGGGGGTTTCCGGGAGAATAAACACATCGCGAACCGGATCCACTTTAGAACTAATTGCCCAAACCACTTGCCGGGGGTCGCGAATATTAATCTCCTTATCGACGACGATGACAAATTTAGTATAGGTGAACTGGGGTAAGGCACTCCAAAAAGCTAAGGCCGCTCGCCGCGCTTGTCCGGGATAGGCTTTATCAATGGAGATAATCGCCGCTTTATAGCTTAAAGCCTCCATAGGTAGGAAAAAATCCCTGATTTCCGACACCTGTTGCCGTAAAATCGGTGTATAAATACGATTAAGAGCGATAGCCATCATCGCTTCTTCCTTGGGAGGACGACCGCTAAAAGTGGTTAAATAAATGGGGTCGCGACGATGGGTCATGCAGTGGAAATGAATCAGGGGTGAATCTTCCACACCGCCATAGTAACCCATGTGATCACCAAAGGGTCCATCTGGCAATACCTCTCCAGGAGTAATTGTTCCTTCCAGGACGATTTCTGAGTCGGCCGGCACTTCCAAAGCGAGGGTTTTACACTTGGCTAACTGTACCCCGGAACCGCCGTACAATCCCGCAAACAGCCATTCTGAGAGATCTACGGGGATAGGAGTGGCGGCGGCCATGATAATCAGAGGATCAACCCCTAAAGCGATGGCTATTTCTAATTTTTTGCCCATTTGTGCCGCTTTTCGCAGGTGACGCGCCCCACCGCGCACGGATAACCAGTGGACGGTCATGGTATTGTGAGACTGTAGCTGTAAGCGATAGACACCGACGTTAGGGGTTCCCGTTTCGCAATCTTTAGTAATTACTAGCCCTAGGGTGATAATCTGGCCTGCATCCCCCGGATAGGGGCGAATCATCGGAATTTTCTTTAAATCTACTTCATCCCCTTCTAAAATCACCTGTTGACAGGCAGGGAAAAAGTTACGGTTGGGTTTGGCTTTCAGCACATCAAATAAAACTTTACCAAAATCGATCGCTTGGGAGAGTTTTTTCGGGGGTTTCGGTTGTTGCAACAGGGCGAGTTTTTTGCCTAAATCTTCCAATTCTTCGGGTTTATTCAGGTTCATCGCCCAACAGATGCGTTCTACCGTTCCCATCAGGTTAATAGCGACGGGAAACTCTGCTCCTTGCACGTTTTCAAACAGTAGGGCCGGTCCCCCCACCTGTAGCATCCGATTAGCGATCTCGGCAATTTCTAAATCGGCAGAGACCGATGCACTAATGCGGCGTAATTGCCCACGATCTTCTAAAAGCTTAATAAATCCTCGTAAGTCTCTAGCCATGATGAAGAAATGTAAATAAATCCCTGTCTCTATTATCTCTTAGGGCGGCAGTTTCCGTCAGGGATAGTCACCGTTTTGAGAGTTTGAGGCGATTCTCGTCTAGAATTAAGTAAAAAAATCCCCATCTCGCCAGCTTCATTCCTACCCCTAAGTTTATGCTTATCCAGCCCAGAGGTCAACATGATTAAGGATATTGAAATTAGTAATTTTAGATGTTTTGAGCATACCAAAATTGAAGGTTTTGAGCGAGTTAATTTAATTGGTGGTAAAAACAATTCAGGGAAAACTGCCTTGTTAGAGGCAATATTTTTGTATAGTTATCCCTATCCAAATACTATTCATCCCTACATCAGAGGAATCATTCGTAGGCAATCTTTAGCAGTTGTTCAGGCTGTTCCCAAAAATGCCTGGGATAATTTATTATTCAATCTTGATAGAGAAAATATTATTGAGTTAAAAGGCTCCCAATCTAAACGAGGAGATAAATTGGTAAAAATATCGATTTCCGATTCTCTTAAAGATGGCGTTTTAGGCATCTCTGAAGACTTACAAAAATTATACGATTTTATCGCTAAAAATAAATCAGTTATTTCTATCTTAAATATACAAACAATTTTTGACCCTGAGAATGACTCAAAAGATAGTCAACTGAACTATTTTTTAATTGCTAGTTCTGAGGGAATACTAGCTTTACCTGATCCAGGTGATGAGGAACCAGTAATCATTGCCGCATCTGTCAATAAATCTTTGGAAGAATTGAGCGAGTCCTATACTAAAATAGTTTTTAATGAACAGGAAGAAGAAGTGCTAAAAGCTCTACAAATTCTCGATCCGTCCATTGAGAAAATAGAAAGTTTTTTTCTGGGCGAACCAAATTTATATCTGAAAAGAAAAGAGACAAAACGCCTACCTGTATCTCTTTTTGGTGAAGCTATTAATCGTCTGATAGAGATAATTATTACTCTGCTGCTTAATCCGCAAAAAATCATTTTTATCGATGAAATAGAAAATGGTCTTCACTATACTGCTTACCCAGATATTTGGAAAACTTTATTCCGATTAGCTATGGAACTAGATAGCCAAATTTTTGCCACAACCCATAGTTTAGAGATGATCCAAGCTTTTGCCGATGTGGGGTTAGAATATTATCCAGAAGAGGGGGCCTATTTTGAACTAGCCAGAAGTCCCAGAACTGATAAAATTATCGGTATTAAAAGACAATTAAGCACTTTAGAGTACGCCTTAAAACATGGCAATGAGGTGAGAGGTGAGTAACTTATTAATCGTCGAGAGCAAGAATGATAAAATTTTTATCGAAGCCCTAGTGAAATACTTAAATATTAACAAAATTCAGTTAGATAAACCGATTTGCTTTGAGGAAGATGACTATAAATGTTTACAGGGTTTAGATCAAGCTAAATTAACCAGCACTTTCGATGAAATTAAGGCGACTATTCGTAAAAAAGCTATCCCTAAAGTTGGTATTATTATCGATCAAGATTCTGATACTAAGACAGAGCGACTAAATTGGCTTAACGATTGTCTAAAAAAGGTTTATCCAGAAGCGGAAGATATTAGAGAAACCAGTCAGCTTTATAGATTGACAACAATAGAAGATCAAATCACAGAATTTGCTTGTTATTTTACCAATGTGGACGGACAAGGAGAACTAGAAACAGTTCTCAAGAAGATTAAAAGTCAAGATTCCACCTATGCGGATTGTTTAGAAGACTGGAGAAATTGTTTAAAAAAGCAGAAAAAATCGATTAAAGACAAAGATTTTGATAAGTTTTGGATTAGTAACTATATACGATTTGATACCTGTTCCAAAGAAGACAGAAAACAAGCTAACAGGAAATGCAGTATGAATGAATTTGATTATGTTATGAAAAACAAACGTCATATTTGGAACTTTGAGCATGAGGTATTAAATGAACTCAAAGAATTTTTACAACTATTTGCTGTCTAATCAAAAATCCCCCTAGAAATCTAGAGGGATCGAGGGATATATGGAGTGCAATTTAGAAGTAAATTGTCCCACCCCAGCGCTCGTCTAGACGGGGAGCAACCAACAGATAAGCGGCGACGTTATACACATCATCTTCGGTCAGATTGCGTAATTCTGGGAAGATATCGGGACGGCTAACATTGGGATGGAATTCGCTCAGATCATCTTCACCATCGTAACTGGTGGGATGTTCTAGATAATCAATCAATGCTAACAGATTATCTCTGGGGGGTTCCGCTTTTGCCAGATCGGCCAGACCCAAACTGACATTATTATTAGTTTTGGTTTTACCTTGCAGGTGGCACTTAGTACAATTGGCGACAAAAAGTTTCTGTCCTTCCGTCGCTTGCTCGGAAGTCAAAGTCACCGATCCCCCCGCATCATTGAGGGTGATGGTGAGGGTTTTTTCATCGAGTTCTAAGGCACTAGCGCCGTTAAGATTGAATTGTAATACAAAAAAGACTACAGCGATCGCTGCCACAATCAAACGTTTGATCATTGTTCTCCTACTCGCAATTGTTCCAAGAAAGGGGATTTTAAGGTGACTAAAAAATTTTCTCCTCTGGGAGGGTATCGATCGATTCTAAGTGATCACGGACACCGAGAAGATCGCAGTTGGGAATAAAGTCAAGGGGACGTTTCCGTTTTCGAGGCGGTTACTCCTGAGCGTTTGGATAAAATCAGTGAGATAATTGCTTTAGCATCTTCTAGGGCGAGATTAGTCTGCCGATCTTTATAGGAGATGCCTAATTGGTCGCAAAGTGACAACACAGATTCATCGGCCAGATCGTACTCTGCCGCAATATCAGCGATCGATAGATCAGCAAAACCCATAGTCTAACGCACCCACCAAGGATAGAGAATACTTATTAGTTACCATAATTATCATGCCATTGCTGGGGACATTCTTAACAGTGATCAGTGATCAGTGATCAGTGATCAGGAGTCAGTTATCAGATGTGAGTTTTCAGTTCACTGATTACTGTTTACTGTTTACTGATCACTGAAAAAAAGCTCCCCGCACCCCACACCCCATCACCCCAGACCCTCAAAATTCCCTAATTTTCCCGACTTTTGCCTTTTTGTTCCCTAAGATAGAGACTCGTGTAAACAAATTTAATTAAAATCGCAAAAAACCTGAAAAAATACTAAAATGTGATTAAGAATGTTATTTTTAGCGTTGTAAGGCTAAATCTTTCTCGATAACATTGTAATCATACCTCCACACTCTTTTGTACAAAGGACTGCACCTTTGTTAACTTATGGATATACAACTGATCAACATCGGCTTCGGTAATATTGTTTCCGCTAATCGGGTTATCGCCATCGTTAGCCCGGAATCTGCTCCTATCAAACGCATCATCAGTGATGCTCGGGATAAAGGCTGTTTAATCGATGCTACCTATGGAAGACGGACTCGTGCGGTGATCATCACCGATTCTAGCCATGTAGTGCTGTCGGCCATTCAACCAGAAACCGTGGCTCACCGTTTCGTGGTCAACAAGGAAGCGCCTGTTAATAGTAGCAACTAAGTTATTAACCCCATGCAACCCGGTCAATTAATTGTCATTACTGGCCCTAGCGGCGTGGGCAAGGGTACGCTAGTCCGGCATTTACTAACTCGTTTCCCTAACCTCTACCTGTCCGTATCCGCCACTACGCGCCCACCTCGACCGGGTGAAATTGAGGGGGAAGATTACTACTTTCTCGACCGTCCCAGTTTCGAGGAGAAAATGGCAGCTGGACAATTTCTGGAATCGGCCGAATACGCGGGCAACTACTATGGGACACCCCAATCAGCGATCGCCGCTCAATTAGCAACAGGCCAGACCGTAATTCTAGAAATCGAATTAGAGGGAGCCAGACAGGTCTGTCAAAGCTTCCCCGAAGCGAGGAGAATCTTTATCCTACCCCCCAGTTTCGAGGAATTAGAACGTCGTTTGCGCGGCCGGGGCAAAGATGCCGAAACAGCGATCGCCCGCCGTCTAGAGCGCGCCCAAGAAGAATTAGCCGCCAGCGAGGAATTCCCCTATCAAATCGTCAACGATGACCTAGAAACCGCCCTAGATGCCATCGAGAAGATTATTTTTAGCCGTTAGCTGTTGGGGGTTAGGTGTCAGTCCTCGGTCGTCAGCCTTGAATCAGTTATCAGCTTCTGAAGGCAAGAGGCAACAGGCAAGAGGCGAGACTAAGCACATCAAAGCTTTTAGCTTAACCAATTAGGTCTGAGATTCAGCCCTTGTTATCGGATTTGAGTTTTAAGTGAAATGACATCTTTTCACTGATTACTGTTTACTGTTCACTGTTCACTGAAAATACTTCCCCACTTTCCCTAATCCCTATCCCCCATTCCCTAGGTTACAATCAAAAAACTAACCGCAGCAGCAAGACAAGAAAGCGCAATGATTCCTACCGTTATTGAAACCACAGGCCGGGGCGAACGCGCCTTCGATATCTACTCCCGACTACTCCGGGAAAGAATCGTCTTTTTGGGACAAGAAGTAACCAGCGACCTGGCTAACCTAATCGTCGCCCAATTGCTCTTTCTAGAAGCAGAAGACCCCGAAAAAGATATTTACTTGTATATCAACTCCCCCGGTGGTTCCGTTTCGGCCGGATTAGGGATTTTTGACACCATGAATCAAATCCGTCCCGATGTCAGCACCATTTGTATTGGTTTAGCTGCCAGTATGGGGGCTTTTCTCCTCAGTGCCGGCAAACCGGGCAAAAGAATGAGCCTACCCAACTCGCGGATCATGATTCACCAACCCCTCGGCGGCGCCCAAGGTCAGGCCACCGATATCGAAATTCAGGCCAAAGAAATTCTCTATCTCAAACAATTACTCAATGAACACCTAGCTAGTCATACCGGTAAACCTCTCGACCTCATCGCCGAGGATACGGAAAGGGATTTCTTTATGTCCGCCGAAGAAGCCCTAGACTATGGTTTAATCGATCAGGTGATCGATCGCAGTCCTTCCGCTTCTAACCCTCCCAGGGGGCTTGCCTAGACCAATTTAGGCGACGCAAGTAGAGACTACCGCATCGAGACACCATCTGGCACAGACTTCCGAATGCTTCCCTAGTTCGGATTCCCTCTAAGCTTTATTGGTAAAGCGTTGTTAGACAAGACATCTTGATTGTGTTGCGGTTCGGGACTTTAACTTTACTCTTAAGGATTATCTCCGTGGAAAGAGTTCCGGCTCTTCGTTACTTGTTATGGTTCGATAGGGTGGCATAAATCGACTAAATCCTTATCTGGCAAGAGATTTAATTGATTAGTTCGCTTTAGATCGAAAACAATTGACAAAAATCGCCAAATGTCTTTCTTTATGAGGGTTTCATCTCTTATAATCCTGTCCGTTGCACAAGACAAACGGAAGAACCTTTTAACCCCAGATCTAATCCTAGGCAATGACCCGTCGATTCTGATTGTGGGGTTATATCTCTAATATCGAGTTTATTAACTGGCAATAATATCCGTCAGCACGTTTAACTATTCTTACCCGTTGAATTTGCCATTCTTGAAAATAAAACAAGTCTCGACTACCAATTAGTTTTAACTCCCCAATGTTTTTTCCATCAGTGAAAGTTATTCTGTTGGAATTTCGATTAAGTTTACAACCTGACTTTTTAAACTCAACAGAATGAGTACGTTTAGAGTATTTAGGATACCATTTCGTGCCAGCAATTTTCTTCTTACAGTTACTATAAAACCGAAGAATAGCAGTCCAAGTCCGTTCGCAAGCCTGTTGACAAGCCGTAGAGTTAAGCTCTTTGACGAAAGAATATTCATCTCTTAATTGAGTTGTATATCGATAAATATCTTTTTGTCCTACACTCTTATTTTCTGCCCAATATCTAAGACATTTATTCCGAACAAACTGAACTGTCCGAATAGCCTCATCAATGGCTTGATATTGAGATGATTTTCCTCTAAGCTTGTACCGTAAAACAAACATTTTGCGTTATCGACCGCAACGATCGCAAACTATTCCAGCATACTGCAATTACATTGTCAACTATAGGTCAGACTTGTTTTTAGCTGTGCTTTGCTGTTCTATATCGGCATTCATGAGGGGAACCCTGGGGCGAATTACTTCGCCCCTTTAAAAGCCCCGTCCCATCGTACTAAGCGCGAGGGACGAATGCTGACACTAAGTTAAATAACAATGAAAAGTTCTAACGGATTGGGTTAAGATCGAGACGTAACCCGAAAAAAATTGCAACAGGAATCGGTAGAAACCCCCCCAGTCACTGGGGTTATTAACGGAAATTTTTTTACTGGCAATCCCTATGAACTATCATCCACCCTCACAGCCCCTGCCCGCCCCCTGTATTATTGATTCTGGCGTGGTCATCGCTAAAGAAGATATGCGTCGTCTCCTCGATGATCTCGGACGAGTTCGCTACATCCATAGTCTCGAAGGAGTGATTCAGAGTGAAGGGGAGGGATGGATAGTGGAAGTTTTCGCCGATTATCAGCAAAGCACCCTAGTTGCTAACTACAGTCTTTATCTCAATACCTATAGCTTCGATTGTCTGCGTCTAACCCGCTCTCCCGACGGTGAAACCTATTTTGATCTGATCCAAGACAATCGGCAATTAAGGTTAATTCCCCTGAGTAATCCACTCCAAGACCCCGATATGAAAGCCCGTCTCAATGCCGATACCCTCGAAGCCATGGTTACTCAGGTACTTTCTGCTAAGTGGGATGTGCAGTTTGAAGACGAAGACGACAACGATTGCCCCTTTTAGGCAGCGAGCAAAAATACTGGTTACTGATAACTGATAACTGATAACTGATAACTGATAACTGATAACTGAAACAGTGGGATTTTCCTTTGAATTAATCGCCCGGTGTCCCCAAACTGGTGCGCGGGTTGGGGTTTGGCATACTCCCCACGGACCGGTAGAAACACCCCGTTTTATGCCCGTGGGAACTTTGGCCACGGTGAAAGGTTTGACCCCCGCTCAAATCGCCAGCACGGGGGCGCAAATGATTCTCGCTAATACCTATCACCTGCATCTGCAGCCTGGAGAAAGTATTATCGAGAAAGCGGGAGGTTTACACGAGTTTATGGCGTGGAATCAGCCAATATTAACAGATTCTGGTGGATTTCAGGTATTTAGCCTGAGTCAACTGCGGCAAATTAAAGAATCGGGAGTCACCTTTCGATCGCCCCGGGACGGTAGAATAATCGAAATTACGCCAGAAAAATCGATTCAGATTCAAAATGCCCTCGGTGCTGATGTGATTATGGCCTTCGATGAATGTCCCCCCACGGGAGTCAGTCATGAGACCATGAAAGCATCCATAGAACGCACCTATCGCTGGTTAGAGCGCTGTCTGAGGGCCCATCAACGACCCCAACAACAGGCTTTATTCGCCATAGTGCAGGGGGGAATTTATGAGGATTTACGGGCAGCGGCGGCGGAATCTTTAGTAAAACTCGATTTACCCGGTTATGCTATCGGTGGCGTGAGTGTGGGGGAAGAAACGAGCCTAATTCATCGCATTGTCCAGATAACTGCCCCTTTACTCCCCGAAAATAAACCCCGTTACCTGATGGGAGTGGGAACCTATCGAGAAATGGCCAAGGCGATCGCTAGTGGCATAGATCTGTTTGATTGCGTCATTCCCACCCGTTTTGGTCGCCATGGCACGGCTTTAGTGCGGGGAGAGCGTTGGAACCTAAAAAATGCCCGTTTTAAGGAGGATTTCGCCCCTTTAGACGAGACTTGTCCCTGCTACACCTGTCAACACTTTAGCCGTGCCTATCTGAATCATTTAATTAAATCGGGGGAAATGTTGGGTTATATTCTCTTATCTCTGCACAATATCGCCGAATTAATCAGATTTACCCGTGAAATTCGTCAATCTATCCTAGAAGGAACTTTTGCCCAAGATTTTGCCCCTTGGCTTGAGGATGCCTTAGATGTTACCCCAACGTGATAAAATTTCAGGAAACGTTTGAAAATTTTCTTGTCAAGGTAGATAGAGAGATGGAAACTGCACTTTTGTTGGCCAAATTGCCGGAAGCATACCAAATTTTCGACCCCTTAGTCGATGTCTTGCCCCTGATTCCCCTATTTTTCCTCTTGCTGGCCTTTGTTTGGCAAGCATCCGTCGGTTTTAAATAAATCGACCCTCAATTATCAGTTATCAGTGAGCAGTTATCAGTTATCAGTGAGCAGTTATCAGTTATCAGTGAGCAGTTATCAGCTTCTGAAGGCAGAGACTAAGCACATCAAAGCTTTTAGCTTAACCAATTAGGTCTGAGATTCAGCCCTTGTTATCGGATTTGAGTTTTAAGTGAAATGACATCTTTTCACTGATTACTGTTTACTGATCACTGTTTACTGAAAAAGCTTCCCAGATTAAAACAAAGTCCCGGTTAAATCAGCATCAGTCAAGTCCACATCTTCTAAAATTGCCCCGCGCAAATCGGCATAACTGAGATCCGCACCCCGGAAACTGGCCCCGGTGAGATCGGTAATAAATCCGTCTCTTTCGGGACTAGCACGAAAATTAACCCGGCAAAGTCGGCAATCAGCGAAATTAGCTCGATATAACAGGGAGCCGCTCAGATTGGCATAGTTGAGATCGGCTCCGCAAAAGTTAGTTTTGCCTAAGTCCGTGCGTTGGTCGGAAGTGGAGCGAAAATCCGTATCGATTAATAGGGCCTGCTGGAGATTAGCACTGTTGAGATTAACACCGTTTAAGACGGCTTTGGTTAAATAAGTGGCTTCTAAATTGGCTTCGATGAGATTAGCCCCGCTTAAGTCCGCATCTCGTAAACAAGCTCGATAAAAGTCCACTTGACTTAAATCTGCTCCCCAGAGAATCGCCTCACTTAAATCCGCTTCTCTCAGCAGCGACCGCGAAAGGCGTATTTTTCCTAACCGCGCCTGTCGCAGATCGGCACGGCAAAAATTGACTCCTGGGAGGGCAATATTAGTTAAGTCGCTTTCCCGCAAATTAATCCCCCGAAAATCTCTTTCTCCCTCCCGATAGCGTTGACAAAGTTCTTCTAGGAGCATGGATTTTTTTCCATATCATAATTGAGGCCAAATGTCAAGGGTTTGGTAATTTTTATTTAGGGTTGGCGGGTAAGACTTTTAGACTTTTTGTCAATCAAAAAGTACCCGGCATGGGAGTGATCAGGGGGAAAATTGAGGTACTTTTTCCCTGAAAATTAGGTAGTTGACCACCTGAAAATCGATAAAACCCTACACCCCACACCCCACACCCTGCCCCCAGGAAAAGCTTTTTGCCGCAAACCCTATTTAGGGAGATGGAAAGCCGGCAGACTCTCGAATTCTCGGGCCCGTTGACGCATTTGCTGACTAATGCGATCGCAAACCACCTGACAGAGATCATAGATGACGGGGTCGGTAATTTGATAGTAAACACTGACCCCTTGGGGTTGCCGCGAGATAATTCCCGCTTGGGTTAAAGCTTTCAGGTGTTTGGAGAGATTGGCCTGACCTAGTCCGGTAGCTTCAGCGATTTCTTTACCATTCATCGCGCCTAATTGCAAGCAACTGAGAATCTGTAGGCGACTGACTTCCGACAGGACTTTGAAATAGTCCGCCACCGAAGCGAGGACGACGCTAGAGGTTTGGGGGGAGAAACTGTCTAACATAGGTAGGTAATAAAGTGACCAGTTAAAAAGGCTGACAATAGGTTATCATTTAAAACTTTATAACTATTGACTACTATAGTTTAACTGGAGGGGTAACTAGAGTCTAGTCGGCAAACTCGATCGAGATTGGGTCATTCAGGAATCTACTGCTGCAAGAGTGCCTCCTAGCTCCACCAAAAGACTTTTTCAGCAAACCCTAACTATAACCGAGCATGGTAGTGATTAACTGCCGGACCGTAGTGCTAGGATGGTTCTCCAAATTGCTTGGTAAAGCCCATTCTGAGTCAAGATAGGACATCTTCAGTAAATCTCTCACTTGTTTTGATTTAGCTTGTCCTGTACTTTGAGCAACCCCAAAAGCCTGATAAAGTTCTTTGGCCGAAATGTGGGGATTTTGAGTAGGATCGAAGAGAAAATTGACCATTCCTAGGGCGTGAGTAATGCCGGCAGCCCAGGAATTAGCCTTACCTTTTTCTAGGGGAGAGGGACGCTTACGAGCTAAAGTTGTGGTTAACTGGCGAATAAGTTGGGCGTATTCTTCATTAAGATATTGAGCGGCAAATTTATCAGTAATATCGATAATTTCTTGATATTTGGCCTGCATTGCCTTGGGAACATTTTCCGATTTAGGAACAGCTGGAAGCGTTTTTTTCAATATTGCTGCCGCTTGCTGTTTGGCGCGTTGTTCAGCATTATATTTTTCTTGAAAAGCTGTTAACCCTTCCTGACTGGTGATATCAAAACCCTGCTGATGCGCTTGTAATAAGAGATTTTTCATAAAACCGCCACTACTGGGATTGTTCATCAGTTGACTAAAGCGATCGCCTAATTGCTCTAAATATTTAATAATAGCTTTAGCCTGAGTTAATTTATATTCTCGTCCCAAAAATTGCCAAAAACTAATTAATTCAGGGATAGCATCTTCGGTTTCCGTCGGATCGAGGATAGTAATTTTGCGTGGTAAAATCTTCTCCATTAAGATTTGCACATCTGCCTTAGTCATGGTAGCAAGGGTATAACCTTCATAGAGATAGCCTAACTCCATAAAGGTGGCAATCCAACCACCACCTTCTTCTTTTTCTTGATAATATTCTTTCCCTTCTGGCGAATTGATATATTCTTGGATCGCTCCAGTAATATAATCTTCTAATAAGGGTTCGGCTTCATCGTAGTCTAAATTATCTAATTGTCGGATATTAAAAGTCATAACTCTAGTTTTCCTCCGAGGCTTTCCTTTAATTTTAGGGGATTAGCTGACCGACAGGCAAACTGACGCTAAAATAGTCTTTGCTGTCTGGGGTTGTTGCTTGCTCCTGACGGTGGTTTTGACACTCCCCGCTCTAAAGAGACGGGGATTCTTGGTTCACAGAGATTACTTGCGAAAGACAGAATTGCTTCTGAAAAAGTAGAGGTATTCTCTCCCCAAGCGTTTATTGG
>VYKS01000325.1_pt1 | contig 20706 bp, 20 predicted proteins | sample 5114511 | NCBI WGS metagenome assembly VYKS01 (sample SAMN12291795, study PRJNA351875) | freshwater metagenome | isolation source: freshwater lake | place: USA: Michigan, Gull Lake | collected 2011-07-05 | reverse complement strand
ACCTGATAGGGATACCTCTAAAGGGCAGTTGCGAAATACCAGTAATGGGAAGAAGCAGAAACCTAAGTTGTGAATCTTAGGAATCCCCCGATTTATCGGGGGAGGATGTCAATTGTGATTACAAATGAAGGTACATACGTTACTTACTATTTGGCTAAAGTCTGGAGTTACACCCGTTGGCACTCAAGAAATGGCAGAAGCGATCGCCCAAAAGCTGCACTAAATATCTGAACTACTAAGGTTTTGATCCCTCTTATATTCTTTTCCCCTATTCTTCTCCCCTTTTTTTAAGGGGTGATGGAGGGGATCGACCTGCCATGAATGATTAATAAACGTGACTTTTGTTGAGGGCTTAGATTTTATGTACCTAATCAATGTAGAGTAAAGCAATAATTGGTATCTTCTAAAAAAACCAAGCAATAACCAAGCGTGTGGATCTGAACCAGATATTTGATAATTCCCAGCCAGTCATAGGTGTCGTTCACCTTTTGCCATTACCCACCTCACCTCGTTGGGGAGGTAGCCTTAAACATATCCTTGATCGGGCCGAGCAAGAGGCAACCGCATTAGCATCAGGGGGAGTTCACGGAATTATCATCGAAAACTTTTTTGATGCTCCCTTCACTAGTGGACGGGTTGATCCTGCGGTCATCAGTGCTATGACCCTTGTTGTCCAGCGCATTATGCAAATGGTAGATGTGCCAGTTGGGATTAATGTTTTACGCAATGATGCTCTTTCGGCGATGGCGATCGCTGCCTGTGTTGGAGCTAAGTTTATCCGAGTCAATGTCTTAACTGGAGTTATGGCGACAGATCAGGGCATTATCGAAGGCAATGCCTATCAACTTTTGCGCTATCGACGGGAGCTAGGTTGTGATGTCAAAATTTTTGCCGATGTTCTAGTTAAGCACGCCCATCCCATCTCGGTTCCCAATTTAACCTTAGCCATTCATGACGCTATCCACCGAGGTCTAGCAGATGGCATTATTCTTTCTGGTTTTGCCACTGGAGACGCTCCTACCCATCAAGATTTACAAGAAGCTGCGATCGCCTGTCGGGATGTACCATTTCTAGTCGGATCAGGTGCAACTGTTGCAAACATAGCCCAGTTACTTAAATATGCAAACGGCGTAATTGTCTCTAGTTCCCTAAAACGCAATGGACAAATCCAGCAATCTATTGATCCCAATCGGGTTAGCCAATTTGTAGAAGCAACTCATACCCCAAAAAACCATGTAGATATTCCCAAGGTAATACGAGAATTACACCCTAAATAATAGATATTTTTACTTATCCAGATAATAGTCTAATTATCTAGGCACAAAGATTGCAATCTTTTCGTCTTAAGCATCTAAACCTGCGGCTAGATTTATCAAACGAACCTTTTGCCGTAATTTCTAAATAAAAATCTCACCATTTATTCCCATTATGCCTATGATCTATAAAGGCAATCAACTAAGTGTAAATACTCACAGATAAGTAACGCAAATGACTATGAAATATAATGTTCAGTTTTTTGATAAACCTGTAATAATAATTAATATAAAATCATTGCTATTTACAAATAACTAGATATCATATTCCATTACCTCAATGCGATTGATAATTAGAGTTCTAAAGTTTACAAAAGTAAACAAACCCAAAATAAACGAATTATTAAGAGATTCTCAATTCTTTAGTCTGCTGAATCTGAATAAGGAATTCAGTAAGGAGTTAACACAATGCCTAAACAAAAGCTGACACAGACAACCAAGACACCAACCAGAGCAAAGCAGGGAAGTATATCTGCGGATATGGTTCGTACCTATCTCCATGAAATTGGAAAAATTCCTCTGCTCACCAATGAGGAAGAAATCATCTACGGTAAGCAAGTTCAGCATTTAATGGAATATATCAATACCCAAGAAACCCTGTCTGAGCAATTTGATCGCCTACCTACAGAGCAAGAGTGGGCTGAGGCTGTGGGAATTGAGCCAGAGGCATTAAATGTCGCTCTCAAGCAAGGTACAAGAGCCAAGCGTAAAATGATTGAAGCCAATTTGCGGTTAGTGGTATCTGTTGCTAAAAAATATCAAAAGCGGAATCTAGAACTACTCGATTTAGTCCAAGAGGGAACTCTAGGCTTAGAGCGGGCTGTGGATAAGTTCGATCCTACCAAAGGATTTAAGTTCTCCACCTATGCCTACTGGTGGATTAGACAAGCAATTACAAGGGCGATCGCTCAACAAGCACGAACAATTCGCCTACCTGTTCACATTACCGAAAAGCTAAACAAAATTAAAAAAGCCCAGAGGCAGTTGGCACAAGATTTAGGTCGAGTTGCCACAGCGGCTGAAGTTGCGGAATCCCTAGAAATTAAGACTGAACAAGTCCGTGAATGTCTATCTTTGGCAAGACAACCCATATCTTTAGATCTCCGCATTGGCGATAACCAAGATACAGAACTTGCTGACTTGCTTGAAGATCAAGGACATTCTCCCGAAACATACGCTCTAAATGAATCATTGCGAGATGGTGTGCAATCACTACTATCTGAACTTACCCCTAAGCAAAGACAGGTAATGATCTTGCGCTATGGACTAGAAGATGGACAGGAGTTATCTCTTGCCAGCATTAGCAAGCGCATGGACTTAAGCCGAGAACAGGTTCGTCAATTAGAGCGACAAGCCATGGATGCTCTGCGTAAACGTCGTCAAAGAGTTCAAGAATATATTATTGCTAGCTAATTGCTCAAACAATTCAGCCAATAATTCAGTAAATCAGTCGTGGGGCGATTTATACCCTATGACTGATCTGTATTTTTACCTAACAGTGGGATAAAAATATTAGTAAAAACTTAAATTATTCTGCGATCGCTCTGAATTTTTCTGTATGTTGTCTAGTATATAGGAACTCTAAATAGGGACAAAGCTTTATGGAAGATACCCAAAATCAGATTTCCGAACTCAGGAATCAGCTATATCACCTGAATCAAGTCATAGAGTCTATGCCAAACCAAATTATTGCGGCTCTATTAACCCATGGAGTCTCATACACTGGCTCTACGGGTTCTACGAATTGTGTAAGCCGAGAAAGTTTAGAGTACAGCTTTGCCCATAAAGATATTCTTGATGAGGATCATACATCTGTTCAAGGAGATCTAATTCCCTGTGAGTGGCAGGTAGGTAGACTGACCGCCCAACTAACATCGGCATACGAGCGCATCGCTGCCCTAGAAAAGCAATTACTTAGCCGCCACTTAGCTAGCAGATAATTACCATGCTAGATGGCACAAATGTCTATTTAATTGGGATGATGGGAGCAGGAAAAACCACGATTGGTAAACTGCTCTCCGAACAACTCAACTATAGATTCATTGACACAGATTCTTTGGTCGAATCTTGTGCCAAGCAGACCGTTACTCAAATTTTTACGGATTATGGTGAACCAGCTTTTCGTCAAATCGAACATCAAGTTTTAGCAGATGTTTCTACCTACACTCGTCTTGTGATTGCTACAGGAGGAGGAATTGTTTTGGACGTAATGAACTGGTCACACCTGCGAGATGGCATTATTATTTGGCTAGATGTGCCTGTAGAACAGTTATATCAAAGGTTACGATCTAGTCATCAAGTTCGACCTTTACTAGCAACCCCAGACCTGTTGGCAACTTTGAGTAATGTCTACGAACAAAGACGTAAACTCTACGCTCAAGCTGATATTTGTTTTATTGTGGATGCGGATGAGTCGCCTCAAAAAGTTTGCGATCGCCTTTTAACAGTTTTAGCCAGCAAAATTGAGCCAGATCGACTAAAATTTGCATTTAATTCTTAGCATTTAACTCTTTGCACTTAACTCTTCAGAATAAAAGTCATGTGTCGTTTAGTTGCCTATCTTGGGCAGGAATCTATTTTTCTCGATCGTTTAATTACTAAGCCTAAGCATTCTTTAACTGTGCAAAGCTATCAGCCCCAAGAAATGACCGCAGGGTTATTAAATGCCGATGGTTTTGGGATTGGTTGGTATGTGGCAGAACAAGCTCCATTTCTCTATAAAAATACTCTGCCAATTTGGAGTGATATGAATCTTGGGCATTTAGGTCGCTATGTGCAATCCAACTGTATTCTGGCAAATGTTCGCAGTGCTACTTCAGGACAATCTGTAGATTTAGGCAACTGCCAACCCTTTAATTTTGACGAGATTTTAGGAGTTCATAATGGCTATATTGAGGATTTCAGGAGATCGCTTTACCGCCCCGTGCGATCGCTGTTAGAGGATAAATATTATCAAAATATCTTTGGCAGTACCGATTCCGAACATATTTTAGCTTTGTTTTTTCAAAATCTTAGTTCTGGAACTTCTGTTTCTATGGTTCTGGCAATGCAGCAAACTTTAGAAACGCTACTAGATCTATGTAGTAAATATAATGTAAATGCTTCTTTGAATTTAATCGTCAGTGATGGCAAGCAGTTAGTTGCTGCCCGTTGTGGGAGCCGATCGCCCATTGCCTCTCTTTACTGGTTACAAAATTCTAATTCCATTACGATCGCCTCGGAACCACTATTTGATCATTCCCATTGGCAGAGTCTGGCAGAAAATAGTATTTTAGCAATCGCTCCCGATCTAAGTCATAAATTCATTTTGCTCTAGGAATATTTAGAGATCCCCACTACTTTTTTTCTTGAGTTTCTTTGGATAATGAAGGACGAGGCAAGCTTCTAGAACTTTGGGATCAAAGATAATTGGTAAAAAATGAATGCTTTTAACTTCCTTAAAATAAAATAGGATCGGAATAGGTTGCCAAAAAATTTGCCAATTTAGCCAGTCCTTAAAGGGAAATTTGCGAATTAGGGAGTTATTGCGATAAATATCTAAATCTGAATCCGTAAAAATCAGGCGCAGGGTTGCAGTTTGAAACGTTAAAAATATACTAAATAAGATTAATACACTAGCGATCGCCCAAAATTTCAAAAACCATAAGACTATCCCCACAACTGCAAATACAGCAGGGATAGCATAGTTAGGGCGTAGTTCAGTTACTTTTAAACTTGTGACTTTTAGACTATTATCATTCATGGTAATCGGTGCTGAGTTATACGAACTTAGAATTAAGAAGGTGGTAGTATTAACATTATCTCTAAACAATTATTACTAATTAATTAATTAATAAAGTAGTTAAGAGTTAGCCTAAGCTTAGGAGAGCTAAATATGAATCTCATACCACAAAAAGATACAGAAACTTGGAACAACCTTAAGCAAGTAATCACTAGCAGTACTGGTTTTGAAAGATGGAAGCGATCAAGGTTAGTCGAAACCTATAATAATGAGCAGAAGCACGATCAAAAGCTCATAGATGAACTGGTAACTAGCTATTTGCGTGAAACTTTAGAGACCTTAGCTTACTAACTAAAATTGCGACTTAATAAAAATCGGGCTTTACTGAAATTAAATCATGATAGATGCTGACATACTAAAATCAAAGCTTAGGTCTGAAGACTACGGGGAAAGGATGCAAGCTTTGACTCTGAGTAGGCATTTATCGGAATCGCAAAGATTTGAACTTGTATCTATTGCCTCAGGCGATCGCAATGCTCGAATTCGTTATGATGCTGTTAGTCAACTGGCAACCGTTGGTAATCATAATCTGGATCGAGCTTTAGAAATTTTACGCGATCGATTACTAAACGATCCAGAAGTAGATGTGAAGTCGGCGGCGGCTGATGCCATTGGAGCCTTGAAGCTCACCTCTGCTTTTCCAGATTTGGCAAATGTGTATAAAAGTGCCAACGACTGGCTAATGCAGTTTAGTATTATTGCGGCGTTAGGCGAGTTAGGAGATCTGCGAGGTTTTGAACTTTTAGCTAATGCCCTAGTTAACAATCCTAATGACCTAGTTAAAATTGCGGCGATCGGAGCCTTGGGAGAATTAAAAGACCCCCGTAGTCTAGAGTTACTAATACCCCTTACTGATAATTCTGACTGGCAAATCCGCCATCGTTTAGCCCAAGCTCTAGCAAATATTGGAACGGATCAAGCGATCGCTGCTTTAAAAAAATTAGCTGACGATCCCACACCCCAAGTCGCCGAAATTGCCAAAATATTATTGTCTGCCACTTAAATCACCCCAAGTGAATGTTTTATAAATTGCGCTCATTCTTTAGTTGATACCATTAAAGATTTTTTCTTTTTTTCAATTTGAAGATCTAGCCTTTGGTTACACTAAATTTTGACTCTAGAGGAGCATTTATAGATGTCAAATAGTCTCGATTCCTAATTTTTAGAGTTTACACAATCTAATTACAGGTTCAAAAAATTAGGTTTGTTAAAGTAAAAATCCCATCGCTGATTTAACAGATCGCAAAGTTTCAAAGGCAATTACCGCCGCTTTTTCTTTGCCTGTAGCTAACACTTGATCTAAGTAACCTGATTCATTTATAACTTCAGCATATTTAGTTTGAATTGGTTTAAGGCTAGAAATAATAGTTTCAATTAACAAAGGTTTAAAATCTCCCCAGCCTCGCATATTAGCGCATTCAATCATGACTTCTTCCTTGGTTTTTCTTGCCAAAATCATATACAAAGACAGCAAATTATGACATTCAGGACGATTGGGGTTATCAAATTCTAAACCTCGGTCAGCATCGGTTTTGCATTTTTTAATTTTCTTGGCGATCGCATCGGGATCATCTAATAAATGAATCCGACTCATTTCCGAAGGATCGGACTTAGACATCTTACTATTGCCATCGGTGAGGCTCATTACCCTTGCGCCTTCTTTACGAATGAGGGAATTTGGCAGTTTAAATACGGGCTGATTTTTAGCTCCACTTGTTTCTCCAATTTCTCCAAACTGATCGTTAACTCGCACGGCAAGATCGCGGGTTAGCTCTAGGTGTTGTTTTTGATCTTCACCTACAGGCACAAGATCGGCTTGGTACAGCAAAATATCCGCCGCCATTAGCACGGGATAATCTAAAAGTCCCACGTTCACATTTTCGCCCTGTTTAATCGCTTTTTCTTTGAACTGAATCATCCGTTCCAGCCAATTCAAAGGCGTAATGCAGTTAAATAACCAAGCTAATTCGGTATGGGCAGAGATATGGGATTGCACAAAAATCGTAGATAAATCTGGATCGATACCGCAGGCAATATATAAAGCCGCTGTGCGTCTGGTATTTTCGGCTAGCTCTAGGCGATAATTTCCCGAACCAGTAATGGCATGGAGATCGACCACACAGAAAAAGTTTTCGTATTCGGCTTGGCTCTCTACCCAGTTGCGAATTGCGCCTAAATAATTACCAATATGTAAATTACCTGTGGGTTGAACCCCTGACAATACTCTCTTTTTTTGTATCATAATGAGCTGTTTGATCCTGAACTTTTTAATCTATAAAACTGATTTTACCTATTAGATTCAAAATTTATCTGATTTAAGGGAGTTTAAGGGCAAAGCCCTCAATTTGGGCAGAACCCTAACCTAAATCGGGTTTTTATTCTTAGTACGTAAAATGAGATAAAACTTGATCTTAGACTGGGATCAATAATACCGTTATCTGAAAATCTAAATTTTTCCACCATGAAACTTTCTGAGTTGGCAACTTTTCTTTCTGACGCAAATTTCGATGCTTCTGTGAGCGATGATCCAGAGATTAAAGGCGTAGCACCCTTAGATTCAGCCCAATCAGGAGACATTACTTTCCTTAATTCTGATAAATATCTATCCCAACTAGCTACAACTCAGGCTAGTGCCGTAATTTTAGATCTTAAAACTGCCTGTGCTTTGCCCTGTATTCGCACCAAAAATCCTAGACTTGCCTTTGCTCAGGTCTTAAACTTGTTTTATCAGCCTATTAAGCTCCCTGTGGGCATACATTCTACGGCGATTTTGGGGCTAGGAGTAGTAGTTGGTAAAAATGTGGCGATCGCTCCCTATGTCGTAATTGGAGATGGCGTGGTCATTGGCGATGATGTCAGTATTTTTGCCCATACCGTGATTTATCCTCAAGTCAAGATTGGCGATCGCACCGTAATTCATAGCAATTCTGTCATCCGTGAATATACAGAAATTGGGCAAGATTGCTTAATTTATTCCAGTAGTGTAATTGGTGGTGATGGCTTTGGGTTTGAGTTAGATCGGGGTAGTTGGTACAAAATCCCCCAAACTGGTTATGTCAAACTAGGCGATCGGGTGGAAATTGGCAACCTCACGGCAATTGATCGTCCTGCCATGGGATTTACGGATATTGGGGCAGGTACAAAAATTGATAATCTCGTTCAGATTGGGCATGGGGTTAAAACTGGAAATCACTGCATGATTGTGTCCCAAGTAGGGTTAGCAGGCGGAGCAGTTTTAGGAGATTATGTGGTTCTAGCAGGACAAGTGGGTGTGGGAGATCGGGCTGTAATTGAGAATGGAGCGATCGTGGGGGCAAAGTCGGGCGTAATTAGCCATGTAGAAGCAGGTACAAAGGTAATGGGCTATCCCAGTGTCCCAGAACGGGAATGGAAGCGAAATACTATAGCTCAAAGTAAATTGCCAGATTTAATTAAAACCATTCACAAACTCGAAAAACAGGTTGCCGAGCTAGAATCTAAGCTCAACAAGGAAGTATGACTAAATCAACTTTAGATCCCAATCGCTCTTTTACTTTTGGGAACTCATCAATAACCCATTAGATTAGTTTGAATAAGGGATAAGATGTCCTAACTTTTCTGCTTTTGTTCCTAAATAGCGACTATTGTACTCATTTGTTTCAATTAGCAATGGTAATCGTTGCACAATTTCGATCCCAAAGCCCTTTAAACCTGAAATCTTGCGGGGATTATTAGTAACTAGGCGCATTTTTTTGACTCCTAAATTATGCAAAATTTGGGCACCCACACCGTATGTCCGCAGATCGGGTGCAAATCCTAGCTTTTCGTTTGCCTCAACTGTATCTAGCCCTGAGTCTTGGAGATTATATGCCTTGATTTTATTAATTAGCCCTATACCTCTACCCTCTTGACGCAGATAAACTACAATCCCTGAGCCAGCATACTCAATCATTTTTAAGGCACTTTGCAGTTGTCCCCGACAATCGCAACGCAGGGAACCCAAGGCGTCACCCGTTAAACATTCTGAATGCACCCGTACTAAAACTTCTTCATTTTGGAATCTACTTTTATCACCTTTAACGATCGCCAAGTGTTCAGAATTATCTATGCTGTTACGGTAGGCATAAACCGTGAAATCTCCAAACTGAGAGGGCAACTTAGCAATGGATTCCAGATGGACAAACTGCTCATTGGCGAGTCTATAACTAATTAAATCCGCAATACTAATTAGCTTTAGATCGTGCTTTTTGGCATATTCCACCAATTCAGGCAATCTTGACATGGAGCCATCATCATTTTGAATTTCACAAATTACCCCAGCAGGATATAGTCCAGCAATATAAGCTAAATCCACAGAAGCTTCCGTATGTCCTGCCCGTTTGAGTACGCCCCCAGTCCGCGATCTCAAGGGGAAAATATGTCCAGGACGCTTAAAATCATTGGGTTTAGCCGTGGGATGAATTGCGAGTTGAATGGTACGGGAGCGATCGTCGGCAGAAATACCTGTAGAGGTGCCAATAGCATCAATGCTGACCGTAAAAGCAGTTTGATTATCATCTGTATTGCGATCGACCATTAAAGGTAATTCAAGCTGATCGAGGCGATCGCCCTGCATAGCCAAACAAATTAAACCTCTAGCATGAACTGCCATAAAGTTAACCATATCTGGAGTTGCAAACTGTGCCGCCCCAACTAAATCGCCTTCATTTTCACGGTTTTCATCATCAACCACAACAATTAATCGACCCGATTTTAGGGCATGGAGCGCATCAGGGATTGAATCAAACTGGAATTCCATTAGAAATATTTAAACTTTTGTAACATTAATAACCTCATTCTACGTTACCTTGAGATATTGAGTCTTTTGAAGAGGGGTTGACGTAGTCAAGGGTAAAAACTGCGGTCAGGGATATGCAGAGAATTACAACTACCCAAAACCATCCTTCAGTAAATTCCCCTGCTTCCACTGCAAAGTAAATCGCCATGGGCATAGTTTGAGTTTGATTGGGAATATTTCCAGCTAGCATTAAAGTTGCGCCAAACTCTCCTAAAGCACGGGTAAAGGCAAGTACCGTTCCTGATAATATGCCCGGCAAAGCTAAGGGAAAAGCCACATAGCCAAATACTTCAAGTTCCGAGGCTCCTTCAACTCTGGCGGCATCAAGCAGTAATTGATCGATTTGCTCAAAGGCTCCTAAAGATCCTCGATACATAAGGGGAAATGCAATCACGATCGCAGCTAATACGGCTCCATACCAAGTGAATACGATCTGGAGGCTTAAACGGGAAATTACCTGCCCGATCGCTCCATTTTTACCAAATAGCAAAAGTAAAATAAATCCCACAACCGTAGGTGGTAAGACCAAAGGAATCAGTAAAAAGCTATTAATTAGCGATCGCCATCTACCAGAGTAGTAGGACATTTTATAGGCGGCTCCAACCCCTAGGCTAAAGGTAATTAGAGTAGCAATTACAGATACCTTGAGGGAAATCCATAGAGGCGATAGATTTAAGGGCAGACTCATATTTAATTAAGGGATTTATTTAGGTATAGTCCCAAATCCATATTTTTTAAATATTGTTTGAGCCTTTACACTTTGTAAAAACTGTTCATATTGTTTAGCTACTTCAGGATTTTTACTGGATTTCAAGATGCCTATGGGGTAAATAATTGGTGAATGCAATTTCGGCTCGGCGATCGCTGAGATTACAACTTTTTCCGAACTCTTAGCATCTGTAACATAAACAATTCCTGCATCCACTTCCCCTGATTCCACTGCTGCCAATACAAACCGCACATTATTACCCAGCACAAATTTTGGTTGTAATTTTTCTAAAATCCCTAAATTCTGTAAGACTTCAGTAGCATAGCTTCCCACAGGTACAATCCTAGGCTCGGCGATCGCTATTCTTTTAATATTGGGGTTGAGCAACTGCGAAAAATTACTTAACTTGACTGGGCTATCCTTGGGCGTAATTAAAGCGAGGCGGTTAGTTAATAAATTAGTTCTAAAAGCTAACAAGCCCTTACTTTCTAGGTTATCCATTTGCTTAACACCTGCGGAAATAAACACATCCACGGGCGCACCCTGCTCAATTTGTTGTTGTAAGGCTCCTGATGCCCCAAAGTTATAGGTTACTTTTGCTGAGTTTATAACATCTATTCCCTGCAATGATGGCTGTAAACTAGCCGCCGCCGATACTAAAAGATTTATGGGAGGATTTGCAGAAGACGGTGCCAAACTAACCTGAGCCATCACGCCTAGCAAAGCCACTAGGAAAAAAGCCACTAGGAAAAAGGTTGAAACCAGTTTGAAATATTTGTGCATAATCTAACTCGCAAAATTACGAAATAAATTGACCTCTTAAGTAAGCATGATACATTTAGGCGATTAGGTTTCAGGTGTACGGGATGAGTCAAATTAGCATAATTATGGGTAGTGATTCCGATCTACCAACTATGGAAGGGGCGATCGCTATCTGTCGAGAATTTGAAGTTACCTACGAGGTCGCTATTATCTCGGCACACCGTACCCCAGAGCGGATGGTAGACTTTGCTAAACACGCCCACACAAGGGGCATAAAAGTGATCATTGCTGGGGCTGGTGGAGCTGCCCATTTACCGGGGATGGTAGCGGCGCTTTCACCTCTGCCTGTAATTGGTGTACCCGTAGTTTCAAAACACTTAAATGGCCTGGATTCCTTATATTCTATTGTGCAGATGCCTAGGGGGATTCCTGTTGCTACTGTGGCGATCGGTAATGCCGAAAATGCAGGATTATTAGCAATTCAAATTTTGGCAGTGTCTCAACCCGCACTTTTAGTTAGAATACAGGCATATCGTTCCAGCCTAGAGGTAATGGTCATGGAAAAGCAAACTAAGATAGACAGCATCTATAAGTCTGCATTAGTAAATTAAATTCCTCAATTAGATTCCTCAATTAGATTACGCAAACTATTGATAGATTGTGATTTATGAACAGAAATTTTAGAGATAATGTGGATAAAAGCCTTTTCTGTCTAAGTATTTGGTAACAAAAGCTACCTTTCCTAAAATCATGAAATTAGACTGTTGCCTTGTTCACTTTGACCCCATACAATAATTCATAATTTTACTTAGACCATCACTTGGTCAATCAAAAAGCATACCCCACTATGAAAATTCTCAAAGTCCAAACCTTGCGTGGTCCAAATCAATGGCATATCCAACGCCATCAACTGATTGTGATCAGGTTGGATTTAGAGACTTCTGCCCAAACCCCACCTAAATCCATTCCTAATTTTTATGCAAATCTAATCAAGATATTGCCAGATCTGGAGAACAATAATGTATTTACGTTCCTCAAGTCTATGGAAAATGGCACCATGGCTGATGTAGTGCAGCATCTTGCCCTAGAATTACAAAGAATGGCGGGAATGCCCGTAAGTTTTGGAGCCAATAAGCCTACAGCAGATTTAGGGGTATATCAGGTTGCCTTTGAATATCAGTTTGAGAAGGATGGTCGCTATGCAGCAAGGGCAGCTGTTCGGCTTTGTCAAAGCTTAATTGATACTGGTACCTATCCCACCTTTGAATTCCAGCAGGACTTAAGAGATCTTGCAGAACTAAAACTAGAGTCCCAGCTAGGACCAAGCACTGAATCTATTATCGCTGAAGCAAGTGCTAGGGATATTCCTTGGATGAATATTAATAGTCGGGCGATGATTCAACTGGGATATGGCATCTATCAAAAAAGATTACAAGCCACTCTCAGCAACTACACCGGGATTTTAGGGGTAGAACTTGCCTGCGATAAGGAAGCAACTAAGGGGATTTTAAGAGCTTCAGGGATTCCTGTGCCTAGGGGAACTGTGATCAAGTCTATAAAATATCTGGAAGAAGCGATCGCAGGTGTGGGAGGATTTCCAATTGTCATTAAACCTCTCAATGGTAATCATGGTCGAGGAATTGGGATCGATCTACAATCCATGCTGGCTGCGGAAGATGCCTTTGAAATTGCCCAACAGGTTTCTGAAGATGTAATTGTGGAACGCTTCCACCAAGGGAGAGATCATCGGGTTTTAGTCATAAATGGTAAGGTCGTAGCAGTTGCCGAGCGTATTCCCGCCCATATTTATGGAGATGGAAGATCCACGATCGCCGAGCTAATTGAGATTACCAACAGTGATCCGCTGCGGGGAGACGGACATGATAACGTGCTAACCAAAATTATTCTAGATCGAACCAGTCTGGATATTCTCCAACGCCAAAACTATACCCTTGAGACAGTCTTGGAATCTGGGAAAATTTGCTACCTTCGGGCTACAGCCAACCTCAGCACTGGCGGAATTGCTGTGGATCGTACCGATGATATTCATCCTGAAAATATCTGGCTAGCGCAACGAGCCGCAAGAATTATTGGTTTAGACATCGCTGGAATTGATGTCGTCACCTCAGATATCTCTCAACCTTTACGGGTTACAGATAGCGTGATTGTGGAAGTAAATGCTGCCCCTGGATTTAGAATGCACACTGCTCCTAGTATTGGCACCCCTCGCAATGTGGCCGAGCCAGTCATTAGTATGCTCTTCCCAGCAGGTTCTCCCTCTCGGATTCCTATTATTGCTATTACGGGTACCAATGGGAAAACCACCACCACCCGCCTCACTGCCCATATCTTTAAGCAAACTCAAAAAGTAATTGGCTACACTACCACAGATGGGATTTACATTGGAGAATGGTTAGTAGAAAAGGGTGATACTACTGGGCCTGCGAGCGCCCAAATGATCCTGCGTGATCCAACGGTAGAAATTGCTGTTTTGGAGACAGCTAGGGGCGGAATTTTGCGATCTGGGTTGGGATTTGATAGCTGTGATGTGGCAGTTGTAATTAATGTCCAAGCCGATCACTTAGGAATTGGCGATATTAATACAATCGAAGAACTCGCCCAACTCAAAAGTGTGGTTCCTGCCTCCGTTTTCCCCAGTGGTTATGTGGTTCTCAATGCTGAAGATGAATTAGTCTCGGCAATGGCTTCTAAGGTTAAAGCTCAGGTGGCATATTTTAGTCTCGATCCCGAGCATCCCATATTTAAAGCCCATGTTGACCAAGGTGGATTAGGCGCAGTGTATGAAAATGGTTATTTATCCATTATTAGAGGCGATTGGACTTTACGCATTGAAGAAGCTGTAAATATGCCTATTACTTTAGGTGGAAAAGCTAGGTTTATGATCCAAAATGCACTGGCAGCTAGTTTAGCGGCTTTTGCTCAGGGTGTAAAAATCGAACAAATTCGGGCTGGTTTAACTAGTTTTGTGGCTTCGGCGGATCAAACTCCTGGTCGCATGAATTTGTTTAATCTAGGTAACTTCCATGTCTTGCTTGACTATGCCCATAATCCTGCTGGGTATAAAGCGATCGCTGATTTTATTAATACGTGGAAGGGCGATCGCATTGGCGTAGTTGGCGCACCTGGGGATCGGCGTGATGCGGATATCGAAGAACTAGGGCAACTTGCAGTAACGATGTTTAATCGAATTATTATTAAAGAAGATGGCGATCGCCGAGGTCGAGAACCTAATGCGGTAGCAGCTTTGATGCAAAAGGGAATTATTGCTGCTAATCCTAATCTTAATCATGAGATTATCTTGGATGAAGTTACGGCGATCGAAACAGCCCTAAATCAAGCTACCACTGGTTCTTTGGTGGTAATTTTCCCTGAGAAGGTGGAATCCATAATTAAATTAATTGAAGCCAGAATACCAAAAACCGAAACTCAGGTATAAATCATCTCTTATCTCAGCTAACTTTTCTCAGCTAACTTTAAGGTCGTTCAGAGCGATCGCCTGTTTTTATAGAACTGATGAATTAAAATTGAGCTAGGCAAAATTAGTAGGTGTTTATGGAAAATCTCACCCTTGTGCTTAAACCAAGTATTGAAATGACCGATGACCAGTTTTTTGAACTTTGTCAGCAAAATCAAGATCTTCAATTTGAGCGTTCCAGTGCAGGAGAACTAATTATTATGCCGCCAACTGGGGGAGAGACAGGTAATCATAATGCTGGAATTACGGCACAGCTATGGGTATGGAATCAAAAATCCAAACAAGGGAAAGTCTTTGATTCTTCTACGGGTTTTAAGTTGCCAAATAAAGCGGAACGGGCACCCGATGCAGCATGGATCAAGCTGGAAAAATGGGAAGCCCTAACTAATGCTCAACGCCAAAAATTCTTACCTTTGTGTCCCGATTTTGTCGTGGAATTCATGTCTCCTAGCGATAGTCTTCCTTCTGTTCAAGCTAAAATGCAAGAATATATGGATAACGGAACTCAACTAGGGTGGCTAATTGATTCAGCCCATAAAACCGTCATAATTTATCGTCCTCAGCAACTTGCCCAAGTTCTGAAACGTCCTAAAAGTCTATCGGGAGAGCATATTTTAGAAGGATTTACCCTCGACTTAACAGAGATTTTAAATTAAAAGCGGAACTTCGATTTTAAGGTATTGGGAATAAAGCCGAGAAAAATCCGAACATCATCAATCAACCAATTGCTCTACGGATTTCTCTACGGGCGCTTTGCCATAATCTAAAACTTGGGCGAAGCGAATAACGATTAAATGAACATCCTTGCCATCTTTCCCAACAAAATTAACTTCATCAAAAGTACCTGTGATCGTAGGATTCCAACCTTTATCTAGGATATTCGCACAATTAATGGCTTGTTTTCCCCATACTTCCGCATGAATTCTAATTGGTTCAAGTTCTTTTAACTCTTTGTCTTCAGCACTTTTGCGACGGTTCACATAAAGAATAAGGTTACATACAACAGTTCCAGTTTCTTTAAACTGCTTAAGTTCAGGTTTTACCCCAAGATATCCGCATACATGAACAGTTGCCCAAGTCATAAATGTGACCTCAACTAAAGATCTTAGGTGGTTTAGAAGATGGTTAATATTCTAAAATATCTGAAGCCTAAGTCTAAACTTATTAATTACAAGATGGGTAAACCTTTATCCCCAAATTTATTAGAATTACGAAACTTTTCAGATAAAGGCAAAGTTTGGGAAAACCATAAAGTTAATGGTGAGACTGTATCAACTCACTATGCTGATAGTCAATTTCAAGATTATTCACGCAGGATTGCAACTTGCGGAGATTCACTAGAATTTGAAATTATTGATGAGGAGCTTAAGTTAAAAAAACATGGTTTTGTCGAGTGCGGCATTGTCCGATTTGTCAATGGAGGCGATCGCCAAATTTAGCTAAATCCTCTAATCTACATGGACATTGCCTTTTCGTAGCGTTTACCTACGGCATCCCAATTAACTACATTCCACCATGCCTTTAAGTAATCTGGTCGGCGGTTTTGATAGGTTAGATAGTAAGCATGTTCCCACACATCATTTCCCATAATCGGGTAACTTCCTTCCATTAAGGGGCTATCTTGGTTTGCCGTACTGATAATCTTCAGCCCATCTTGCGTGTAAATCAGCCATACCCAACCACTACCAAATCTTTTGGCTCCAGCATCATTGAACTGTTCCTTAAAATTCTCAAAACTCGTAAATTTTTTATTGATAGCCTCAGCGATCGCTCCTGTAGGGTTACCGCCGCCTTTTGGTTTCATGATTTCCCAGAACATAGTGTGATTTATATGTCCGCCGCCATTATTTCGCACCATAGTCCTAATATCTTCGGGTACATCATTTAACTTGCTAACTAATTCTTCAACAGTTTTATTTTCTAATTGTGGATATTTCTTAATCGCAGCATTTAAGTTATTTACATAGGCAAGATGGTGCTGGTCGTGATGTAATCTCATGGTTTGAGCATCAATGAATGGCTCAAGAGCGTTGTAATCATAGGTTAAGGGCGGAACTGTAAATGCTTTAGTTTGGGCGATCGCCTTACTGACAAGTACACTTTGAGAAGTCATGAAAATAATTACAGCAATGATTATTGTACTCGCCAAATAGATTAGGATCGTAGGACGAAAAGCTTTGGATTTTTTCATAGAAGTTTTTTGTAATAAGTTTTTTGTAATAATAAGGTTTATACGTAATCTAGTTAATCTCAGGTAGGTTTAGGAGTAATTTCCTAATGTTGTCTGGAGTAGACATAAAAATTTATACTCCATCGCTTTAAGTCTGACGCATTTCCTCTCTAAAAAACAGAACCAAAAGATAGATTATAATGGTGATATTTATCGAGCAAATTCTTTATAAATAGCCTCGTATAGCTAGCTTCCATCATAGTTTTAGACGATCTTAGGAGTTACGCATTGTGCGATTAACAATAATATGCATAAACGATATCACCCCATTTGAGCCATCTTTAAGAATTTCATAAAATCGACAAATTATAAGTTATATGGAAACAGAAGGTAACAGTTCGCAAAAGTGTATTATAAGCTACCAAATTTGATGAATACATAAATTAAAATTCTGTCAATGTGTAAGTCCTAGATCTTTACCAAAATTGAATTTAATATACCACAACATTTATTCTAGCGATCGCCTTATAAGTATAGAAACTTAAAATCCCCTGATAAACTAGAAGTTACACCAAGTTTCGTTTTATTTTTAATGTCTGAACCTGCAATTCTCCGTGCCTCTGAAGTCGATCGCAATCTTTTAACTCCGATGATGAGGCAATATATTGAAGTCAAAGAAAAATATCCCCATACAGTCGTTTTATATCGCTTAGGAGATTTCTTTGAAGCATTTTTTGAGGATGCCCACCTAGTATCAAGGGAATTAGAACTATTTCTCACAGGAAAAGAAGCAGGTAAAGGCATCGGTAGAGTTGCTATGGCAGGAATTCCTTATCACGCTCTCGAACGCTATGCCAGCCAGTTAGTCGAAAAAGGTATATCCATTGCGATTTGCGATCAAGTGGAAACTGCCGCCGAAGCTCAGGGAGCATTAGTCCGAAGAGAAGTCACCCGCATTATCACCCCAGGGACGGTAATGGAAGAGGGAATGCTGACGGCAAAAAAGAATAATTTTCTCGTGGCGATCGCCAATGCCGATCAAAATTGGGGATTAGCATACGCAGATATCTCGACAGGCGAATTTATGACCACCCAGATTCATGGGATTGATAACCTCGTCCAAGAACTCCTGAGATTGCAACCCGCAGAAGTTTTAATTCCCGTGAATGCTCCTAATTTATTGCAAAAATCTGCTGATATTCCTCCAGAGTTTCCCCCTCAATTCTGCTATACCCAGCGATCGCAAGCTATCTTTTCTCTAACCGAAGCCAAACAAAGAATATTAGAAACCTTTAAGGTGCGATCGCTTGCAGGAATGGGATGTGAAGCTTTACCCCTAGCCATCAGAGCCGCAGGAGGCTTATTAGAATATCTGGTAACTACTCACAAAAATACCCAAGTACCCCTAGGAATGCTTTCCACCTATACGATAAGTGATTATCTGGTTTTAGATTCGCAAACTCGCAGAAATCTGGAAATCACCCAAACAGTTAAAGATGGAACTCTCACGGGTTCGCTTTTATGGTCATTGGATCGCACCTCCATAAATATGGGCAGTCGGGCTTTACGCCGTTGGCTATTACAACCCTTAAAAGATCCTGCTCAAATTAGCGATCGCCAAGATAGTGTAGAAGAATTAGCCCAAAATCATACTCTGCGGAAAAATCTCCAAACTCAGCTGCGGGGCATCTACGATATTGAGCGTCTATGTAGTCGGATTGGAGCGGGTACAGCCAATGCTAGGGATTTAATGGCTTTAGCATCTTCTTTAAATAAGCTTAAGGATATTGCCGAATTATTGCAATCAGCTAAATCCAAGTATCTAATTGCTCTGCAAACAGTCGCTCCTGAAATTATGCAACTGGGCGATCGCCTATCTCAAACCCTAGATGAAGATCCCCCGATTATCGTAACCGAAGGTAAACTAATTCGTTCGGGCATTAATCCCCAACTAGATCAACTCAAACAACAAGCGATCGATGATGCTCAATGGCTTTTGGATTTGGAACAAAGGGAAAGAGAACGCACGGGCATTAATACGCTCAAAGTTAGCTTTAGTAAAAGTTTTGGCTATTTCATCAGTATCAGTCGGGGTAAAAGCGATCAAGCTCCGCAGGATTATATTCGCAAACAAACTCTCACTACCGAAGAAAGATATATCACCCCTGAACTCAAAGAAAAGGAAGCAAGGATCGCCACCTCTAAAGATGAACTACATTTATTGGAATATCAAATATTTACCGAACTCCGTACCGAAGCCGCAAAACATATTGATTCCTGTCGGGCGATCGCTAATTCCTTAGCCGCAGCAGATGCACTCACCAGTCTTGCTGAGGTGGCTGTGACCTATAACTACATCCGTCCAGAACTGCAAGCCAATCGTGCCATTGAGTTGCAAAATGGTCGGCATCCTGTAGTTGAGCAATCCCTTCCTTCGGGTTTCTTCGTTTCTAATTCCATTAATCTTGGTAGAGAAGGATTTCCCGATGTAATTATTCTTACAGGGCCAAATATGAGTGGGAAAAGTACATTTTTGCGCCAATTAGGATTAATTCAGCTAATGGCTCAGGTGGGAAGTTTTGTGCCTGCGGATGGGGCAAAGTTGGGAATCTGCGATCGCATTTTTACTAGAGTTGGAGCCGTAGATGACCTAGCCACAGGACAATCAACTTTTATGGTGGAGATGCTAGAAACTGCAAATATTCTCAATCATGCTCAATCTAATTCTCTGGTGCTTTTAGATGAAATTGGTAGAGGGACTTCGACCTTTGATGGCATGGCGATCGCATGGTCAGTTGCCGAATATTTAGCTTCAACAATCAAAACCAGAGCGATCTTTGCTACCCATTATCATGAGCTAAATGAATTAGCAGGATTATTAGATAATGTCGCCAACTACCAAGTCACAGTCAAGGAACTGGAAGATGAGATTATCTTTTTACATCAAGTTCAACCTGGTGGAGCCGATCGTTCCTACGGCATTGAGGTGGGTCGGCTAGCGGGTCTGCCTCCAGTTGTGATCAGTCGGGCAAAGGAATTGCTCAAACAAATAGATAGCCATAGTCGAATTGCTACGGGATTAAGGCGATCGGGGCAGACTCAAAAGGAACCAAAACCACCGAAGGATCAACTATCAATTTTTTAGAAGTTCTGAATAAAGAAAAGTCTAAATAATTTTGCAGTGGCGGTGAATGATTTTGCAGTTTCTATATGTCAGTTGTTGAGGCGATCGCTAAGCGCCAGTACAATGCTTCTAGTATTTGCAAGACAACTGTTTCAGCCGTACTTTTTCTTTGTGAGTTCAATCATCTTTATTCTATAGTCTATAATCGTAGATAAAATTGATTTTGAAGCTGAGTAGTAACTCGAATTATTTGCTATGCCAACATTAGCCGTTACTGAAGCTATCACCACGATCGCTGAAGCAGAGAAAAAATTTGGGAGCATCCCAGTTTGGACTAAGCATAAATACTTAAGCATGGAGAATTACTGAGATATGCACAGCGAAGTCTTAGAATCCGACAGACATTCTTGCGATTCCAACACGCTCCGCTAATTTTAACTCGAGCCGAAATTTGCTTGATTTTTGATTCAACTGAACCTGAACCTATTGGTATGGCTAAACGTTCATATTCTTGGTAGTTAGGGATGCGTTGACT
>VYKS01000323.1_pt1 | contig 20877 bp, 22 predicted proteins | sample 5114511 | NCBI WGS metagenome assembly VYKS01 (sample SAMN12291795, study PRJNA351875) | freshwater metagenome | isolation source: freshwater lake | place: USA: Michigan, Gull Lake | collected 2011-07-05 | reverse complement strand
TGCATATTTTACATTATAGCACTTCTGATGTAAGATTGTTTATAACTATGAGTATTCCTACTGCAATTCATCCCATCGGTAAACCGAGGGTCTTCTTGCAGAGGATAGATAAAACCTTTTAATAATTCAGCCTAGGTACTCATAAAACAAAGTTCTGATTTAGCGATATTTAAGGTTTTAAGCAGGATGAGAGCCAATTCAGGACTGTACCAGTTCAAAATAGAAAAATGCCGAATATCAATTCAGAAATTAATCAAGTAATCCTTAAAGAGAAACTTTGTACACCCCTTAAAATTGGTGACTTTGAGTTAAAAAGTCGAGTATTTCAGTCTCCGTTGTCGGGCGTTACAGACATGGTATTTCGCCAATTAGTTAGAAACTATGCCCCTGAATCCATGACCTATACGGAAATGGTAAATGCCACAGGGCTGCACTATGTGAATGAGCTTCCCAAGATTATGGAGATCGATCGCTCCGAAACTCCGATTAGCATTCAACTATTTGATTGTCGTCCGAACTTTCTAGCAGAAGCTGCCCAAAGAGCTGAAGCGGAAGGAGCGAATACTGTAGACATAAATATGGGTTGTCCTGTGAATAAAATCACAAAAAATGGTGGCGGCTCATCCCTGTTACGTCAACCTGAAATTGCCGAAGAGATTGTGAGATCTGTAGTTAAGGCTGTAGATGTACCTGTTACTGTAAAAACTCGAATTGGTTGGAGTGAGTCGGAAATCAATATTTTGGATTTTGCTAAACGCATGGAAGATGCAGGGGCAAAGATGATCACGGTTCATGGTCGCACGAGGGCGCAGGGATATAATGGCGCAGCTAAGTGGGAATGGATTAGAAAAGTTAAAGAGGTTATGACTATTCCTGTGATTGCGAATGGTGATATTTTTTCGGCAGAAGCAGCGATCGCTTGCTTAGAAGCAACAGGTGCAGATGGCGTAATGTGTTCTCGGGGTACGATGGGCTATCCATTTTTAGTTGGAGAAGTAGATCACTTTCTCAAAACTGGAGAACATAAGACTAAACCCACTCCCCTAGAACGCTTGGAAGTTGCTCGTGAGCATTTAATTGGTTTGCATGAATATAAAGGCGATCGAGGGATTCGCCAAGCTCGCAAACATCTCACTTGGTATTGTAAAGGTTTTAATGGTGCGGCAACTTTACGGGGAAAATTATGCTTAATTGAAACCCTGAAACAGGGCTTAGATTTGCTTGATCAAACCATAGACTTTTTGGCATCTGGAAATCTAAATGACTAGTTTTGAGTCTTATAACATTAGGAAGAGTTCAATATAAAACAGTATAAACTGCTACAAAAAACATAATTAATCCTATCTACTATGATCAATGGTAATTAACCAATCCAAAGAATATACCATGGCTCAGTCTTCCCAAGAAGTCTTGACAATGATTCAAGAGCAAAACATTAAGATTATCGATTTAAAATTTGTTGATATGCCAGGTACATGGCAGCATTGCTCCTTTTACTACGATCAAATCGATGCCAGTTCTTTTACCGACGGAGTTCCCTTTGATGGGTCAAGCATTCGAGGCTGGAAAGCGATCAACGAATCGGATATGGCAATGATTCCCGATCCTGCTACGGCTTGGATCGATCCATTTATGGAAGAACCAACTCTCAGCATGATTTGTAGTATCAAAGATCCTCGCACAGGAGCCGACTACAATCGTTGCCCTCGTAATATTGCTAAAACTGCTCTCAGCTTTCTCTCTGATTCAGGCATTGGCGACACCGCCTACTTTGGTCCTGAAGCCGAGTTTTTTATGTTTGATAGCGTGGTTTATGACCAAACAATTAACTCTGGTTTTTATGAAGTAGAGTCAACCGAAGGTTCTTGGAATACAGGGAGATCTGAACCAGGGGGAAACCTCGGCCATAAAATTCGGGGTAAACAAGGCTATTTCCCTGTTTCACCCTCAGATTCATTCCAAGATATTCGCACCGAAATGCTCTTAACCATGGCAAAATGCGGTGTACCTATAGAAAAGCATCACCACGAAGTTGCTACAGGCGGACAAGCAGAGCTTGGCTTTAAATTTGCCAGCATGATCCAAGCGGCTGACTACTTAATGACCTATAAATACGTAATTAAAAATGTAGCAAAGCAATATGGCAAAACTGTAACCTTTATGCCTAAGCCTCTTTTTGGAGATAATGGTTCGGGAATGCATTGCCATCAATCAATCTGGGAAAATGGCAATCCACTTTTCTGGGGAGATGGTTATGCGAACCTCAGTCAAATGGCTTTGAATTACATCGGTGGCTTATTGAAACACGCTCCTGCACTTCTAGCAATCACTAATCCCACAACTAACTCCTACAAGCGATTAGTTCCAGGCTTTGAAGCCCCAGTAAATCTTGCCTATTCCCAAGGAAATCGTTCTGCTTCCATTCGGATTCCCCTATCTGGGACTAATCCTAAAGCCAAGCGGTTAGAATTCCGTTGTCCAGATGCCACCTGTAACCCTTATCTGGCTTTCTCGGCAATGCTAATGGCGGGCATAGATGGGATTAAAAATCAGATCGATCCTGGTGCTTCTTTAGATGTTGATATTTATGAGTTATCCCCAGAAGAATTAGCTAAAATTCCCTCAACTCCAGCTTCTCTAAGTGAAGCTTTATCCAACCTCGAAGATGATCATGATTTTCTATTGGCAGGGGGGGTATTTACGGAAGATTTCATTAAAAACTGGATTTCCTACAAACGTAGTGAGTCTCTAGCTATGAGTATTCGTCCTCATCCCTACGAGTTTGCTTTATACTACGATTGCTAAAAATGGCTCTGTTATAGATAAATATTTAAGAAATTAAGTGCTGCCGCCTAAATGGGCGGTTTTTTTAGGTGGCAAAACTGGAGAGAAATCAGGTATTATCAAGAGTAGGTTGTTATTGAGAACTATGACTTCAGCCACGACAGATTACACTCCAGAAACTCTTAGAGCCGAACTGAATGCTAAAGGTTGGCGCATGACTCCACAGCGAGAAGTTATTTTAAATACCTTTAAAAATTTGCCTGAAGGACGGCACCTAAGCGCAGAGGATCTATACAATCGCCTAAAAGAGCAAGGTGAGGATATCAGTCTTTCGACTATCTATCGCACTGTAAAAATGATGGCACGAATGGGGATTTTGCGTGAACTAGAATTAACTGAAGATCACAAGCACTATGAAATTAATCAACCCAGACCCCACCATCATCATCACTTAGTCTGCGTTAAAACTAACGCTGTGGTTGAGTTTAAGAACGATAAAATCCTAGAAATTAGTCAAAAAGTAGCTGAAAAATATGGCTATAAGGTTTTAGACTGCCAACTGACAATTATTGGGGTTAGTCCTGAAGGACAACGTTCAATTTTTTAAGTTTAGAGAGTTCCATTGCGTCTGGGAATCATCCGAAATAAAAGGCGATCGCTATATTAGAAATCTCCGAAATCTCCAAGCATTTTAACTTCAGTTTCTAAATCTATTGACCATTTTTTTGATACCTCTGATTGCACGTAGCGAATCAGCCTTATGACATCATCACTGCTAGCGTGACCACAATTGACAATAAAGTTGGCATGAAGCTCAGAAACTTGGGCATCTCCAATCTTGTAACCTTTTAAGTCTGTGCCTTCGATTAATTTAGCTGCAGCATAGCCATGAGGATTGCGAAATACGCTGCCACAACTGGGAAGGTGATAGGGTTGAACTTTATGTCTAAATCTAAGGAATTCATTGGTAGTGGCAGTAACTACTTGGGGATCGTAACCAGTATTTAACTGTAGAGTTGCCTCGGTAACAATGCGATCGCCCGCTTGCAGGGTTGAAGTTCGATATTGAAAGTCTAATTGTTCGGGGTATAAAGTTTCAGATTTACCCGATCGAGAAATAGTTTTAGCATTTACCAAGCGATCGCTGGCACAACCGCCTTGAGCCCCCGCATTCATCACTACTAATCCCCCCACGGTTCCAGGAATACCTACAGCCCACTCCAGACCAGACCAACCTTTTGCGGCCACTTGCATTGCTAATCTTGCCACTGGTTCTCCTGCTGCTGCCGTAACTTGACCTATTTCTAAATCAAATTTAATTCCCCGCAGGTGGCGAGTACAGATTACTAAACCCGATAATCCCCGATCGCTAATTAATAAATTACTACCTGCCCCAATTAGAGTAATAGGCTCTCCTAAGTTATCAGCCCAAGCCAAACACTCTTCTAAGTCCGCTACCGATCTCGGCGCAGCATAGTACTGGGCTAATCCTCCGACTTTCCATGAGGTTAGACTTGCCAGAGGATAGGAGTTATGAATCTCAAGGGTGGATTTGGGAGTTGCGATCGTCATTTGGTAATATCTCTAGTATTGTCCCGCAAAGCTTGAATTGTTTTTGGAATTATCCGATTTAGATTTCCTGCTCCCAAGAATATCGCTAAATCTCCCGATCGCAAATTATGGGTTAAAAAGGTTTGAACTGATTCTAGATCGCCCTGAAAACAAACATTTGCATGGTGCTTGGCGATCGCATCTGTCATATCTGCACCCGTAATACTTTGCACATTCTTTTCCCCTGCGGCATAAATATCTGTGACTATAACCAAATCGGCATCCGTAAAGGCTTGGCTAAATTCAGTTAAAAACTTAGCTGTCCGACTAAATCTATGGGGCTGAAAAATTGCTACAACTCGGCTTTGGGCTATATAATTGGCTTGGAGTTTTGCTGAAGCTAGGGTGGCGCGAATTTCACTGGGATGATGGGCATAGTCATCAATAAAGATCACCCCATTTTGTTTGCCTTTAAGCTCAAATCTGCGATTAGCTCCAATAAATTCAGGGAGAGCAGTTTGAATATCGAGCCAATTTATGCCAGCCCACCGTGCGGCAGCGATCGCCGCCAAGGCATTACTCAGATTATGTTTTCCCAAGATGCCAAGGCTAATTTCCCCTAGAACCTGTCCCCGTTCCACAACCGTAGCTTTAGTGGTGTAGCTCCCGTACTCAATATCTACAGCTAAATAATCTGCATCAGGGTTGGATAGGCTGTAAGTAATATCTGCTTGAATATGACGGGCTGTAGTTTCACAATCTATGCAGGTAATGACAACTTGGCATCGCTGGGCAAAGGTTTGGAAAGTGGAAATAACCTGCTCTAGGCTATGGTAATGATCGGTATGGTCTAGCTCAATATTAGTAATAATGCCCACGGCTGGCGCAAACTTGGTGAGAGAACCATCGGACTCATCGGCTTCAGCAATTAAGTATTTACCATTGCCTAATTTGGCATTACCTTCCCATGCCCTGACTTCACCACCCACAATGATGGTTGGATCGAGTCCTGCTTGTAAAAATAAATAGGCGACAAGGCTACTAGTTGTGGTTTTACCGTGGGTACCTGCGATCGCCACACTTTGAAATTGACTAATTAAAGCCGCTAAAATATCCGAACGATGCCAAATTGGTAATTCTAAGGATTTTGCTAGTAAATATTCAGGATTTTGGGCATTGATTGCAGTCGAGCAGACAATTTGAGGCGGATTACTGAGATCAATATTGTCGGCACTGTGACCCAGATATATCTTGGCTCCAAAGCTCTGAAGCTGGCAAGTTAATTGATTTTGAGCTAAATCTGAACCAGATACTTGATATCCCTGTCTAACTAAAATATGGGCGATCGCCGACATTCCTATTCCGCCAATACCAATAAAGTGAAACGGTTTACCGCTTAAGTTAATTGGATTTAGCATTTACTCTCCTCGGACACGCCTAATATCGTGGGCTATCATAGCAAGAATTTTGTCATAGTGCCATTTTTCAAGATCAAAATCCTAATTAAAAATCAAAATCAATAGGTTTGTATAGATAAATCTGGGGTATCAATTGTATTGACAGAGAAATTCGATCTCAATTCCATGTTCATGTAAAGGTTTTTGATGTCTATTCCAACCACGATCTATAGCAATGGCGATCGCTGGTTTAGCATCATGAGTTAGAGCAACCGCTACGAACTTACGATCAGACTTATCGAAATCTTTGAGAGATTCAGATTGGGGAAATTTCTCAAATTCGTACTCTTCAACTTGCTTGATATCAACTCGCTCACAATGCTTAGGATTTGCTTGATTTTGGAGAAGCCACATAAGAAATTGATCTCCAATACCTTCACCTTTAACAGAAACATTGTCCATATACTCTTTCAGAATTAAACGATTACAATCAATTACTAAAATATCTGATTTTCGTAAATTATTAAGGTAGATCGCGCAAGATAGCACACATTCTGGGGAAGCTTGAGGTGCTTTTTCTCTTCCATTTGCAACAACAAGAACATTTGTATCTACTATTCGATACATTTTCAATCTCCAAGATTTGTCTGACGATTGAAAGCTGCTTCAGTCATAGCAACGAGATCTCCCATTTTGTCTCCAAAGAAATCTTCTGGGTAATTACAAATATTGCCATAGTCATCAATATCAAGAGTAACTAATTCTGAATCTCCTTGATCATTCATTTTGCAAAAATACAATGCAGCATCATTATTAGTAAATCCATCTTTTTCTTCAGCCATGCGTCGTTGCAACCGGGTTAGTAAATGTTCGCTATGGCTTTCAATAATAATTTGGATATTGCGGGTTTTGATGACTTCGATAAATATATCGGCGAGTCCTGCTTGGACTGATGGATGTAAATGGATTTCGGGTTGTTCAAATATGAGGGTTGCGCCTTTGGGTGTGTAGTAACATAAAACTAAAATTGGTAATACTTGCGAAACTCCAAAGCCAACATCGGTAATTAATACTTCTGCGGAATGAGAAGACTTCTGAACTAATATTTCATAATCACCACGATTAGGAGTAATTTTACTCAATCTAAAACTATGAATCAAGCCTAAATCTTTTAGTGCTTTTGCTACAAAAATCTCAACTTCCGAATCTTTTTTGTGCGAAGCAAGGAGTGCTGCAACAGTTAATTCCCCTCGTTTCCCTACATCTTGGGGAATTTCTCCAGACCAAAGATAAGTTCTTTTTGGATATTCTCTTAATGGTGCTAGATAGAACGTATTTACAAAAAGTCTTTCATACGAAAATATTAAATTTGATAAATTACGAAATACTAATGATGGCATTAACTGAGTGTATTGAAGTTTATAGTTTCTAACAGGTTCAATAAAATATTTGGTATTTTGAATTACATCATTTTCCAATATCAACCAATCTTGAAGAAATTTTCCATCTATAAATAGTTGATGATTCGCATCAGTTTCATTATCTGAATGTGAATTAATACCAATGTGATTCCATTGATTATCATTTGCCTTAAAAGAATAAGTAAAGAAATTAAGTTTAATTTGATCATCGTCAATATCAACAACTGATTTAAACTTTAGTGATGATGTATATATATTTTGCTTAAGACCAACTTGGTTATTTTCTCTAAATATTTCTGTAACTAGATTTACTACGTTTGGATAAGGATAGTCTTTTGGTATCCACTCAAAAGAGAATTTTATCTTTTCAGGTAATTGATGCCTGTGACTGATATTGTAATTAGTACCTAAATCAACATAGCTTGACTGATCTCCGCCTAAATGCAAAATCCGATTGCGATCGCTTGATTCGACAGTTTGTTTAAGCATGAGAATAAACTGCAAAATCGCTGTTTTCCCAGAGCTATTTGTCCCAAAAAATCCAGTTAAAGGAGCCATACGAAACTCTCCTGTATCTGCCCAAGATTTGAAATTTTGGATGTGGAGATTGGTAAACATAACTTTGGATTAGTTGATAATAGAAAGTATTAGGTTAAATCTATAATCTGCGATCTTGATCTTTTATGATCCTATAGGAAATGTTTATTGTAGGGCAAAATGTGATTGGGGCTGCGATCTCTTGAGATTTAGATTAGAAGGCTATCGGTGATAAAATTTCACCATGTTTGACAATACCTGTAAGTTCTTAGCCGAAACCTTCCCTACCGACTTTGCAAGTTGGCTTTTAGGAAAACCTATAGCCCTAACCAAACTCGAACCATCAGAACTTTCCGTCGAACCTATCCGTGCCGACTCAGTTATATTCTTGGAATCATCAGAAATTGTTTTACACATAGAGTTTCAAACCGAGCCGAACAAAAATATGCCTTTTCGCATGGCAGACTACAAACTCAGGCTATATCGTAAATTTCCAGAGCGACAGATATATCAAGTAGTTATTTATCTAAACCGTACAGATTCACCCCTAGTATTTGAGACCGAATTCAAGCACGGAGAACTCACCCATAAATATAACGTCATTCGCATCTGGCAACAGGCACCCGAAATACTGCAGCAATATCAAGGACTATTACCATTCGCTGCATTAGCTCAAACAAATAACCCAGAAGAAGTACTAAGAGATGTTGCCAAGCAAATTGATGACATTAAAGACAAGAGCTTAAAAAGTAACCTCACCACAGCCGCATACATATTTTCTGGTTTAGTATTAGATAAAGAGATAATTCAACGATTATTAAGGAGCGAGATCATGAAAGAATCAGTAACATATCAAGACATTCTGCTACAGGGAGAAGTTAGGGGCGAAGCTAAGGGTGAAGCTAGAGGGAGAGATAAAGAAAGAACCCAAATCGCCCTAAATATGCTGCATTCTGGTATTTCCATAGATTTAATTGCCCAATTCACAGGACTATCACTAGAACAAATCCAAAGCCTAGAAAAAGCTTAATCCTTTAAGATCCCATAGGAAAAGTTTGTTGCAAAGGCTTGACTTTAGCTAGCTCGGTAATCATCTCATTATGAATATAGCCATTAGAAGCTAAAACCCTACCGCTCCTTAGGTCTTGATTACTACCATCGTAGGCAGTAACTTTACCGCCAGCTTCAGAAACGATTACCACTCCTGCTGCCATATCCCAAATAGATAGTCCTCGTTCCCAATAGCCATCAATTCGTCCACAGGCAACGTAAGCTAAATCTATAGAGGCAGCCCCGGCCCGTCTGACTCCGTGGGTAATGTGGGTAAAATGACAAAATTCAGCATAGTTATTATCGGGAGTTTGGGTGCGATCGTAGGCAAATCCAGTCACTAGGAGGCTATGCTTTAACTCCTTGGCATTAGAAACGTGAATCGGTTGACGATTACAGGTAGCACCCAAACCAATGGCGGCTCGATATAGCTCATCGTGGAAGGGATCATAAATCGCCCCCACCGAGGGAATGCCATCAATTAATAAGCCCACAGACACCGCCGAGAAAGGATACTGATGACTAAAGTTTGTTGTGCCATCCAAGGGATCGATCGCCCAGCGAAATCTACTATCAGCCATTCCGCCAACTCCTGACTCCTCCGCCAGAATGCTATGACTAGGGAAATGTCTTTTTAGGACTGCCAAGACTTCAGCTTCAGCTTTTTGATCGGCAATTGTGACTAAATCCCCTGGACGTTTTTCGGTGCGATCGCTTTCCTTGAGTTTTCCCCAATAGGATTTTAGTATGGCTCCTGCGGCACAGACGGCTTCAGTAGCAATGTCTAAATAAACCTGTAAATCATCATTTTGCATAATTCTGGAGTTCTAAATATTTTCTAATTTGGTCTCTAAAGCCTCGGCAACTCGATCTAAGCTCATAATTAGCCGATCTTGAGCAATCTCTTGGGCAGTTGGTTCAGGAGTTGCTGCTTCTACAACTTCCTTGCGCTTGATGGTTTCGATCGCCCGAATCATTAAAAAGATCACAAAGGCAATAATTATGAAATTTAAAGTTGCGGCTATGAACTTCCCGTAGAGAATTCCACCTAGGGACAGTTTCGCCAAATCTTCCACCTTTGCTGCCTGTAAAGCTGGTTTAAGTAAAAGCGGGGTGACAATATCCCCAATTAAAGACTCCACAATTTTGCCAAAGGCTCCACCAATGATTACGGCGATCGCTAGGTCGATGACATTTCCCTTAATCGCAAAGTCTCTAAATTCTTGAAAAAAGCTCCTAGCACGGTTACGTCTCATCAAAGATTTAACTCCATTTTTATTTTTGCTTTTCAGATTCAGAGTATACCAATAGTAAGCTAATAGTAAGGTGATCGTATCGGGGCAATGTGTTAGTCTGAGTATGGATTGGGTAGGTAAAAAAATGCAATTTTTAGATGAATACGAAGTCATAGTAGTAGGTGCGGGTCATGCCGGGTGCGAGGCAGCTTTGGCATCAGCAAGGATGGGGCGGAAAACCCTATTGCTAACCTTAAATCTAGATCGCATTGCTTGGCAACCTTGTAATCCTGCGGTGGGCGGGCCTGCCAAATCTCAATTAGTCCATGAGGTTGATGCTTTGGGTGGTGAAATTGGTAAAATTAGCGATCGCACCTATCTGCAAAAAAGAATCTTAAATCGTTCCCGTGGACCAGCCGTATGGGCCTTAAGAGCGCAAACCGATAAAAGAGAATATGCGATCGAGATGAAGAAGGTGATCGAGAACCAACCAAATCTTCATGTCAAAGAAGGAACTGTAGTTAATTTAATTCTCGCTAATCAAACTGTAATTGGTGCAGAGACACAATTTGGCGTGGGCTATGGCTGCAAGTCGATTATTCTGACCACTGGCACATTTCTAAATGGTGTAATTTGGATTGGCGATCGCTCCATGTCCGCAGGTAGAGCAGGAGAATTTGCCGTAGCAGGATTAACGGAAATCTTGAATAAGTTCGGTTTTATTACAGATCGACTAAAAACTGGAACTCCAGCTAGGGTTGATAAGCGATCGGTGGATTATAGCCAAATGGAACCGCAGCCCCCCGATGAGGAGATGAACTGGTTCAGTTTCGATCCCACGGCATGGATAGAAAGAGAACAGATGAATTGTTATCTCACTCGCACCACAGCCATTACCCATCAAATTATTCGAGACAACCTGCATTTATCCCCCGTTTATGGCGGCTTTATTGATGCCAAAGGCCCTCGCTATTGCCCCAGTATTGAAGATAAGATCGTGCGCTTTGCTGATAAAGAGAGCCATCAGATTTTTATTGAACCCGAAGGCAGAGAAATTCCCGAACTTTATATTCAAGGTTTTTCTACGGGAATGCCCGAACCGATTCAGTTGCAAATGTTGCGATCGCTACCTGGATTAGAAAATTGCGAGATGCTCAGGGCAGCCTACGCTGTGGAGTATGACTATATTCCCGCTACCCAGTGTTATCCCACTCTGATGACAAAAAAAATCGAAGGCTTATTCTGTGCTGGTCAAATAAATGGAACCACAGGCTATGAAGAAGCAGCAGCCCAAGGCATAGTAGCAGGGATTAATGCGGCTCTATTTGCCCAAGATAAACCGATGATTACCCTATCCCGTGAATCCAGCTATATTGGCACTTTATTAGATGACCTTTGTACTAAGGATTTACGTGAACCCTATCGGATGCTAACGAGTCGTTCTGAATATAGACTAATCCTCCGTTCTGATAATGCCGATCGCCGCCTTACACCATTAGGAAGAGAACTAGGCTTAATTGACGATCGCCGTTGGGAACTCTACACCACCAAGCAAGCAAATATCGAAGCGGAAACCACAAGATTGCAAACTACTCGACTAAAAGAACAGGATGAAGTTGCTAAAGCGATCGCTACCAAGGCGGGAAGTGCAATCCGAGGTTCTATTACTTTGGCAGATTTACTTCTACGCCCCACTGTTACCTACGACGATTTAGGTTTATATAAATTAGATAATCCTGATTTAACTAAAGCCGAACGGCAGGTGGTAGAAACTGAAATTAAATATTCAGGTTATATTCAACGCCAAGTGCATCAAATCGAGTCCACCGCTCGTCAAGCAAATCGCAAACTCCCCATCGATCTAAATTACAATGCCATTGAAACTCTATCTAAAGAATCCAGAGAGAAACTCACTAAAATTCAACCTCTCACGATCGGTCAAGCAAGTCGAATTGGGGGGGTAAATCCTGCGGATATCAATGCTTTATTAGTACATCTTGAGATTTCTAGAGAGATTTCTAAGGAAAATTCTAAGCAAGCTCAAAAAGTTTAAATTAAAGTTTCAAACAAGGAGATATTAACTATGAAAAAGCTAACACAAACAGAACTAGACACAGCGATCGCTCAATTATCAGAATGGAAATTAGTTAACAATAAACTCAATAAAACCTTTAAGTTCAAAGATTTTGTCACCGCCTTTGGATTTATGACTAAAGTGGCGATCGTCTCCGAAAAAATGGATCATCACCCCGAATTATTTAATGTTTATAACCGTGTAACTATTGATTTAACTACCCACGATGCTGGGGGAATTTCTAATTTAGATATTGATTTAGCAAAAAAGATCGATGGACTTTAAGTAAATTATGTTTACCCAGATTACCCTTAAAAACTTTAGAACCCACAAACTAACAAAAATTGAGCTTAGTCCAATTACTTTATTGATCGGAAACAATAACTCAGGTAAATCTAATCTTTTAGCAGGTATTCAGCATTTCAGTAATCTAGTAAAAAGAGGTCGCCTTGAGAATAGTGATGAAGAAAAAAAGATTTATGCAGAAGATATTTCTAATTATAAATATAGATTAACTCCTGAACCTGAACCCATCGGAATTTCAATCTCATGGAATAACATTGATTTTGAAATTACTTACGATCTTGATTTATATGATTGTCCATCCTATGGTTTCACTTGTTGCATTGAGAAGATTAAAATTAAATCTCCTGATTTTAGTATTGAAGAAGAACTATCTAGTGGCAGTCTTAAGTCTAGTGAGAGAACTAACTTGATTCTTTTAAGGCAAAAAATTAAGGACTCAAATTCACTCAGTGGAGTTGGGGTATTAAGTAGTTTGAAGTTTTTTGAAGAATTTGAGGATATATTCACTTATCATTTCCAGCCCTTCTTCCTCAAGCAAAGTTCTCAAATAAATCTAGATCGCAATGAGTTTAATTCCTTGGGTTTTTATAAAAATCCTCCAGTTATAAAAACTACAGGAGAAGAGTTTCAGAAATTGGTTAGATATATCAAGGAGAATGAAGAAAAAATTTACACAAGATTTGTAGCTTTATTAAGACGGTTTGAAATTAACTTTCAAGGTGTTCGCTATGATGAATTTCAAAAAAAGCTATTGTGGAGTTTTGACCTTGGACAAAAAGGAAAAGTAGAAGAGTTCTTTCCGGATTCTGTTTCTGATGGGTTTATGAAAGCAGCAGCAATTAGCCTTCTGGCTTCCTTTGACAGACCCCCGACGTTAATACTTTTAGAAGAGATTGAAAATGGTATTAACCCTGGAAATATTCAAGAACTTATGCGCTGGCTTTGGCAAATGACATCCCCTAACTCAGAGGGCTTAACAACTCAATTTATTATTACTTCCCATAGCCCATCAGTGCTACGAGAGTTTTATAATCATCTAGATCATGTTTATACTGTTCGTCTACAAAAACGCGATCGCACCAGTGATGTTAGAAATCTAAATACTTCCCTTGATACCCTTGTAGGCATAGGTACAGTTGAAGGTGAGATTATTGAAGATGAAACCACAGGAAAACGCATAGTCGAGATTCCTAAGTATCAATTAGCAGAGCTTTGGTATTCGGGAACAATTGGGTAATCTCATGCGAAATATTGGCATTGTCGGAGATGGAGCAACGGATATAGCTATCTTTAAGAAAATTTGTGAGTGCCTATTAGCTAAGGAAGATAACTTCATACTCTTAAAAAGACAAACAATCCATGACTATGTTGAGAGATATTGTAGAGAGGTAAATAAAGTTAATAGCATTTGTTATTTAACGGGTGAACAAGCTTCTAAATTTAGAAAATCTGTCGCAAGTACTCTTTATGCTGCTTGTGGAGAGTTTGAAAGTGAAATTGGGCAACTTACCAGTCGAGATATACTCCTACTTACTGCTGATACAGAATATGTAATTTCTAATCCTGATGATTACTTCAACGATTGGAGATTCAGCATTTCTAAAATATTAGTAGGAAGTATAGAGGAATTTTATCGAGCAAAGTCAAGAGACGGTTATACCCATGAATACTTACCTCTTGTAATTCCAGTCGTAACATTTCCTTCCACTGAGATTTTTATAGCTGCTGCAAAGGATATACTTAGGAGAAATTACAGTAAAAAACCTAGCGAGTTGAAACAAATGCTATATGGCACAACTAATTTAGCAGCTATTCAAGATCAAGAATTTAAAGAGAAAGCTTTAGACTTTATCACGCCTGAAAGTATAGGCAGAATTTTTCAAAATGTCCCTGAATCTCGCACTTTCATTCAAACTCTCTCTTTTGGCAAGTATTCATAAACCAATTTCGATCAAAAGTAAATCTAAAACCTTATTATTTATCTCAATTAAGTTCATATAATTATGAGCAGAATCAATTAATTAAAATAGCTACCTGCATGAATTTATCGCCATCTTTAGGAGTAGTTGTCCAAGGGTCTTTGAGTCAAGGTTTGGAAGTTAGACTAAATGGAGATGTCTCTGTTGAAGATATGCGAGTTGGCAAGTTTTTAGTAGTTCAAGGTAAGCGATCGCGATTTTTTTGTATGCTCACAGATGTGAGCTTAGGAACTTCTAGTCAACGAATTTTAATTAATCCTCCCGATCCTAGTAATACATTTTTAGCCGAGGTTTTGGCTGGAACTACGACCTTCGGCACTATTAATTTAATGCCAATGCTGATGTTTACGCCGCCCGATCCCTTGGATATTTTAATTGATATTAAAAAGACAAAAGGCAAAAAACAAACACCAGAATATGCGGTTGTGAGGCAACTAAGTCATTTAAATCATGCCGAACCGCCCCAAGAAGTAAGTCTGCAACCTGTAAAAACCGTTCCTAGTCATTTCAGCCAAGTATTTGATGCCATCGAAAATGATTTTAAGATTATTTTTGGATCTGAAGATAATCCCTTAAAACGTAATTTTGCAATCGGGCAACCAATTGATATGCCTGTGCCGATTTGTTTAGATTTAGATCGATTTGTAGAACGCAGTAATGGCATTTTTGGGAAGTCTGGTACAGGGAAATCATTTTTAACAAGACTTCTAATTTCAGGCGTAATTAAAAAGCAAGCTGCCGTCAATTTAATTTTTGATATGCATTCTGAATATGGATGGGAAGCTGCCCGTGAAGGCAAAAAATTTAGTACAGTCAAAGGGCTACGTCAGCTATTTCCTGCCCAAGTGCAAATCTATACCCTCGATCCAGAGTCAACCCTACGGCGAGGTGTGCGTGATGCTCAAGAACTATACATTAGTTACGATCAAATTGATGTCGAAGATTTGATGCTAATTAAAGATGAATTAAATTTATCTGAAGCAAGTTTAGAAAATGCCATTATTCTCCGCAATGAGTTTGGCAAAAGTTGGATTACCCGCTTATTAGCTATGTCTAATGTGGAGATTCAAGAATTTTGTGAACAAAAAATGGGTAGTAAATCTTCAATTATGGCTCTCCAACGTAAATTAAATCGCCTAGATGATCTTAAATATATTAAAAGTACTTGCCCTCATAATTATATTAAGCAAATTATTGATGCGATCGCTGCCCAAAAACACGTTGTAATTGAGTTTGGCTCCCAATCAAATCTGCTCTCTTATATGCTAGCAACGAATATTATTACGAGAAGAATTCATCACGAATATGTGCGTAAAGCCGAGAAATTTCTTCAAACTAAAAATATTTGCGATCGCCCTCAGCAGCTAATGATTACGATTGAAGAAGCTCATAAATTTCTAGCTCCAATGACGGCAAAACAAACTATCTTTGGCACAATCGCCCGTGAGATGCGTAAATATTTTGTTACCCTTCTAGTTGTCGATCAACGCCCATCAGGAATTGATAACGAAGTCATGTCTCAAATTGGGACTAGAATTACAGCTTTATTAAATGATGAGAAAGATATTGAGGCAATATTTACAGGTGTGGCTGGGAGTACAAATCTGCGATCGGTGCTATCTAAACTAGATTCCAAACAACAAGCCTTGGTTTTAGGTCATGCCGTCCCTATGCCTGTGGTGATTCAAACCCGTGCCTACGATGACACCTTTTATCGACAAGTGGGTGAAGTCCCTTGGGAAGAAATATCTACCTCAGAAGTGCTAAGAGTGGCGGAAGTTGCTAAGGCAGACCTAGGATTTTAATCAAGAGGGTTTTAAGCCAGAGTTAAGGTAAATTCTTCCCCGTATTTTGCCTTTAATGATTCCCAAGCAGCAACTTGACCTTCTGCATATTCTCCAGGTTTTCCCCATTGCAGAAATAAACTCATTTCAGGTTGATCTTGATCGTTTAGTAGTCGCACAGCGTATGTCGTAAAGTTTCCCCTCTTTGCTTCTCCGATCTCAAATTTTACTTTAAAGATTTTATCCATATTCAAATGAAATTCAAATCCTTCCGTATGCATATTAGCGTAGCGACCTTTGGGCAAATCAGCATAAAATAAATTCTGGATCTGTCCCCGTACTTCTAAAACTGCTACCCCAGTATTCACAATTATGCGGAGTAATTGCAGAGAATCACACTCTTCTAAGAAATCCTTTAAGATCACACTCATATCTTTACGGCAAGTATTTGAAGTTTAATAGTTTAGTATGTATTATTTCAGTTAGTGGCTTCAGTTTAATAAAAACGAGAGTAAAATCGACTAAGTATGAAAATTCGCTCTACAGACAAACCCACAAGTACGACCGAAGTAAACGTGATTCCATTATTGGATGTTGTGTTTGTATTACTATCATTTTTTGTGCTATTGACAGCAGGTTTATCCCAAAATCAACAGATTGGGGTGGATTTACCGACCAAGAGCCAAGCAAATGCAACTGCTGCTAAAAATGCTAAGTCTTTAAATGAAATGCTGGTAGTCACCTTGGATATAGATGGAAAGACCCGCATAGACGGTAATTTACTGACCCCTGATGGTTTAGATGTGGCAATTAAAGGTTATATCGCCGCCTTTCCCCAAGGATTAGTTGTGCTTAATGCCGAAGATGCCAGTGTTAGTTATCTGCAGGTAGTTAATACTTTAGAAGCTTTACGCAAAATTGCAGGAGATCGGGTGGCGATCGCAACTTCTAAGTCTTCTAGCCTTTAGTACAGTTAGGTAAAATAGTCAGGAAGATAGTCAGCAAATTAAGCAAATCCATGTAATCCATGTCAGAAACTCTCACCCCATCATCTTCAGAACCTGAAATCTCAGGAAGCCTAAAATTTTGGCATTCTCTGTCAGTTGCCGAAAAAAAGCCAGCTAACTTAAGTTGGAAAAGTCCAGTTTGGTTGATCATGATTGGTTCTGTGGTTGCTCATATTGGCTTTTGGTTGCTTTTGCCTAATCCCATTAGACGGAATATAGAGATTGCCAATTCTCCAAAAGTTTCAGCTATTCCCGTAGTGACTCTCCCGCCTGAGGTATTACTTAGAGCTAATAGATCTCCTCAGCAATTACCGTCCTTAAATTTGAACCAAATTACTCAGCAGTCTATTCCTCAACCTTCTGCTAATCCATCATTTTTGCCACCACCACTTTTATCGGTTTTACCTCAAGATCAACCTCGGAATTCTAATCTTAGATCTATCCCTAACCTCAATAACCTGTCATCTAACTTGCCCATTAATAATGGACCAACGAATAAACAAAGTAATCTCAATTTCCCAACGAGGGCAAGTAATATCAGACCTGAAGTCACCACTACCCCTTCTAAATCTCTAGATAATTCCAATCCTAACTCGTCTAATTTAATTAATAACACCACTCCCAAAAATCCTGACCCCAGTCCTAAAGGTGATCCTGTAAATGGGTATAGCTATAGAGCATCTGATCTGATTGCTGCTAAAAATCCTGTTTCCAGCGATCTAGGTGGAGTTGTGTCACAATATGGAGCCGATAATGTAGTGCAGCGACAAATTGCCCCCCCCGATACACCCGTAGCCCCAGATAAAAGAGAACCTATCGATTGGATTCCCATTGATAAGCAGGCTTTAGGTAGCATCACTGGATCAGTAGCCTTTGTGCTTGTGGTTGGGCCCGATGGCAGAGTAGAACAAGAACCATTGGTAATTGAAAGCACTAACAGTAAGTTGGAGCAATTGGCAAGACAAACTATAAAAGGTTACTACAATAAATTTCAACCCATAGAGTTAGGTAGGTATAGATTAGTAAGAATTCAATACAAAGTTTTTTAGACTTGTCTCAAGATTACCTGTTTCAACATTAAAAGATGCTCAATGCCCGCTTCTATTGCTCCTCTGAATCCATATATTGCAAGCAACAGAGTAAATCCAGCCTTAAGTGGATCAATTTCGAGCTTTGGTTTGGGTTTGCGAGTCATGGCTACGATTAGCTCATAGATATTTGTATCAATTTATATCGTTTCTACTGGACAGACAGAAATGCCTTATTCGCGAATTATACAACGCGATCACACCCATTCACTAGTAGCATTCAGTTGCTCAATGTCCATCGCTTTTCATCGCTTCATTGAAATGTACAAATTTAAATTTATTGAGTATAATCAAGCGCAAGAACAGATTTTGTAGGAGACCGTTCAAAATGGCGACACCCCTGATTGGTGTGTTTATGATTTTGTTAGTAATTGGGATCGTTGTTGGTGTTTTGTGGGTAATCAAGAAAAGGCAACAAGACATGGCAGTGATCGCCCAAGAATTAAAGCTGACATTCTATCCAAAGGGCGATAACAGTTTGTCTCCCTTATTATCCCAATTAGAATTCTTTTCCTACGGACAACATCGTCGGGTTCGTAATCTCATGAAAGGGACGATGCAAAAATCAGGACATAAATTTGCAGTCGCCATTTTTGATTATTACTACACAGTTGGGCATGGTAAACAAGTCGATACCTTAGGGCAAACTGTATTGCTATTCTATGATGAATCTCTTCAGTTGCCAGGTTTTAGCCTTCGTCCCGAGCATCTGTTTGATAAGTTCGCTAATATTTTAGGCTTTGTGGACATTAACTTTCGTGAGTTCCCAACTTTTTCTAAACACTATCGTTTGCAAGGAAAGCCTGAAAAACTTGTACGTGAACTCTTTCAACCTAACTTATTGAAATTTTACGAGAGACAAAAGATTTGCACAGAAGCTCAGGGAGCCTCTGTATGCGTTTTCCCTTCTGATGAAGGGTTTAAATCCAATAGTATTAAAATGCAAAGCTCTAAAACTTTTACAGTAAGTCGGCTCATCCATCCTAATGAAGTCAAGACTTTTCTCGATACAGGACTGCGACTCATCGAGTTACTAAGATATAATAAAAACTAAAAAAACTTCCTGTGAACGTTCAGGTCTCATATTTCTGAATGTTCAGCCAGGGGATGTTTTTGGAGTATCCAGAACTTATAAAGCAGTCAGAATATTAGCACCAGTCTTTTGTGTATTTGCGATCGCCACAAAATAGCCGTATTTTCCTGGATTATTATGTTGGTGGGATTATGCCTTTTTAAGGGCAGATTGCTACAAATACAATCACTGTCGTACTTGTAGCACATAGAACGTATATCCATAAAAGTCGCTAAATCTCTCAAATAGGTGCATCTCCTCTTCAATTTCATCGATAACTAATTGCATGACAGGTGAAATTTCCACCTGACGCATCCGTTCGCGCAGTGGTTCGTAATAATTTTTCCACCAAGCATGACTTGGCAGCCGATGCGTAGAAATCACCTTAAAGCCAGAACGATGCGCCCGATCGCTATTCTCTGCCTCGTTAGCAATCATCGGATAGGCATTTTGCCAGTACAAAGCAGCAGGTTCTGGTACATGATCGGCAAACCAACTCATTTCCGATATAACCGCAAGCCCTGTGTTTGTAAGCAGCGATCGCCAGATTGCCAAAGCTTGCTCAAACCCAAGATTATAAGCAGCCCCTTCAGACCAAAGTAAATCAATCGAACCATCTGCCCAATCGAGCTTTGCCATTTCACCATGAATCGGCTTGATCAGATGCTCAAGTTCACATTGTTTCGCACGAATCTTGAGTTCATCAATAAAACCCAATGCAAAATCTACCGCCATAACAGGGCTTTGATAATATTGTGCAAGTAGCAACGCGCCAGCACCACTCCCGCATCCGAGATCGGCTATCTGCGGATGGGGAGGTAAAGTAGAGAGGTTGCTCAAAATATTGAGTGAGAAAGCATTGTCGCCAGGTCCTTTCCGTTCAATCCCTCGATGTAAGTCAATCAAAGCGTCAATGTACTCGGTTTGCGAATCTACACTCATTTAGTTCTTCCATTCTGATTTAGGTTTTTGCTAATCTTACAGTCGATCCTCCCAGTAATGTCAAGTTGATAGGCGATCGCTACCTCACGAAAAAATTAAACAGCGATCATCCTTAGCAAACCATTAATCGCCCCATAAATCACGACTCACAATAATAGCGATCGCCTTTAGGAGATAGATTATTGATGCGATCGCCCAAAATTACAGCACAATGGTAAATATATATCGTAGTATTTGCTAACACTAGTCCTTAATTAACTATGGAACCACGTATCAGTATCATTACGCTTGGTGTTCAAGATCTGGGGCAGTCCTATAAGTTTTATCACCAAGGATTAGGATTCCCCACAAATTGGCAGCCAGATCAAGGCATTATTTTTTTTCAAACCAGTGGTGTTTGTTTAGCTCTTTATCCCCATGAGAATCTTGCGGAGGATGTTGATGTTAATTTCCCCAAGGAACGTAGCCGATTTTCTGGCATTACGATTGCCCATAACACCCGAACTAAGGATGAGGTTGATGAGATATTAGAGCTTGCAGGGGTGTGACTAGAATTTAATGTTTTATTAGATCGAGCTTATGCTAGTTTACTCTAACTTTCAAGACTTAAAGGGATAAGAAATGATATTATCTCACTAATAACCTTGAGA
>VYKS01000322.1_pt1 | contig 20921 bp, 13 predicted proteins | sample 5114511 | NCBI WGS metagenome assembly VYKS01 (sample SAMN12291795, study PRJNA351875) | freshwater metagenome | isolation source: freshwater lake | place: USA: Michigan, Gull Lake | collected 2011-07-05 | reverse complement strand
CTCAGCGCCGTTGTCCGCCCGCAGCGTCACGGCGTGCCTCGCCCGGTGCACCGACACCACCACCCCGTCGCACGGCGCGTGCAGCACCGAGTCCAGCGGATCAATCGCCAGCCCGTCGCCCAGCATCCGCTCCGCGAACACCGCATCCGGCGCTTCCTCCAGCGACGAGACCCAGCCCTTCAGGGGCGCGGTGAGGATCAAGGCTGACATCGGCATCCCCCTTTCCGCCAGCAAACACCCGGCGACACACTACATTCCATTTTAATACCATTTGGCAAGGCCACTTTTTAAATTTGGCAAGGACACTCTTTCGCGCGCGGCGAGATTCCTGCTATAGCGTTGTCCGACAGCGAGATTCCGGTTCGCCAGATCGATCTCATCGTTCGGTGATTGGTCCCACATTGGCATCGCGCTACACTTTAAGTTCCCGAAGCCCCCGAACGCAGGAGTCGGAGCGACGTGTCTCTTTCCAAGCGCATAGGCTTCGCCCATGGCGCGGTTTCGGCCCCCCTTTACCTGCAGCTGCAACGCGCGCTGCGCGAGGCGATCGAAACCAAGGTGCTCGCGCCCGATGACGCCCTGCCGCCCGAACGGGACATGGCCGAGGATTTCGCGGTTTCGCGGATCACGGTGCGCAAGGCGCTGGAGGGCCTTGTCAGCGAGGGCCTCCTGACTCGTCGGCAAGGCGCCGGCACGTTCGTTGCCGCACGCGTGGAAAAGAACTTCTCCAAGCTGACCTGCTTCACAGAGGACATGCGCTCACGCGGCCGCGCGCCGTCCAGCGAATGGATCGCGCGCGCCGAGGGCGCGGTGACGCCGGAAGAAGCGCTTATGCTGGGCGTTTCGCCCAATACGCCGGTCTATCGCTTCCACCGCATCCGCTTCGCCGACGGCGCGCCTATGGCGGTGGAGTACACGACGATCGCCGGCTTCGCCCTGCCCTCGGCCGAGGCCGTGCAGGACTCCCTCTATGAGGCCATGGCCGCGACCGGTCACCGACCAACGCGAGCGCTGCAGCGGCTGCGCGGCGTCCTGATCTCGCGAGAACACGCGGCGCTGCTGGGCGTCAAGGCCAAGGACGCCGGCTTGCTGGTCGAGCGACGCGGCTACCTCAAGGACGGCCGGGCCGTGGAAATCTCGCACTCCTATTATCGCGGCGACGCCTACGATTTCGTCGCCGAGCTGAACGACGCAACCTGAACGGCGCTGAGGCGCATCTAGCCAAAGGACCACAAGCTTGGAGGCGACTGTCTTGACCCGTTCCAATGAAAACGCGCCGACGCCGCTGCGCCCTCAAGACACGCGCATGTTCCTCGAGGCCCGCGAAGGCGCCGCCGTGGTCAGGAGGCTTATCGCCGCCAACGCCGAACGCGTCGCGGCGCTGGCGGCGCGGCTGCGAGAGCAGCCGCCCCGCGTGGTGATGACCTGCGCCCGCGGAAGCAGCGATCACGCCGCCACCTTCGCCCGTTACCTGATCGAGACAAGGACCGGGGTGCTCACCTCGTCGGCCGGCCTGTCCGTCAGTTCGGTCTACGACGCCTCGCCCAATCTCGACGGCGCGCTCTGCCTTGCCGTGTCGCAGTCGGGCAAGAGCCCCGACCTGCTGTCGGCCGTGACGGCGGCCAAGGCGGCCGGCGCCTATGCGGTCGCCTTCGTCAACGTCGAAGACTCGCCGCTGGCGGCGCTGGCTGATGTAGTGATTCCGCTGCACGCCGGCCCGGAGCTGTCGGTCGCCGCGACCAAATCCTACATCGCCGCCCTCGCGGCCATCACCCAACTGATCGCGGCGTGGACGAAAGACGAAGCCCTGACGGCGGCGCTGGAAGGCCTGCCGCTTCAGTTGGAGGCGGCCTGGAACCTGGACTGGTCCACGGCGGTCGACCGCCTTCGCGACGCCGTCAATCTCTATGTGCTGGGACGAGGCGTCGGCTTTGGCGTGGCGCTGGAAGCCGCCCTGAAGTTCAAGGAAACCTGCGGTCTGCATGCGGAAGCGTTCAGCGCCGCCGAGGTGCTTCATGGCCCTATGGCCTTGGTGAAGGACGGCTTCCCCGCTCTGGTCTTCGCCCAGAACGACGAAAGCCGGAACAGCGTCGTGGAGATGGCCAACGGACTGCGCCAGCGCGGCGCGACCGTCTTGATGGCCGCCCCCGGCGACGACGACCCCGGCGGCCTGCCAGCACCTTTGTCCCACCCGGTGCTGGAGCCCATCCTGATGATCCAGAGCTTCTACCGGATGGCCAACGCCCTGTCGGTCGCGCGCGGCTACAACCCTGATCGTCCGCCCCACCTCAACAAGGTCACCGAAACGCGCTGATGCCTGCCGCTCTCGTCAACGGTCAAATCCTGACTCCGCTGGGTTTCGTCAACGGCAAGGCGGTGCTCGTCGAGAACGGGCGCGTCGCCGCCCTTGTCGACATCGCCGACATCCCGACGGGCGCCCGACGCCTTGACCTCGGCGGTGATCGCCTCGTCCCCGGCTTTATCGACACCCAGGTCAATGGCGGCGGCGGCGTTCTGTTCAACGACGCCCCGACGGCGGCGACGATCGCAGCGATTGGGGCCGCTCACCGGCCTTACGGCACAACGGGTTTCCTTCCCACGCTGATCAGCGACGACCTGGACGTCGTCGACGCCGCGCTCCGCGCAACCGAGGATGCGATCGGCCAAGGCGTTCCCGGCGTCTTGGGCGTGCATATCGAGGGCCCGTTCCTCAACCCCAAGCGTAAGGGCATTCACGACGAGGCCAAGTTTCGGGTCATCGACGAGGACGCCATCGCGCTCCTGACCTCGCTCAAACGCGGCAAGCTGCTACTGACCCTGGCGCCGGAGCGGACCACGGCCGAGGTCATCGCGCGCCTGGCGGACCACGGCGTTATCGTCGCGGCGGGCCACACCAACGCCCGGTACGAGACGATCCGACGCGCACTGGACGCCGGGGTTACAAGCGCCACCCACCTCTTCAACGCCATGTCGCCGCTGACGAGCCGAGAGCCCGGCGTGGTCGGAGCGATGCTCGAAGACCAGAGCGCCTGGACGGGGATCATCGTCGACGGTCGCCACGTCGATCCAGTGACCCTGAAGATCGCGCTGCGGACCCGCCCGCTCGACCGATTCATGCTTGTCACCGACGCCATGCCGACGGTGGGCATGATGAACAAGCGTTTCAACCTACAGGGCCGAGAGATCGTGGTTCGCGACGGCGTCTGCGTCGATGAGACAGGAACCCTGGCCGGGTCGGACCTGGACATGGCGGCTGCGGTTCGGAACGCGATCGCGATGCTGGGACTGACGCTCGAAGACGCGATCATGATGGCCTCGGCCGCGCCTGCGGCTCTGCTGGGCCTGGGACGTCAGCGCGGCGCCATCGCACCGGGGTTCGCCGCAGACTTCTGCCGACTCGATGACGCACTGAACGTCACAAGCACCTGGATCGACGGGGAGGAAACACATGCCCGACAAGAGGCGCTCTTGGTCTAGGCGCTCGCTGGCGCTGGGCCTGACATTGGTGATCGGCTGCGGGCAGGCCGCATGGGGGCAGGCCGCATGGGCCCAGCCCGCCGCTGACCTGCTGGCCAAGGTTGATCCGTTCGTCGGCGTCGACGGCGGCGGCGTCACGGGCGGCAACACGGTGCCCGGCGCCGGCGCGCCGTTCGGCTTCGTGTCGCTCAGCCCCGACACTACGAACGCCGACACCAACGGCTACGACTCCAAGAGCCCGATCATGGGCTTTAGCTACACTCACGTCAGCGGCACGGGCGGTTCGGGCAAGTACGGCAACTTCCGGGTCACGCCGACGGTCGGCCCGCTGCGCGTCAATCACCTGCACTACGGCAAGACCGACGAGCGGGCCTCGCCGGGCTACTACACCGTGGGCCTGGGCAACACCGACGCCGAGCGGATCAAGGTCGAGCTGACGGCGACGCGGCGGGTCGGCGTCCAGCGTCTGACCTACCCGGCCTCCGCCGAGAGCCATCTGATCTTCGACGTCAGCTCCGTGATCGCCATGCGCGGTCGAGGCCAGCGCGTGCGCCTGGCCAAGGTGGAGCTGATCGACGACCACACCCTGGCCGGCGAGGTTACGGTCGAGGGCGGCTGGAACCCGACGCCCTACACGCTCTATTTCCACGCGGTCACCGACCGCCCGGCCAAGGCGTTCGGCGCCTGGAAGGCCGGCCAGGGCTGGATGGAGACCCTGCCCGGCGTCGGCCGCGCCGAAGGCGGCGTGCAGGTCAAGAGCCCCGCCAACCGCCTGGGCCTGATGATCGAGTACGACACCGAGCGCGAGTTCTCCAATCGCCTGGGCGCCTATCTGACCTTCGACACGACGACCGACCGGCAGGTCCAGATGAAACTGGCCGTATCGTTCATCAGCGCCGAGAAGGCGCGCGCGAACCTTGCCGAGGAAGCGCCCAGCTGGGATTTCGACGCGACGCGCCGGACCACCGAGACACAATGGTCCGAGGCGTTGGCGAAGATCCGCGTCGAAGGCGGTCGCGAAGAGCAACAGCGCATCTTCTACTCGGCGCTCTACCGCTCACACACCATGCCGCATGACCTCACGGGCGAGAACGTCTGGTGGGCCTCCGACGAGCCCCACTACGAGGACTTCTACACCCTCTGGGACACCTTCAGGACCCTGCATCCGCTGCTGACGGTCATTCAGCCCCAGCGCCAGCGAGACATGATCCGCTCGCTGCTGGACACCTACAAGCACACCGGATGGATGCCCGACTCGCGCATCGCCGGCGCGAACGGCATGACCCAAGGCGGCTCGAACGGCGATATCCTGATCGCCGACGCCGTCTCAAAGAAGCTCGGCGGCTTCGACGTGAACCTGGCCTACGCGGCGATTCTGAAAAACGGCGAGGTGGACAGCGACCGTCCCTTCATGCAGGGGCGGGTCCTCAAGGACTACTTGAAGCTGGGCTATGTGCCGTTCACGGAAACACGCTCGGCCTCCCGCACCCTGGAGTACGCCTACAACGACTTCGCCATCGCCATCGTCGCCAAGTCGCTGGGTAAAACCAAGGACGCCGCGCGTTATCTGGCGCGCTCCGGAAACTGGAAGAACCTCTGGGACGACTCGATCGGATGCGTCCGTCCCCGCTATCCCAACGGCGACTGGGTCGAGAATTACAGCTGCACCTACGAATATCCGGATCGTTCGGGTCCTTGGTGGGACGCGGTGTTCTACGAAGGCAACTCCCTGCAGTACTCAAGCTACGTCCCGCAGGACGTGCCGGGCCTGATGGTCAAGACCGGCGGTCCGGACGGCTTCGTCAAATGGCTCGATCACCTGTTCTACGGCCACTATTCCCAGAGCAACGAGCCGGACCTGCTGGCGCCCTATCTCTACATCCATGCGGGCCGGCCGGATCGGACCCATGAGATCGTTCGCGGCCTGATGGCCAAGCACTATCGGCTCAACCGCACGGGCCTGCCCGGCAACGATGACGCCGGGGCGATGTCGAGCTGGTATGTCTGGAACGCGATGGGCCTGTACCCCAACGCCGGCCAGCCCTTCTACTACCTCTCCTCGCCCATCTTCACCCGCAGCGAGATCCGTCTCGAAGGCGGCAAGACCTTCGTGGTCTCCGCGCCTAACGCGTCGGATGAGAACCGCTACGTCACGGGCGCCAAGCTCAACGGCAAGCCGCTGGATCGGGCCTGGATTTCGCATGAGGAACTCGTGCGCGGCGGGGTGCTGGAGGTGACTTTGGGCCCGACGCCAGGAGCCTGGGCCAGAAGCCTGCCTAAGCCACACCAGGGCTTATGAGCACGCCCTGAAGGCGACCCCGCCAAGCCGCCACAACGCCACTGGAAACTTGTCAGACAACTTGCTAGAAGTGGCCAGGCCACTTTTGGCCCTGCGAAGCAACTAGGTCCATGCTGAAGATCATCGACGCCAAGGTCATCGTCACCTGCCCCGGCCGCAACTTCGTCACACTCAAGATCACGACCGAGGACGGGATCACCGGGGTTGGCGACGCCACCCTGAACGGCCGCGAGCTGTCGGTGGTCAGCTTCCTGCAGGATCACATGATCCCCAGCCTGATCGGCCGTGACGCCCATCAGATCGAGGATATCTGGCAGTTCTTCTATCGCGGTTCGTACTGGCGCGGCGGCCCTGTGGCCATGACCGCTCTGGCGGCCGTCGACATGGCGTTGTGGGACATCAAGGGCAAGGTCGCGGGCCTGCCGGTCTACCAACTGCTGGGCGGCGCATGCCGCACCGGCGTCACCGTCTATGGTCACGCCAACGGCGAGACGATCGACGAGACCATCGCCGAGGCCGTGAAGTACAAGGCCCTGGGCTATAAGGCCATCCGCCTGCAGACGGGCGTCCCGGGCCTGGCCAGCACCTACGGCGTCTCGGGCGACAAGATGTTCTACGAGCCGGCCGACAACGACCTGCCGACCGAGAACGTCTGGTCGACCGCCGCCTATCTGAACCACGTGCCCAAGCTGTTCGAGAAGGCCCGCGAGGTCCTGGGTTGGGACGTCCACCTGCTGCACGACGTCCACCATCGCCTTACCCCGATCGAGGCCGCGCGCCTGGGCAAGGACCTGGAGCCCTACCGCCTGTTCTGGCTGGAGGACTCCGTTCCTGCCGAAAACCAGGGCGGCTTCCGTCTAATCCGCCAGCACACCACCACGCCCCTGGCCGTCGGCGAGATCTTCGCCCACGTCTGGGACGCCAAGCAACTGATCGAAGAGCAGCTGATCGACTATCTGCGCGCCACCGTGCTGCACGCCGGCGGCATCACCAACCTGAAGAAGATCGCCGCCTTCGCCGATCTTCATCACGTCAAGACCGGCTGCCACGGCGCCACCGACCTGTCGCCCGTGACCATGGCCGCCGCCCTGCACTTCGACATGTCGATCCCGAACTTCGGCCTGCAGGAGTACATGCGCCACACGCCGGAGACGGACGCGGTCTTCCCGCACGCCTACACCTTCAACGACGGCATGCTGCATCCGGGCGACAAGCCGGGCCTGGGCGTCGACATCGACGAGGAGCTGGCGGCCAAATACGAGTACAAGCGCGCCTATCTGCCGGTGAACCGCCTGCAGGACGGCACGATGTTCAACTGGTAAGACGCGAGGCGTCGTAGCTTCCGCTGCCGACCGCCGGCCGCTCCTAAGCGGTCGGCGGTGGGCGCGCCGGAACCGGATTCGGAGAAATTTCTTCCAAGCGCGCCTCTAAAAGCGGCCGCCGAAGCCTCTAACCTGCGGGAGGCTTCCATCATGTCCATCGCAGCGCTCTTGGCCATCGCCCTGTCTGTTTCCAGTCCGGTGGCCCGTCCAGAGGTCAAGGACATTGACGCCTTCACCCGCAAGGCGATGGCCCGGGTCGAGATCGTTCCCGGCCTCTCGGTGGCGGTGGTTCAGGGCCCCGATGTGGTGATGACGGCAGGCTACGGGGTCGCGGACTTGCGGACGGGCAAGACCGTGGACGCCGACACAGGCTTCTACATCGCCTCGGCGACCAAGGCCTTCACCGCCTTGTCGATCGCCCGTATGGCGGGACGCGGTGAACTGTCGCTCGACGCCCCAGTCAAGACCTGGATCGGCAGCAGCCCGCTGCCGGCCGACATTGCGTCCTCAACCAGTCTCGATGATCTGTTGAGTCACCGCTCTGGCCTCGATAACGCGTCGATCTCATTCCGAGCGGCGTACTCCGGAGCGCACACGCCAAGGACGATGAGCGCCCTGTTGGCGGATACGCGCCGCAGCTATCCCTATGGCACGTTCCGCTACGCCAACACCGGCTACAATCTAGCCACCACCCTGATCGAGGACCGTTTTGCCCTTGGTTGGCGGACGATGGTCGACAGAGAGGTCCTGCGTCCGGCGGGAATGATCCATACTACGGCCCGGATTGATCAGGCCCGCCGCAGAATGGTGGTTGCGGCCGGCCACATGCCGGGCCCGGACGGACGCATGACGGTCAGCCCCCTCCAGAAGATCAACGCGACCATGCAATCGGCTGGCGGTCTCGTCTCCACCGCGCGCGACATGGCTCGCTGGCTACAGCTACAGCTGAATGACGGTGTCGTGGACGGCCGCCGTGTGTTCCCGCCCGGCCTGGTCGCTTCGACCCACCATCGGCTGGTCAGCCAACAGGCCGCGTTCGGCCCCTATACGCGCGACGGCTACGGGCTGGGCTGGCAAACGGGGCGCTACGGAGACGAGGTGCTGATCCATCATTTCGGCAACTTCGCCGGATCGCGAACGCATGTGTCGTTCATGCCCGAGCGGGGGCTCGGCGTAGCGGTGATGGCTAACGAGGACGCGTTGGCCGGCGAGGTGGTCGATCTGTTGGCCAACTACATCTACGACCGCTTCGCTGGCCGCTCCGACCTCGAGGCCTATTATGAGGGCGAGCTGGCGACGCTGACGGCCCGCCGAGACAAGCGAATGAAAGGCCTGACGGCGAGCCGGGCCGAAAGGGCCGCGCGCCCATGGTCGCTCGCCCGGCCAACCAAAGCCTATGTCGGCGCCTATCAGAACCCGTCCATGGGTCGCATCGACATCGCCGAGAATGACGGCCTCATGGTGGTGACGATAGGCCCGATGTCCTCGCGCGCCGAGGCCGCGACCGATCCGGAAAGCGTTCGCGTCGAGTTGATCCCGCTCACCGGGCAGATCATCCGCTTCGAGGCCCCAGGCCAGCTCATCTACGACGGCCAGACCTACGTCAGACAGTGAGAACGAGGCTGGCGCGTCTGATCTCAAGACCTCGGCGCGCTAGGCATCGTCGCGGCGTCGCCGACCCGGCGCATCAGCCGCTCATAGGTCGAGCGACGGATGGGACGGGCGTCCCGCAGCCGAACCCAGGTGGTCTCGCTAATGCCCAGCGTTTCTTGCAGGTGCGCCTTGGTGATGGCCGGTAGGGCCGCCTGGATGCGCCGCACCTGATGCCGGTCGACGATGATCATCGTCATGGAACGGTGGCCTCCACCAGATCAAGGCGCGCCTTGAGCGGATCGGCCTTGCTCACCGGCCCCTGCGCTGAGAAGTCGAGCATCTGGTCCGAAGCGGCCTCGTAGCGTGGCCATGCGGGCAGGCCCGGCGCGACGGGCGCGCCGTTCTTTGCGAAGCTGATCCAATAGGCATGGGCGGCCTTGGCCGCCGCCGCATCGGCCGGCGCCAGCGCCGCGCCATAGCGGGCGTCGACAGTGTCGAACACAAACGGGATTTCGGTGGCGTGCGGCGCGCCCCACCACTGCCCCCTCATGCTCTCGGCCACGTAGGAGAAGCGGAACTGATAGACGGGCGCGCCCTGCCCTGACATCACTCGGGCCACGGCGCGGGCGGGTTCGATGAACATCCGATCGCCCGCAGCGGCCCAGCCATAGACCTTGATGTCACCATCGCCCTTGGGATCATACAGCGCCTCGGCCTCGGCCCGGCGCGGCCCGAACGGCGCGAAAACCTGATCGCGGGTTCCACCGAAGAAGAAACCGTCGGCGCTGGTCGCCCCGACCATCACCGGCATCTTCGTCCAGTCGCCGGCCTTGTAGGCCTGCAACGGCTCGCGAGTCATGAGCTTGCCATCCAGCATCGGCCCGCCGCCCCACGTCGGGGTGTTCGACGTCGCCATGTTGAGACCGTCGACCACCGTCTCGGCCGGCAAGGCGCGAAGGGCTTCCAGCGCCACCGCATCGGTTCCAGAGACCCCCGCCTTGGCCGCGAAAGCCAGCCCCGCCGCCTCGGCGGAACGCTGGCCCGCAGGCGCGGCCAGCGGCAGGGTCGGCAACAGGCGCGGACGGCCGCCGCCCGACTGGATGATAGCCTTGTGGAACAGCCCCTTGGCCTGAGGCGCGGTCAGCAGGGCGTGCACCGACATCCCGCCCGCCGACTCCCCGAAGATGGTGACGTTGTCGGGATCCCCCCCGAAGGCGGCGATGGTGTCGCGCACCCAATGCAGGGCCGCGATCTGGTCCATCAGTCCGTAATTGCCCAGAAGCCCGCCGTCGGCGTTCGCCGCCGTGAGGGCCGGGTGCGCGAAGAAGCCGAACCGCCCGACACGATAGTTGAAGCTGACCAGGACCACCCCGTCGCGGGCGAAGCGGTCGCCCGCATAGACCGCCGGCGAACTGCCACCGTTGACGAAGCCGCCGCCGTAGATCCAGACCATGACGGGCAGCTTGGTCTTGCCCTTCAACGCCGCCTCGGGAGTCCAGACATTGACGTAGAGGCAGTCCTCGGACGGGGTCACGCCCAGCGGCGCGGCGTCGCCGGGGAACGGCTTCTGCATGCAGTCGGGGCCGTAGGCCTTGGCGTCGCGCGGGGTCACCCAGGCCTTAGGCCGCTGCGGCGCGCGCCAGCGCAAGGGACCAACGGGCGGCGCCGCGAACGGGACCCCCTTGAAGGCCGCTACGCCGGACGAGGCCTCACCGACGACAGGACCGAAGGTCGTGGTCACGGTGGGATCGGCCGCCAGGGCCTGGCCGGCGCCGAGCATCGCGAGCGCGACGGCGACGGCGGTCGTACGGATCATCATCGGTATCCTCCCTTACGGCTTCAGCGTCCGTGCCTTGACCTTGGCCGCGCCTTTGAGAGCCAGATCGGCCGCTGAGGCGCCCACGGCGACCTGGTAGTCGCCGCCGGTCAAGTTCCAGCGGTTGGCCTTGGCGTCGAAGTTGGCCAGCAGGCGAAGATCGGCGGTCAACGTGACCCGACGCGTCTCGCCCGGCGCCAGGGACACCTTGTCGAAGCCGATCAGGCGCTGAAGCGGCTTGCCGGCGGCGCCGGTCAGATAGACCTGCGGTGCGTCCTTGCCCGCCCGCTGACCCACATTGGCGATGTCGAAGCTGACCGTCAGGGTCTCGCCGCCGGTCACTTTCAGGTTCGAATAGGCGAACTTGGTGTAGGAGAGGCCGTAGCCGAACGGGAACAGCGGCTTCTGGCCGGTGGCGGCGAAACGGCGATAGCCCACGTCCGCGCCCTCGGAATAGACCACGTCGAAGCGGGTCTTCTCCGGGACTGTGAGGCCCGGCATTTCGGCGCGCGGATACTGGTCAATCGACGCCGGGAAGGTCATCGGCAAGCGCCCTGAAGGATTGACCACGCCCAGCAGAACGTCGGTGATGGCCTCGCCGCCCTTCGCGCCCGCGTACCAGGCCTCGACCACCGCGCCCGCCTGATCGAGCCACGGCATCGACACCGGGCCACCGGTCTGCAGCACCACGATCGCCTTCGGATTGGCGGCGGTGACGGCGGCGATCAGGGCGTCCTGGCCGTCGGGCAGCGACAGGTCGACCGCGTCCTCGCCCTCGCCCATCCATTGGTTGCCGAACACCACGACCACATCGGCGGCCTTGGCTGCGGCGACGGCGGAAGCGACGTATCGGCCGTCGTCGAACGTCACCTTGGCCTCAGGCAGCGCCTTGCGCAGCGCCGCCAGCGGCGAGGACCCGTTGAAGTACTGGCTGCGGAACGGGCCCATCATGCCCTCGCCCCCCAGCGGCACGACGCGCTTGGCGCCGCCCGGAGGGACCACCTGGGACGATCCGCCGCCCGACAGCACCCCGGCGTCGGCGTGACCGCCGATCACGGCGATCGTCTTGACGGTCTTGGCCAGCGGCATAAGCCCGTCGCGGTTCTTGAGCAGCACAATCCCTTCGGCCGCGGCGGCGTGGGCGACAGCGGCCCCGGCCTCGTAGTCGATCGCGCCGCCCGGCTCGACAGGCTTGTCGAACAGGCCGGCGGCGAACATCGAGCGCAGGATGCGACGCGTGGCGTCCGAGACCCGCGCGGCGGAAACCTCGCCCTTCTCGACGGCCGCCTTCAAGGGGGCGCCGAACCAGATCTGGGCGTCCAGTTGCTCACCCGACTGCTGGTCGAGGCCCTTGACGATGTAGTCGGTGGCGTGGACCGCGCCCCAGTCCGACATCACCCAACCCTTGTAGCCCCAGTCGCGCTTGAGCACGTTGTTGAGCAGGTGATCGTTGCCACAGCTGTAGTCGCCATTGACCAGGTTGTAGGCGCACATCACCGAACCCGGCTGGCCCTTCTCGATAGCGATCTGGAAGGCCAGCAGATCGCTTTCGCGGTGAGCAGCCTCGTCGATCACCGAATTGGCGAAGTGGCGCTTGGTCTCCTGGCCGTTCAGCGAGAAATGCTTGACCGTCGAGACGATCCCTTGGTCCTGAACGCCCTTGATCGCCGCGCCGGCCAGGTTGCCGGCCAACCAGGGATCCTCGCCGAGATACTCGAAGTTGCGGCCGTTGCGCGGGTCGCGGGCCAGATTGACGCCGCCGGCCAACTGAACGTTGAAGCCCTTGGCCCGCGCCTCGCGGCCGACCACCGCGCCGCCGTCATAGGCCAACTTGGTGTTGAAGGTCGCCGCCAGCGACAGACCCGACGGCAAGGCCGTGGCCCCGTCACCCGGGCGGACACCGAGGGGATTGGTCACGCCCAGGCTGGCGTCGCTCTCGTTCATCGCGGGGACGCCCAGACGCGGGATGCCCGGGATGTAACCCGCCGAGCCGATGGCGCCCCCGGGCTTCTTGATGCCGAAGATCGGCATCGACATCGGCCCGTGCAGCAGCCCGATCCGCTCGTCGAGCGTCATTTCCCTTTCCAGCAGCGCGGCGCGTTCGTCCGGCGACAGCTTGGCGTTCATCCACGAGCGGGCGGGCGCCTGGGCCTGGGCCTGGACGGCCGGGGCGATGGCGAGCACGGACAGGCTGGCGGCGGCGATCAGCGAGCGGTTCATGGCGGTCGTCCTTAGTAGGTCAGGCCGAAATGGATCGGGTACAGGGGGGCCTTGGAGTCATGCGGCGCGTCCTCGGCCTGGGCCTCGACGGCGGCCATGGAAGACGGCAGCTCGAACGGCAGCTTGCCGCGTGGCGGCGCCGCGCCAGTCAGGGCGTCGAGGAAGGCCTCGTCACCGGCCCCGAAGTCGCCGAGCAGCGCGGCGGCCTTGTCCCGTACGTTGGTCAGGATCGCCGGCCGATCCAGATAGACGGCGACGATGGTCGGGACCTTGGCCGAGGCGGTCTTGATCGCTTCGTAGTCCGCCGCCCCGTCCTTGAAGGACAGGTCGCCCTCGTGCTGCATGGCGCCGAACACGAAGTTCGGGTGGAGGGTCTCGAACGGGGTGGACGTGCGCACGATCGCCAGGTCCGCCTGGGCCAGATCGTCGACCGGAACCAAGCCATGGGCGCGCGCCGCGTCGGCGGACACCCCCTTGAGCCAGACCTTCCGGCCGCCCGGCTTCAGGGGCAACAGGCCATTCTTGTTCTCCAGCAGGGTCAAGGCCGCGCTTTGCGCCGCGCGCCCCTCGGCCACGAAAGCCTTGGAGCCGACGATAGCGCTCGCCTGTTTGGCGTCGACAAAGGGGTTCTCGAACAGCCCTTGATCGAACTTGATCTTCAAAATGCGGCGCGCGGCGTCGTCGATGCGCGCCACCGGGATCTTGCCCGCCTTGACCGCCGCCACCAGCTCGGCCGTGTCCTCGACGCCGCCGAACTGATCGAGACCGGCGTTCACCCCCTTGGCGTAGCGGTCGACCTTGGACAGGTCCTCGACGCCCCAGGCGGTGGAGAAGCCCGCGAAGCTCGGCTTCTGGTCTAAGGGGAAGCCGTTGCGGCAGGTGTCGGCGCAGTCATTGGTGATCGCCCAGTCCGAAACCACGATCCCCTTGAAGCCGTGCTTGCCCCGCAATTGATCGGTCAGCAGCTGCCTGGAGAAACCGGCGCCGACTTGCTCGAGCGGTTGGCCGTCGAGAGACAGGTCCTTGAGGATCGCATAGGTGGGCATCACGCCCACGACGCCGGCCGAAAACGCCTGGTCGAACGGTTTGACGTGCAGGTCGAACTGTCCGGCCGGGAACACCGCATAGCGGCCATAGCTGTTGTGGCCGTCGAAGCCCTTGGCCGAGGCGCCGTAGCCGACCCAATGCTTGACCACCGCCGAGACACCGTCCGGTGCGAGGCTCGTCTCGTCGCCCTGGAAGCCCTGGATGTAGGCCTTGACCATGCGCCCGGCCAGATCCGGATCCTCGCCGAACGTGCCGCTGATGCGCGACCAGCGGGGCTCGGTGGCGAGGTCGGCCATCGGCGACAGCGCCTGGTGGATGCCGACGGCGCGGTATTCCTGGCGCGCGATGTCGCCGAAGCGGCGCACGAGCCTGTCGTCGCCGATCGCCGCGAGGCCCGTCGCCTCGGGCCATTGCGAGAAACCGCCGGCGGCGACGCTGGCGCCGTCGACGAACTGGAAGTGGTGGCGCGGATCGGTGCTGATCGTGACCGGCACGCCGAGCCGCCCCTGCTCGGCGATCGCCTGGACCGCGTTGTTCTGCTCGGCCAGCCAGGCCGGATCGCCGGAAAGGCGCGTGATGAAGGTGGTGACCTGACGGTCGAGGATCAGGGGCTTGAGCTTGTCCAGGTCGTAGCCCTTGCCGCGGCCCGGAACCATGCCGCCCAGGGCGGGCAAGGTGCCGTGCATCATCTCGCCGGCCTTTTCCTCCAGCGTCATGCGGGCGACGAGATCGTCGGCGCGCTGCTCGGAAGACCGACGCCAGTCCTCGAACGGTGAGAGCCGGCCGTCGCGATCGAGGTCGCGGAAGCGCAGCCCCTCGACCGTGATGATCTTGCCGTTTCGCACGCCCAGGGCCGGTTGCGCGGCGACGGCGGCCGAGCCCATGGCGGCCAGGATGGCGGTCGAGATCAGGAGGCGTCGAAAGGCCGGCACGTTGAACTCCAAGCGCGGAACAAAGAAGCGCCCTCGGCGCGCAGGAGACGCCGAGGGCCGAGGCAGGAGGTTAGAAGTTGACGCCGAGGCGCAGGCCGAAGGTGCGCGGCGGGGCGTAGAACTCGCCGTTGCCGTTCGTGGCCAAACCCGTCGTCGAGTTCGGCGACGAGGCTGTGCGCACATCGTCGTCCTCAAGGTTGCGGACGTAGCCCTGCAGGTTCCACCGGTCGTCGGCGCTGGTGTAGGTCAGGCTGAGATCGGTCTTGGTGAAGCTGCCCTGCTTGTTCTGGGCGAAGCCGTGGTACTCGAGGTTCTTGCTGCTCTCGTAGTGCGTCTGGACGCGACCGACGACCTTGGCGCCCGAGGCGATTTGCCAAGTGTGCTGGTAGCCGACATTGAGCGTCCAATCGGGAGTGCGCGCCATCCGACATCCCGAGAAGTCGGTCGACCGGGGCGCGGCGGCCGCGAAATTGGCCTTGAAACAGGACGCCACATTCGCGTTGGCCGCATTGTTGGCGAAGGCGTCGCCCAGAGGCAGCACGAAGTCGGTGTAGCGCGCGTGCAGCCAGCCCAGGGTCGCGTCGATCCGGTCGTTCTCGGTGATGACCAGATTGCTCTCGAACTCGACGCCATACACCCGCGCCTTGTCGGCGTTCAGGGTCACCGACGCCTGCTGGCCGGCGATGATGCCAACCGCCGTGACCTGGAAGTCACGATAGTCGTAGAGGAAGCCGGTCGCATTGAGCTGCAGCCGATTGTCGAAGAACCGGTTCTTCACCCCGGCCTCATAAGAGGTGATCTTCTCGGGCGCATAGACGTTGTTGGCGACCCCGTCGTAGTAGCCGCCGGCCTTATAGCCCGTGGCCACATTGGCGTAGATCATCGAGGTGCTGGTCAGGTCGAAATCGGCGCCCAGCTTCCAGTTGGTGGCGTCCCACTTGGCGTCGGCCAGGTTCTTGATGACGGTGGCGGTGATCGCCCCGGCCGAATTGGTCAGGAAGGTGCCGCCGTCGCGAGCCTTGCGATCCTCGGTGTAGCGCAGGCCGCCCGTCACGCGGAACCGGTCGGTGACCTCGTAGGTGCCTTGTCCGAAGACGGCCAGCGACTTGGCAGTCACTTCCGGCTGGATGAACGACAGGTACGAGTTCGTCGCCAGGAAGACGCGGAAGTCGACATTGTTGTCTTCCGTGAAGCGATAGAGACCCACCACCCACTTCAGATTGCCGGTGTCGCCACCCAGGCGCAGCTCGTGCGACCAGGTGTAGTCCTTGCCCTTGAAGAAGTTAGGCGCGCCGGTGCTGGCGTTCTCGCCGCTCCGGTCCAGACGCGAGAAGTTGTAGCCGGCCAGATAGGTCAGCGTCGCGAAATTCAGGTCCAGATCGGCCTGGGCGTGAGCGCCGAAGAATTTGTTGTTGCGGTAGAGATTGGTGGCGCAGTTGCAGGTCCACGGGTCGTTGGTGGCCAGGGCCGTGCCGTAGGTCTTGTCGCCGCCGCCCGCGCCGCCCTGGTGGAGGTAGTCCGCCCCGGCCTTCAGCGAGAAGCTGTCATTGGGCTTCCACAGCACTTGAACGCGGGCGGACTTGTCGTCCTGATCGTAGCGGTCATTGCCGCCGGTGCCCGGCCCCTTGTTCAGCGCCTTGACGTAACCATCGTGCCGGGAGGTCTGGAAGGCCGCGCGGACGGCGATGGTGTCACTCACCGGCAAATTGACCATGCCCGAAGTGGTCAACGCGCCGTAGTTGCCGACGTCGACAGAGCCCGCCCCCTCGTAGTCGAACTTGGGCTGCTTGGTGATGACGTTGATGGCGCCCGCCGTAGCGTTGCGGCCGTACAGCGTGCCCTGCGGACCGCGCAGCACCTCGACCCGGTCGACGTCGTAGAACAGCGCGCCTACCGAGGTGGAACGGGCGATATAGATGCCGTCCATATGATAGGCGACCGCCGGATCGCCGACCTCGGTGGTGTTGGTGCTGCCGATGCCACGCAGGAAGACCACCGCCGCGCCCGAGCCGCTGGAGCTGATCTGCAGCGCCGGCACCTGAGCCGACAGGTCGACCACCGTCTTGATGCCTTGAGCCTCAAGCTTGTCACCCGTGACAGCCGAAACGGTGAGCGGGGTTTTCTGAAGGTTTTCACTGCGACGCTGAGCGGTCACGACCACTTCGTCGAGCTTCACGTTACCGGCTTCCTGAGCCGCCGCGCCAGGCGCGTGAACGATCACGGCCGCCATAGCGGCCGAGGCGAACAGGAGACTACGCATCTCTTTCCCTTTGTCCTGCCTGGACTCGGAGCGCGCCGACGCGAACGTCGCCACACCACGAACCCAGCGGCGCCGTCGGCGCCTGTTTGCGTTCCCTTCGGCCCCTTGTTCCGAGGCCTTTTCCCGACGCGGTCGTCTCTTCCAGAGAGGCTTACGACAACGTTGTCGTAACTAGACAGCACAGTTACGACAACGTTGTCTATGTTCGATTTATTGACACCGCTGTCGACGATGGAGGGCGATCGGACGAATTTCGCCCCCAAAGCGCGGACCGTGGCGAAGCCTTGTTCGCCTGCCCGTCACACCCTCAAGAATTGATCACGCTGAAAGCGATCCTCGACCAATCCGACCTAGGCTGGCGGCGGCGCGGCCGAGCTCCTTTGAACGAGGCGATAGTCGAGCTGGCGCGCCGGAACGCTGGCCCGCAGCCGCTCATCGCCGAATCCGTCGATCAGCATCTCGACGGCGGCCTCCGCCATTTCCGCGGTCGGCTGATGGATCGTCGTCAGCGGAGGCCAAGCCGCTTCAGCTGTAGGCGTATCATCGAAGCCGACCACGGAAAGATCGCGCGGCACCGATAGACCGTGCTTCGCGGCGGCGGCCAAGGCGCCAACCGCCATCTCGTCATTGGCCGCGAAGATCGCTGTCGGCGGTTCGGGGAGGCGCAACAGGGCTTCGGTGGCGTTGAACCCCGACAGGCTCAGAAATTCGCCCTTGGCGATCCACTCCGGGCGGGGTTCGGCGCCGCGATCCCGCAAGGCCTCGATATAGCCCTGCCGGCGCCGCGAAGCCGAGCCGTGATCCGCAGGGCCGTCGATGAAGGCGATCCGGCGATGGCCCATGTTCCACAAGCGCAGCGTCTGCTCCCGGGCCGCTTTACAATCATCCATGAAGACGTAGGGCGAGCGCTCGAACTCGCGGTGCGGCGCGATGCGCACATAAGGCATTCCCGCCGCCTCGACGGCCGCCAGCACCTCGGGATCGTCGCAGGTCGGCGGGGTCAGCACCACCCCATCGAAGCGAGCGGCGCGTAGGGCTTCCGCGAAACCCTCAACACCGCCCACGGCGTCGGGCGGGAGCACCTGCTCGACCACCAGATGGTAGCCGGCGCGTCGACACGCGCGCATCGCTCCCACCTGGACCTCGCCCACATAGTGATAGGCGCCGACCCGCATGAAGATCACCCCGATCAGGTAGCTGCGATGGCTGGATAGCGATCGCGCCGAGACGTTCGGGCGATAGCCCAGGGTCTCGACGATCTTGAGGACCCGCGCGCGGGTCTCGGCGCCCACGCCTTCTTCCTGATTGATGACCCGAGAGACGGTCTTGATGGACACGCCAGCGGCTCGGGCGATGTCGACGATCGTGAACTTCCCGGTCGGCGGATTGCGCTGCATGCGGCCACACCTAGCGAAAACCACCGGGCGAAGCGAGAATTTCAGACGGCGGCGGATCGCTGAGATCCTGCCCAGCCAGGGGCGCTCAAGCCCCCGCCTCCCCTCCACGAGACCCCGCGCCCATGGCCGCAAGGCGGCGCCTGGGAAAGTCCGCCAGGACGGCCTTCATCAAGATCTTCCGGCCACCTGTCTCACCGGCGAGACACACGCCGGCCCGGCGCCTGCAATATTAAGACCTGGATAACCAATTCCGCCGGGGATGGAATGAGTAAGAAACAGACCTCTTCAAGCATTCAACTAAAAAGGAATGAAAGCTCTAATTCTTCAATCGTGAATTACAAGTCAATTCGCACGCCGAACGAGATCAGACGAAAACAGTATGCGTAAAAATCATCCCTAAATCGGATCCCATGTCGATCCGCCCAAGCTCAAGAGGATCCAATCCATGACCGCCATTGAGACGAAGATTGTTACTTGGGACGATCGCGCCCGCGAACGCGGCGAAGTAGTGCATCGGCGCGCAGGAAAACACCTGGAGAGCGCCCTTCTGGCCGCCTATCGCGTGATCGATCCCTCCCTGAAGGCTCTGCCGCAGGACGTCTGGGAAAATGAACAAAGGAAGTTCGCATTCATCGCCCGAGGCCACTTCCCGCGCGAGTACTTCGAACAACAGGCCGTCATCACCCGGAATATCGCCAAAAGTCTCGATTACGCGACCTATCTCAGCAAGACCTACGCGGCCTACGCCGCTGGTCTGGCGTGCGGGCTGATCAAGGAGAAGGGCTGGAACGAGAAGAACTCGGATGAGCTGATGCTCAGCCTGATGCAGTCGGTTTTCTCCGACGCCAGCGTCGTCATGTACTACTTCTTCGAGCTGATAAACGCGAAGGCGGACGAAGAGCGCGCGATCATCGAAGCCGAGCGGAAGGCGATCGCCGACGAGCAGGCCGCCGTCGTCGACGCCCTCGCCGACAGCCTCAAGCGCCTGGCGCGCGGCGACCTGACCGCGCGGATCGTGGCGCCGTTCAATGGTCGCTATGAACTGATCAAGGACGATTTCAACGCCGCCATCGACAGTCTGCGCGCCGCAATGACCACGATCTCGGCGTCGACGGGCGGGCTGCGCGCCGGCTCGGACGAGATCGCCGCCGCTTCGGACGACCTGTCCCGCCGGACCGAACAACAGGCCGCAAGCCTCGAAGAGACGGCTGCGGCGCTCGACGAGATCACCGCGACGGTCAAGCGCAGCGCAGAGGGCGCGCGGCGCGCTTCGGAGGCCGCTTCCAGCGCGCGTCTCGACGCCACAAAATCGGGCCAGGTGATGGAAGACGCCGTGCGCGCCATGGGCGAGATCGAGCAAAGCTCCAAGCAGATCACCAACATCATCGGCGTGATCGACGAAATCGCCTTCCAGACCAACCTTCTGGCTCTGAACGCCGGCGTCGAGGCGGCGCGCGCGGGCGAGGCGGGACGCGGCTTCGCGGTCGTAGCGCAGGAGGTTCGCGCCCTCGCGCAGCGTTCGGCCGACGCGGCCAAGGAGATCAAGGGCCTGATCGCCAGCAGCACCGCCCAGGTCGAGCGCGGCGTCCAACTGGTCGGCGACACCGGGCGGGCCTTGGGCGGCATCGTCAGCAAGATCACCGGCATCGACGGCCTCGTCTCCGAGATCGCCCAGTCCTCGCAGGAACAGGCGACCGGGCTGAATCAGGTCAACACGGCCGTGAACCAGATGGACCAGGTGACCCAGCAAAACGCGGCCATGGTCGAGGAGGCCACGGCCGCCGCATCGAGCCTGAGATCGGAAGCCGCCGAACTCGAGACGCTGGTGGCCCGCTTCGAGACCGGCGGCAAGGCAGCCGGACGATCCACCGCTGCGCCGGCCGCCGCCTATGGCCAGGTCGGCGCCACCGACGCCCGCGCGCGCCTGGTCGCCTTCGCAAGACCCGCCGCAAACGCCAGCTAGCCTACCCCCTACGGGGGCGCCTTGCGCCTTGGAGGGCCCACCTGTGTTCCGCACCAGCTCAAGACGCCCCGCTCCGGTGGCGTCAGGGATCGGGCAATGTGAACGACGGGTGGGTCGCTCCGGTCCGTGCCGGACTTTTGCGCCGACGCCTGCTGATACCGGCGACCTGACCGCACCCCCCCGACCGGCTCAACGCGTCCGATCTGCGCGCGATTGTTCAATCGACCCCAGGACGCGCCAAGACCCTGGCGCGCCGATAGGTCCATCTCCCTCCCCGTCGCACGAGACAGCGTCCGGCGACCTTGGAGGGATTTCGATGAGCCAAAACCAATCCAGACAAGCCCACGCCTCGCGTCGCGGCGTTCTCGCCACGGGCCTCAGCCTGGCGGCGATCAGCGCCGCGCCGTCGCTCCTCCCCGCCCTTCCCGCCTCGGCCCAGGCCGCGCATTCCCAAGCCCACAAAGGATCCTTCACCATGAGCAGCGGTTTCGTCACCACTAAGGACGGCGTCCAAATCTTCTACAAGGACTGGGGCCCCAAGAGCGCTCAGCCGATCGTCTTCCACCACGGCTGGCCCCTGTCGTCGGACGACTGG
>VYKS01000599.1_pt1 | contig 21145 bp, 11 predicted proteins | sample 5114511 | NCBI WGS metagenome assembly VYKS01 (sample SAMN12291795, study PRJNA351875) | freshwater metagenome | isolation source: freshwater lake | place: USA: Michigan, Gull Lake | collected 2011-07-05 | reverse complement strand
AGAACAGATTTACTCTGTTAAGGCAGGTGCGGAACCCCGCAAGGGAAAGAAGCAGAAACCTAAATCGTGAGGTTTGGGAATCACCGTCCGTTTACGGCGGTGAGGATGTCAATGGCAGAAAACCGCTCAACGATTGAATATATCCTTGAACGCGCCTTCGCTTCAGGTAAGGCAAATTTCTCGGCAATTACCAATGGAACAGAGTTAGAAGCTTATCAAGATTTACTGGCTCCAGGGAAAATTTCTTGGCTACAAATCACTTTAGATGGCGTTCCCCAAGAACATGATAAGCGGCGAATTTATGCCGACGGTAAAGGTTCTTACGAGAAAATTGCCCAGAATATTACGCGGGCATTAGATTTGGGAGTCCGGGTGGCGGTGCGAATGAATATTGACAGGAACAATGTTAATAAACTGCCCGATTTGGCTGATGAAATTGTTGCTAGAGGCTGGAATAAATACAAAGGATTTCAGGCTTATACTGCCGTAGTTACTGCGTCTAATGCTAAAACTGAGGTCAAAACTACATTAAATTCTTGGGAATTAGATTTACAACTAAACTCCCTACGGCAAGAACATCCTAATATGCGGGTAATTGAGCGACCGGATGATGGATTGATGGCGGGGGTCAGAGAGATTTTTTCAGAGAATAGAGAGCCGATAAATTCCTTTAAAGCCAGTTTCTGTGGTGCCCATAACAAAATGTACGTTTTCGATCCTTTTGGCGATATTTATGCTTGTTGGGAGAAAACAGGAGATCCGAAAATTCGCATTGGTTACATAACAGAAGACAGTCAAGTTATCTTAAATGAAGAATTAAACCAAACCTGGCGAAATCGCACGATTGTTTCTAACCCAGTTTGTCGCAAGTGTCGCTATTCTTTTTCTTGCGGAGGTGGGTGTGCGGTTTCAGCAATGAATCATCAAGGCAAATTCTATACCAATTATTGTGATGGTTTTGCCCATCGCTTTCGAGCCAGTGTAGCTGAAGCCTATTTAGATCATGTGGCTGGTACGGAAGTAGAAGAAAGACAGGAGCTTTTGTGTCCTGTATAAACGGTCTTTATCTGTCAAGCTGTGCCTGGGGAGAGTTATCTTTCTCAACCCAATTGTCCAAGTCAACTTAATCCAACTAAAAGGAGAATACCATCATGGATGACAAAACCAAAAACATTCAGCCTGAAATCGAGAACTTGAATCTCGACGAAATTGATGTTGAAGAACTGGAAAAACGCCTTGAGTTAGCAGCAGCAGCTACAGATGTCTGGATGATTTGTGTTATTCATGACAATAAACTGATTGCGTCTGATCATTATGACAATGAACTGATTGCGTCTGATCATTATGACAATAAACTGAGTGCGTCTGATCATGGCGTTGTCAGATCAGAATATAATGAATTGCGACACAACGAGAGCCTTACTGTTAAAGCGTTTTCAAGTCTGCCCTGATGCGCCATCATCTTCAAACTTGACAACGCCGATCAAGTTGTAACTGAGACTGAGTAAAGCTGATTGGCTCAACCTCATTAATTTTTTGTTTTTTACAATAGTCTATTAATCCAGCTTTGAAAAGCACAAAAAAGGCACTTTTGGCAGATAAAGTCATTGCGATTAATAGGCTATTTTTTCTCTCAAATCATGTCATTTAAGGAATTTAATATATGATTAAACAAGATTGGCTTTCAATAATTAATCCAGAAAATGAAGAGATAGCAAAACATCGATCTCAGCTACGATATCTGTGGACAAATCAACTTATATTTAAAGACTTAGAAGACAATCTCAATCTGCAAACAATTTGCGATTATTTTATATATCTTTTCAGAGAAGCCTTCTCTTCGGATTCTTTGCCGGTTGACGGGATGAGAATATTAGCTCTAGCCGGACAGATTTTTGCCAGTTCCCTTGTCCTGTCTGACAAATTAATAGATCGGCAATATATTGAATTGAACGTCGCTAGTTTACTAGGGATTCAGGCAAAACAATTTGAGTCCTATCATCTACTCTATCAAATATTTCCACCTAATACAACTTTCTGGCAAAGGTTTCGAGGTTATTTATCTCAATACACTGAAGCTTGCCTTGAGGAAAATGATTTTATTTCAGGAAAACGTCCTTGGAGTGAATATACAGAATTTACCGCCATTCAAAGTATTAAGGATAGAACTGGAGTGGCTAAAACTGCGATCGCTGGCTTAGTAGAATTGGCTCAGGAGGACAAATATTTAAATCAACTAGAGGAATCAATTAGTGATTTTTATGTGGCGAACCAAATGCTTGACGATCTTCTAGACTGGAAAGAAGATTTACAAACTGGAATTCCCTCTTTATTGCTGTCTCGCCTAATAGATAAATCACCGCACCAATACAGCCAGGAAGAATTAGAAGAATTACGAAAAAAATTAAATCATAAAATTTATTATCAAGGACACGCTAATTATGTCTTAGAACTTACCCTAAAATATCTCGATCAGGCAGAGGTCTTAAAAAAAGAATTGCCAGAACTACTCTGGTGGAATGTGACCTCAAAACTACGGCACAAATGTCAGACATTAATTGAAGATATAGCTGGCATCGTCCAGAAAAACCTAGAACGTGCCCAAAAACAGCCTAAATTTACTTTAACCCTGCCTCCAGCTGCAAGTGAATGGCAAGAACTGTCATGGGATGGCTTGAATTTTATTATCAAACAATGGCAGTTAGGCTTTGGGGAAGCTAGACACATCATGGTATTTCCCCAGGAGCAAGGATTTAGTTCTTCTCAAGAATACCAGTATGGAGATGTGTTTCAAAGAGCATTAATTGCTGATGCTTTATGTGATGTCGATGAACAGTTAGGGGGATTACTACAGCCGTTACTAAAAGAAGAAGTAAACTATCTCCTGAACTGTCAGCGAACAACAGGAATTGGGGGGTGGAGTTATTTTCCTGATTTGCCAGAATTGTCACCCGATGCCGATGATTTAGCACAGATAATGCAGGTTTTATTGCGTTTGGGTCATGGCGCAGAACTTGTAAAATTCTGCGAAACTCCTTTGAAATTTCTTTTAGAAGATTGTGCCTATCCTGATGGTAGTTTTGAAACCTGGATTATCCCCAAAAATCAGCGGACACCAGAACAAGAAAACCAAGCTAAGTGGGCAAAAGAAGCTTGGGGAACTGGACCCGATACCGATGTAATTGCTAATTTAGTCTATGCTCTTTGGTTGTACGATTCACAACGTTTTTCTGATCAAATCAAACAGGGAATCACCTATTTAGAATCTCAACAACAGGCTGACGGCAGTTGGTTGAGCAGTTGGTATCACGGTCCCTATTATGGCACTTACGTCTGCTTGAGACTGTTAGCCGCTACTAAACCGGATTCACCGGCTATTTCCCGCGCCTTAAACTTTGTCAAAACTCACCAACATCCTGATGGAGGTTGGGGACTGACAGAGGACAGTGATTCCCTTAGTACAGCCCTATCTTTGTTAGGATTGGCGGCTGTTGCCAAGCTGGAGGGAGGTGAGGAGAATAATAATTTAGCTACTCCAGCTTTGTCATTTCTGCAAAGTTGTCAGCAACCAGATAAAGCTTGGGAAAATTGTCAATTTATTTGCATGGAATTGGGGCGCGCTTCTGGTCAAGTCTATCAAATTCTTTCCTATGGCAGCCGCACCATAACTAGCACCTTCGTGATGAAAGCAGCTAATGCTTGGCATCAACTGAGCAGACAGACTATTTTATAGGGAAATCAGGGAAAAATTGAACCAACTATGGACAGATTGCCAGACATCCAAGGAATTCAAGAACGACTGATAGTTGATACATCTGAAGGTCGTCCAGTTTATCTATTAGCAGTGGGAACAAATCCCACCTATATTAGACTGTCATCTACTTCCTATTACCTTTTGGAACAGCACAGCTTGGGGGTTTCCTTCGAGTCAGTGGCTGAAGATCTTAATAAAAAAGGACAGCAGGTATCGCCCGCTCAAGTTGAAGCGGCTTATCATAAAGTATTAGGACAAATTAATGAAATTGAGCGCAATCCTAAGTCAAAGCAGTCAGAATTTTTCTTCCGGTTTCCCCTACTGCCAAAAAGTTGGGTTCGTCCCCTAGCAGCTTCTCTCTCTTTCGCTTTTTCTAAAATTAGTGTCTATTTTTTGTTAGGTTTCATGGCACTGGCCGTTGCTATTGCTCCCCATAATGATTTTAATCTAGAAGTTACGCCAGACGGCTTTTTTTGGGGCTATTTACTATTTCTATTTTCCTTGATAATTCATGAATTAGGTCATGCGAGTGCCTGTAGCCGTTACGGTAGTGAACCCAGTGATATTGGGTTTACTTTCTATCTGATTTGGCCAGCTTTTTATAGTGATGTTAGTTCCGCTTGGCGACTCAAGCGTTGGCAAAGGGTAATTGTCGATATCGGCGGCGTATTTTTCCAATTGGTAGTTGCTGCTGTTTATGTTATAATCTATAAATTTACTGATTTGCTCGCCTTCAAACTCGCTCTCTTGATGATTGTGGGCAGTTGTCTATTTACCCTCAATCCAGTTTTTAAGTTTGATGGCTATTGGTTCCTTGCTGATGCTTTGGGGGTGACAAATTTAGCGGCGCAACCCTTACGAATTTCTCATTATTTCTTGAATAAATTCAGGAAACGTCCAGTAAAGCCTTTACCTTGGCCTCCCATAATTTTGATAATTTTAACTTTATATAGTTTCCTGAGTTTTGCTATTTGGGGATATTTTATTTGGTTCATTTTTCCTCTCTTCTGGCAAGAATCAGTCAAGTATCCCCAAGCAGTAGTTTCAATTACTTCTAAGCTTTGGCATTGGCCTCCTATTTTGGGTTTAGAAGAATTAAAAGCTTTTGCTACTTCAACTTTTCTGCTTGCCATTTTTGGCTTGATGGTATGGCGTTTAATTCAAGCCCTAATTAATCTAAAATTCCGCCGTCAAACTGAATTAGGAGGGAACCAATGAAAATTTTTGATTATTGGCAAATTGCCAGTCAAAATCTCCTCAAAAATAAACTGCGTAGTAGCCTGACTATGCTAGGAATTATTGTGGGGAATGCTTCCGTGATCACCTTATTCGGAATTGGTCAGGGAACACAAAATTTAGCAGCCCAGCAGTTTCAATCCTTGGGAACTAATGTTTTATTTGTCGTCCCTGATGTCAGCGATGGTTGGGGGACTACTTATCAAAAACCGAGAAGTTTAGTATTAGAAGACGCTAGGGCGATTGCCACTCAAGTGCCGGCCGTGTCAGAAGTTGCTCCTGAAATTCAATCGACCGAAGTTGCAAATTACGGCAGTAAAACCTTTGAGACTCGTGCTATTGGCACCACACCGGAATATCTCTCGGTGCGAAATTTTGATGTAGCTAAGGGGCGATTTTTGAATGAATCAGATATTGAAAGCAATAATTTAGTCGTGACTTTAGGACCAGAATTGGCAACAAAATTATTTAACCAAGAAAATCCTCTAAATCAATACGTGCGGATTAGAAATATTGATTTTCGCGTTATTGGAGTGATGAAACCGAAAGGTTCAGTATTAGGAACCAATTTAGATGATGTCGCCATGATACCAGTTACCACAATGGCCAATCGCCTGACTGGAAGAACCTCTTCTGCTGGTATAGAACTATCCTTTATTTCCTTTTCAGCACGAGATAAAACCAGAGTAGAAGCCGCCCTATTTCAAGTAAGAAATCTACTGCGACAGCGCCATCAGGCTTATGACTTTAGCATACAAACTCAAAAAGATTTGTCAGCAACTGCCGACCGGATTGCCAGCGCCCTGACTTTATTCTTAGTAGCGATCGCCAGTATCTCTCTTTTCGTCGGCGGCATTGGTATCATGAATATTATGCTGATTTCTGTAAGTGAGCGCACTTCAGAAATTGGACTACGAAAAGCAGTAGGAGCATCTGGCCGCCAGATTCTCATGCAGTTTCTTATTGAAGCAGTTATCCTTTCGGTACTTGGGGGGTCAATAGGCGCTTTTGTGGGAGTCGGCGGGAATATCCTCGTTGCTAGTTTTACTCCCCTCAAAGCCAGCATTTCTCCTCTAGTGATTGCTTTAACTTTAGGTGTGTCGGGAAGCATCGGATTATTTTTCGGAGTCGCCCCTGCCCGACAGGCAGCCCGACTAGACCCAATTGTTGCCTTGCGGAGTATATAAAACCTAACTATGCGAGTTCCAGTGATCCCCAAAGTTACCCTCAAGCTTCCCCGTACCTGGACGATGGGAATCCTCACCGTCGGCATCATCGGCAGCACTGCTACAGTTTACCTAACATCGCGCCATCCCGCTGCTCCCACAGACATCAATCACCTCACGGTTGCCGTCAAACAAGAGAACCTTACCTTAGAAATTCAGGCCAGCGGCAGCGTCAGACCGATTGAAAGCGTCAATATCAGTCCCAAAACTTCCGGGCGTTTGACAGAACTTCTCGTAGAAAAAGGAGATCGGGTCAAGGAAGGGCAAGTTATCGCCCGCATGGAAGATACAGAAATTCGCGCCCAACTAATAGAAGCGCAGGCTAACCTCAGTCGCCAGGAAGCCAGTCTCTCTGAATTGCTGGCGGGCAGCCGCCCTGAAGACATCGCCCAAGGTCGTGCCCGTTTGAGCCAAACCGAAGCCCGTCTCGCTCAATTACTGGCGGGCAGCCGCCTTGAAGACATTGCCCAAGCTCAAGCTCAACTAGAAGCAGTCCAAGCCAAAGAAAGACTAGCCATCGCCAGACTGGAGAGGAACCGACAGCTTTTAGCCGATGGAGCGATCGCGCAAGATCAACTAGATGAAGCCACTGCCGATGCTGAGAGTGCTGCCGCTAACAGCCAAGAAGCGATCAACCAATTAGCTAAACTGAAAAATGGCAGCCGTCCCCAAGAAATTGCCCAGGCGCGAGCCGAAGTTGCTGAAGCTAGATCCGCACTAACAAAATTGGAAAATGGCAGCCGCCCCCAAGAAATTGCCCAAGCGAGGGCAGAAGTCGCCGTAGCCAAAGCTCAAGTTTTGCGGGTTCAATCCCAAATGCAAGATAGCGTGGTTGTGGCTCCCTTTTCCGGCTTGATTACCCAACGCTATGCCAGCATCGGTGCTTTTGTCACCCCAACTACTTCCGCTTCTAGTAGTGCTTCTGCTACTTCTACTTCAATTGTTGCTTTAGCCACGGGATTGGAGATTCTCGCCGAACTTTCAGAAGTAGATATTAGTAAAATAAAAGTCGGACAAATGGTACAAATTCGTACTGATGCCTATCCGCAAAAAGTCTTTCAAGGTAGAGTCCGCTTGATTGCCCCAGAAGCGGTCAGGACTAACAATGTCACCTCTTTTCAGGTACAGATAGCCATTGAAACGGGACAGGAAAAACTCCTGTCGGGAATGAATGTGAGACTGACTCTTTTAGGTTCCTCAATTCCTCAGGCTTTAGTCGTACCAAATGTCGCTGTTTTAACTCAAAATGGTAAGACTGGGGTATTAGTTCCCAACGAGGAGAATAAACCTAAATTCCGTCCAGTGACTCTTGGCCCAGTTATCGGCGATAAAACTCAGGTTCTTAATGGGGTTAAAGTTGGAGAGCGGGTATTTATCGACTATCCTGAAGATTCTCCTTAGAGTATCTGTTTGGATCAGCTATAATTATCGTCTGGGGTTTGACTCGGTGTCAAAAAAGTTTCAGCTAATTTAATTAAAGTAGTTTGATTAATCTTACCTTGGGTACTTTTTGGTATCTCCGGTAATTTTATCCAATGTTTCGGCAGTTTATAATTGACTAATTTATCTTTAATCTGGGATTGAATACTTGTCTGGCCTATCTGAGAGTTAACGGGTACATAAAAAGCCACAATTACCTGTCCCCATCGAGAATCTGGCAATCCTAAAACCACCACATCTTTAACTAAATTAGTTTGTCTAATGGCAGTTTCTACCTCAAAAGGATAAACATTTTCTCCTCCGGTAATTATTTTTTGACTATCGCGGCCAATGATATATAAATAACCACTTTCATCGAAGTAACCTAAATCATCGGTCTCGAAGTAGCTTGCTTGATTAAGATGGGGATAATAGCCTAAAAATAAAGATTTCGCTTCAATAATAATTTTCTGGTTATCGGGATTAATTTTTATCTGAGCATGGGGTAATAGCTGTCCACTACTATTATTTCCTCGTCGAAAATCTTCTGGTTTAAGAGTGACAATTTGTGAGGCAGTTTCCGTCATTCCATAGGTGGGAGACAGAGAAATATTATATTCTCTAGCTTTTTCTAGTAAAGATGGCCATGCAGGGGAACCTCCTAGTAAAACTGTTTTAAAATTGGCTAACCATCGAGGATCATTTTCTAGAAAGAATTGTAATTGACTGGGGACTAAGGAGATAAAATAATCTTGAAGATTGAGATTATTTATGCGCTTTTGTTTAATTTTATGGTAAGGAATAACAGCAAAATCTCCCCCTGTTAAAAAACTTCTGAGAAACTGCATTAAACCACTAACATGATATAAAGGCAATAGGCAAAAAGAGTTAACCTGCTTGACTTGAAAATATTCAGAGAAACCTTTAACAGAAGCATTTAAAGTTAACCAGTTATGGATAGCAAAGCGAATTTTTCCCGAGGTTCCTCCCGTGGGTATCATCAGAGAATTAGTCAAAGGATTGACGGGAGGGAAATTATGGTTAAAAACCTTGATGTTTTCGCCCAAAATATAATCGGGTTGCATCAGAGAGAAAACCTGTTGCCATTCGTTAGTTTTCCAGTCGGGATTAGCTAGAAATAGGCAACTTTTGGCACTGACGGCAGCCAAGAATATCGCTAAGAATTTAAGGGGATTGCCTTCGGAAAGAAGCATAGTTAATCGAGGATTATCTGCGGCGATAAATTGCCGAGAATAGGACTGATATAATTGATAAAATTTCTGGCTATTGTATCCATATAACCAATCTTTTTGACTGAGATATGCTAATTGTTTGCTGATGTCGTCCACAGTTTTTCTAACCAATCGGGTTCACTATTATTAAACCATTGTTGCACACCAAAACCTAAAGCTCGCTCCTTTCGGGGGTATTCTTGTGCTAGACGTAAAGCGGATTTTCTGCCGATATTAGTTTCTAAAACGGAGGAAAATACTAAATCTAAGGGATATTTTTCCCAGAGATTTCTTAACCCTTGTATTGAACCGGTAATAGCAGGTTTAATCACAAAAATTCCTCGCCATCCCCGTTGATAACATTCCTCTATTTGTCGAAGATTGGCTACGGATTCATCTAAAGCAATCCCTGTGGTAAAATCTTGACTTAATTGCAACATTTCTGCCAATTTAGACGGGGGTAAAGGTTGTTCGATAAATTCAATTATTTTAGATTCATCGGCAATTTTTAACCAGATTTTACCCTCAGCAATACTTAATCCCCCATTGGCATCTAAACGCAATTTAATTTGCCTGGGTAATCGGGTAATTAATTTTTCAAATAAGTTTAACTCTTGCTTGAGAGAATTAACTGCAATTTTCCATTTATAAGTATTAGTTTGATTAGAAGCTAAAATATCATCCAGACAGGGAAATACTGCCGCACCAGTGGGCAATAAATAACTATAATTTTTCGTTTCTAATTCTCTTGATTGATTTTCTATACTTAAATCTTCTAAAGCTGATTCAAAGGCAAATTGACACGCAGGAAATTGTTCAGGAATAGAAAAAATTGAATTTATTGATAGGGGATTTTCGAGACTTTGACAGAATAATATTGCTGCCGATAATGTTTCTGAACCAAATTCAGGTAAAGGAGCAATTTCTCCCCATCCAATACGTCCATCTTCAGCTTCTAAGCGAATAATAATTCCTTCCCTAATTTGCCATAGTCTGTGATGGGTTTGTAGGGGACGCAGCAAAGGACGCTGATAAACACGAAATTGCCAGAAATACATGATTAACTATAAGTAGTCGTGAAAAATTAATTTTCTAGTTGAGATAGGAGACCTTTCAGTGATCAGTAAACAGTAATCAGTCAAAGGCTGCAGCTCAATTTTATAGAGTTTGTGAGCGAAACGTTTTTTTGTCTTAAAGTCCAGAAAACGGGTTTCTTCAAGAAACCCGTTTTCTAGTCCAATCAAAACCACAGAGAACACAGAATTAACCTTAAACTAATACAACTATATCAGAGGCGGTAAGAGTCGGTTTAGAACTGAGAGTGGCAATCTGAACGGGTACTAATATGTTTGTCCCATCAGCATCGAAGGAAAGAACCCCATTAATTATGTTATAAATAAAGCGATTGCTGGCATTTAATGCAGTTGTTCCTAACACGAATTGAGCGGTTGTAATCGCAACTCCTGCGGCTAAACCACCGCCAAAACCCGCAGCAGAGACAGTAATTTTATCCCCCTGACTGGAGAGGAAATCAGTAATTGTGTCAATCCCTTCATTGCGGTTGTTGAAGGTGAAGCGATCGCCACCTGCACCCCCTGTTAGGGTATCATTACCTAAGCCACCAATCAGGGTATCATTTCCCGCTGCACCATTGAGGGTATTATTACCACTATTACCGGTGATGGTGTTGGTTTTCTAGGTTATTACCGAGGGTATAAGTTACAGAAGATTGAACGGTGTCTGTACCTTCGTTGGCGTTTTCGGTAATCGTATCGCTGGTGGTATCAATTTGATAGGTGTCATTGCCTAAACCACCAATTAGGGTATCAATTCCGGCTCCTCCTGTGAGGGTATCATTCCCTGCACCCCCTATGAGGGTATTATTACCACTATGGTTTTCTAGGTTATTACCGAGGGTATAAGTTACAGAAGATTGAACGGTGTCTGTACCTTCGTTGGCGTTTTCGGTAATCGTATCGCTGGTGGTATCAATTTGATAGGTGTCATCTCCCAAACCGCCAATTAGAGTATCAATTCCGCCTGCACCATTGAGGGTGTCGTTATCTTCGCCTCCGTTGAGAAGGTCATTATCACTACCGCCATCTAGATTATCATCACCTAAGCCGCCATTGATAGTATCGTTACCATTGCTACCAGTAAGGGTATCTTGGCCTTCCCCACCATCGATACTATCGTTCCCTAGTCCACCATTGAGGGAGTCTTGACCAATACCACCGAACAGGCGATCGCTGTCGTTACCCCCATTAAGTGTATCATCCCCCTCCCCGCCATTGAGGGTATCGTTGCCATCGCCACCGTTAAGGATGTCGTTACCAATATCGCCATTGAGGCTATCATCTCCTGCACTACCATTGAGGGAGTCATTACCTTCACCTCCACTAAGAATATCGTTGTTATCGCCTCCGTTAAGAGTGTCATTTCCGCCATTACCATTGAGGCTATCTTTCCCTTCTTGTCCGTTAAGGAGGTCATCTCCATTACCACCGTTGAGGGTGTCATCGCCTTGGTTGCCGTCTAAGGTATCGTTGCCATCGGAACCCTCTAGGTTATCGTTCCCTAAATTTCCTTGAAGGCGATCGCTTCCTTCTCCTCCTATCAGTCCATCCTCACCTGATCCCCCTTGAATACTATCATCGCCTTTACCACCATCGATGGTGACACTAAATGCACTGCTGTTGGTGAAGGTGTCGTTACCATCGTTACCTAGTGCCATTTCTAATTTAGTTGTACCTAAATCTAGGGTAATTCCGTTAGGTGTGGTGACAATGGCAATATCGGTTCCGTCGCCTCCGTCAATTTTGGTGTCTTGTGCGTCGATATAGAAGATGTCGTTACCCGCGCCGCCAAAGAGTTGATCTATGCCTGTATCGCCGATAATCCAATCATTACCACTTCCACCTGTGAGGGTGTCGTTTCCTTCGCCGCCGGAGAGGAATACGCCTTCGGTTCCGGTGGTGTAGAAATTGTCTTTTCCTGTACTACCGATCGCTATTTGGACTTTGGCATCGGCGAGGTTGAAAGTGCGATCGAGGTTGTCGTTGAAGATGGCGAGCGAGTTGGCGTTGTTGTTTTCGGCGGTGATTTGGGTGTTGTTGTTGGTTTGGGTGACTTTAAAGCCTGTTTCGGTGACAAGGAAGGCGACATCGGCGATTTGACCGAGGGTTCCGTCGTTGCGGTTAAAGATGGAACGGGTGCGGATGATGTTACCGTCTTGGATGGTTTCGGTGGGGAGTCCATTTAGGTTAATGCTGGTAATATTATGTTGCGCTAGGGTTTTCAGTTCGTTGGCTTCGCTGATGCCGTTTTGGTTGAGGTCTTGCCAGACGAGAATTTGATTAAATTGGTCATCAGAGGCGGATATTATGCCGTTTTTGGTGCTGTCGAGGGTAGTTAAGGCTTCTATTCCTGATTTTGCGGTTCCGTCACCGTAGTTTTCGGAGAAGATTTCGGTGATGTTGTTGATGGTTCCGTCACCGTTGAGATCAATGGTGAGGATGCCGTCTTCGGGGGATACCCAGGCGGTGTTTTCTGCATAGCCGTCTCCGTCTATATCGAAGAAAATATTAGAAGTTTTGACATTATTAACCTCTAATCCATTTCCAGCTAAATCAATAACAAGCGGATCTACAAGAGTTAATTTTTCAGTGTTTTTCTCTGATGCACCGAAAGAACGCCCTGATGATTGATTGAAATCTTTGAAAGAACTATCAACTTCGTTGCTGATTTTGATACTACTTAATAGATCTGAATTATTCTTGGGTATGTTTTGCTGTGGTTGAGGCTTGATTTTATCCTGATAGAACTGATCTATATTCTCTATTGTAGATCCCTCTTTCAAAGCATCCAGCAGAAAGGCTATAGCACTACTATGATCATTAATTCCTATGTAATTTTTTTGTAAATTAGCTAACATTTCAGGGGTTAGTTGAATATCTTGGCTTCCTGGCAAGGCATTTCTGTAGCCCAATGAAAAAATCCAGTCATAGTCACTGCGAATTAACGTTACTTTTTTAGCATCCGTTATATCTAAGCTGGCTGAAAATACCTTGAAGCCATTCTCAAATCCGGGGCGTGCGGGATCTAATCCTACAATTTGTTTTACCTCTCCGTACCCATTATTTTTAGCATATTCTCCAACACTTGCGGCCACCTGCGCGCCTAAGCTGTGACCTATAACAGTTAAATCACTAAATTTTACTCCTAATGTATGAAGTTGTTCTGCTATTTTCTGACCTGCTAATTTGGTATCTGAGGCAGCACCTAAATAATTAACATTTTGAGATAGTTCTGACCAATCCCCAATTATAATATTGTGATTAGGATATACAGAGGCAAGAAGTCCAGCAACTTTAAAACTCCAGTCAGGACTAACATCACTAAGCCAACCAAATGTAATTAATATAGTTGGTTTTTGTTTGTCAAGTTCACCTCGAACAATTAAGCCACCTTGATTGTTATCATTAAGAACAAAATCTTTGATTGTATAGATTACTTCTTGACCGTTTTCTGTTTTGGTAAATACATTTTCAATTCCATATTTTGTGACAAGCTCTTTTATTTTCTCGTCTTTTAAATTAGGCTTTTGTAAGAGCAATTTCTTTTTAAAATCTGTTAATTGATCGACTTTTTCTTGCTGACTAGCATAATTAACCAAAGCATTAGAGATACTTTGAACACCAGCCAACCATCCCTCAAGACTTCCATCATTTGTAATAGTCTTAATACCAGAAGTGATATTGGTTGTTAATTCTACCGTGCTGATAATATCAAGAATTTGTGTATAAACTCCTAGATTAATACCAAAACTGCCTTTTTCTCCATTTAATCCTGAACCCAGCGAAAATGCAGCACTCAAAAAACTAGAAGTTGCTGCCAACCAATTATCTTCTTCTGCCAAATGAACGCCATTGTTAATACTAAAAGCTGCTTGAGATAAATAGTTATATTCTGTGAAATTTGTTAACGGCAATGCAGCACTAAAAACATTCAAAAATGCGGATAAACTGTCTCCTGAATCGGCTGCTCGATACCCATAATACAATCCTGATGCCACTCTTTGAACATCTTGAAAAGATGTGATTCCCTTTAATCCTAATCCTAAATCAGGAACAGCAACACCACTAACACTTGCAAATCCTAAAGCTGCCATTCCTGCATTAAATATTGCTCCTTTTATATCGCCATTATAAGCTGATTGAATAGCAGTTAAAGATGCTCCAACAGCCTGTAAACTTGAAGCAACGCTAATATAAGAAGCAAATTGTCCTGTTGCTGATAAAGCAGCCGATAGAGTTAATCCTTGGGAAAGTCCAGCTAATGCAACTCCACCAGTAATAGCAGCGGCGGCTACTGCAATAATAAGAGTAGCAGTCCCTAAAACTTCATTGACAAAGGCTTTCTTTCTGATTTCTCTTTCTTTAACTCGCCCCTCAATAATCTGACTCAAAAGCTGTTGAGATTGTCGTGCCAAATCATCGGATAACTCAACCGCACCTTGAGCATAACCAATCTTATAAAGTATCTCTAAATTCTGCTGATTGAGTAATGTTTTCTCTTGGTCTAATACTCCTGTCTTCTGAATCTCATCATAAAGAGCTTTACTCGCACCTTTTAGGTCGGTTTCTGATTGTTTCAGAATGCCTAAATATTGCTGTTCTTCTTGGTCTAATTTAGTAATTTCTGCGTTCAGTTTATTATTTTGTTCAATTAAACCATCAACTGTCTTCAGTAAATTATCCTGAATAGTTGCCGCTTCTTTCCCCTGTAAAGCTGCATTAATATCTTGACGAGTTGCTGTCAATATGCTCTGCAATTCACTGGGTAAGTTGGGCTGTTTTTGTTTGAGGGCATCTAAATCAGCTAAGATGCCAGCGAGTTGTCCTTTATAGTCAGCTTGGGTGATGATATTTTCAATGGGGTTAATGCCTAAATCGGTGCGGAGGTTGTTAATCGCTTGCTGTAGAGCTTCTTCGGTATTAAGTTGGTTGAGTTGTTCAAGTTTAGTAACAGCAATTTGACGGTCTCTTTGAATATCTAACCGTTGTTTTTCTAACTGTGCAGCAACGGCATCATCAATCAATTGACCGCGTTTTTCGGCAATTTCCTGTTCTAATTGTGCCTGTGCCAAATTGAATTTTTCAACGGAAAGGACTTGCAATAAAGTTTGATTTGTCCAGTCTTTGAGTTGGGACAGGGCATCAATGCGAAATTCGGCAACAGCAATTTCTTGTTTATGGGCCTCAATCGCTTCTTGAGAGTTGCCAATACTTTGCTGAAGTTGTGCCAATTCTTGGGTGGCGAGGGCTTTTTGTCCGTCTAAGAGGGTAATTTGACTTTCGGCGGCTTGACGGAGGGCGGTAAACTGGCTGGCTTGTTGTTGTGCCTGTTGTTGTAATTGCCGATATTCCTGCATTTGGGCATAATATTTGTCGGCTAACAGTAAATCTTCCGGGCGGGCGATTCCTCCCGAACAACCGCCCCCTTTATCGCTGGCTAAGTCTCGATAGTCTTTGTAATAGAGTTCGGCAGCCGTAGCCATGTTGTTAGCGTTGGCAACTTCGAGGAGTTGGGCGGCTTCTTGGCTTCCGGCATCGTTGGCTTGTTTAAGAATAGTGATGAGTTGGCTTTCAATGCTGTTGAGTTCTTGACGTTTAGTAGTGGCTTGAAGGTTGTAATTTTTTTCGAGTTCGGTGGCTTCTAGTAGTCCTTTGAGTGCCTGTTGTTTGTCTTTGATGGCGGAGAGATATTTGTCGTTTTGCAGCAAGAGGGAGGCTTGCAGGTCTTCCATGACTGCGGTAAGGGCTTGGCTGCTGGCTTCGGCTTGTTCTGCCAGTTTTTGGACTTCGGCGAGGGTTTTTCGGGTGTCGGTGAGTTGTTGTTCGAGGGTGCTGGTGTCTTTGTCGGGGCTGGCGAGGGTGGCATCGAGGAGTTGATACTGGGTGAGGAGTACCTGTTCTTGGGTTGAGAGGAGGGTTTGTTTTTGGGTGAGGGTGGCTTGTTGGGCGGTGAGGACGGTTTGTTTTTGGGTGAGAAGTTGGATAGATTGGTCTAATTGGGCTTGTTGGGTGAGTAAAGTGTCTTTATTGTCTCCGGTGGCGGTGGTGAGTTGTTGGGCGATGGTTTGCCGTTGGCTTTGGAGTTGAGTGATGAGGGTTTGGGCTTGGGTAAGTTCGTCGGCGAGGTCGGTGGTTTGTTGGATTGCCCAATTTTTGGCGGCGGTGATGTCTTGTTGCAGGAGTTGGGTTTGGGTTTGCAGTTCGGCGCGTTTTTGCAGGACGCTGTTGAGGGCGTTTAGGTAGTTGTCTTTGCTGGTTTGATATTCGCTGGTTTCTTTTTGGGTGTTGGTGGTGGCGGTGGCTGCGTCTTGGGTTGCCAGTTGCAGTTGGGTTTGCAGGATGGGGAGGAGTTTTTCCCAGTCGTTTATTTGGGCGATTTTATCTTCGCTGAGTTTTCTTTCGGCTTCGAGTTGTTGCAGGAGGTGGATAAATTCGGTTTGGCTGAGGGCGGCTTCATTGGCGACGGTGTTGGCTTTGTTCCATTGGTCGAGGATGGTGGTGGTGGTGTCTTTGTTGAGGGTGTCGGTTTGGACTCCTTTGAGGAGTTGGTCGGCGTGTTGTCTGAGGGCGGTGGCTTGTTTGGTGTAGGTGTCCCAGATTATCCAGTTGTGGTCAACGTGGGTGACTGTAACGGTTTCACTGCGTCCAGAACGTCCTCTAGATTCTCGGTATTCGTTCCAAGTGGGTCCTTGTTTGCGGCTTTGTTCCCAATAGAAGGCGGATTTTTCTTGATACCAATCAGCTTGAGAAATGGAAGCGGCGGCTTCAGCTTGTTTTTGGCTGATGCTGTTTTTGAGTTGGTCAATTTGTTGTTGGGTTTGGGTTTGTTGGTCGCTGATTTGTTGTTGGAGGGTGGCGAGGGTGGTGGGGTTGTTGAGTTCGGGGAAGTATTTATTGTGAATTTCATCGGTAGAAGGATGATATATTGAGCCAATAATTCCTATCGAATTACTTCTTTGAATTAAAACGTCATTTGTTCCATCATTGTTAAAATCGCCAACATAATTTTTATCTGTACCATCCAACTTCCAACCACCTACCCAATCATTACTGATGGTTTTACTGGTTAAGTAATGACCCGTTGTGTCGTAAGTAAGCATTCCTATCGAATTACTTCTTTGAATTAAAATATCATCTCTACCATCCCCATCAAAATCACCAACACGAATTACTTCTTTGAATTAAAATATCATCTCTGCCATCCCCATCAAAATCACCAACATAATGCTTATCTGTACCATCCAACTTCCAACCACCTACCCAATCATTACTGATGGTATAAATATTATTATTTCTATTTTTCTCGGCTTTTTGTTGCTCTTGTAAATAATTCTGTACCTTGTCTGGATTTTGTTGTGCTTGTAAGGTTAGGTACGCGGTTTCTAGGCGGAGGGTTTGGAGGTTTGCGATCGTTTGTTCTTCAATAGGTTTTGTTTGTTGATCAAAAATATTGGCATCAATCTCAATAATACCTCGAAGTCCCTGACCTCTTAAAATACTAGCATTAGTCCAATCATTCCACTTTCCTTGAGCATAGTTAACATCTTGATCACCGATAATCATTCCATAATTTTCTATTCCACCATAATTATTTGGTTCATTAGGAGACCAGTTTAAATAATTAACGGCTTCTCCATTAGTCCATTCCCAAGTACCATTAGATAAATTCTTTTTCAAACCAATCCAGTAATTACCTTTTGTTCCAAAAGCATTTAAGATCCATTGTTGCTCATCGGCATTATTAATGGTAATTAAGTTACCTCCTAAGCGTTGTGCTTCCGCTTGCGCTTCTGTCCATGATGTAATCTTTGACAATACATAATATTTTCCTGTCTGAGAATTATATTTTGCCAGTTTTTTCCAATCACTTTTACTCGGATCGATTTCGATAATTCCTTGAATAGATTGACCTCTTAAAATGCTAGAATTAGCATAATCATTCCACTTTCCTTGAGCGTAGCCAGCATCTTGATCACCGATAATCATTCCATAATTTTCTGTTCCACCATAATTATTTGGTTCATTAGGAGACCAGTTTAAATAATTAACAGCTTCTCCATTTGTCCATTCCCAAGCACCATTAGACAAGTTCTTTTTTAAACCAATCCAATAATTACCTGTTGTCCCGAAGGTATTTAAAATCCATTGCTGTTCATCAGGGTTATTAATTGTAATTAAATCACCTCCCAGACCTTTTGCCTCTGCCTGTGCATCTGTCCAAGTTGTAGATTTAGTTAAGCTATAATAATGTCCATTCTTTGGATTATATTTAATAATTCCTGTAAGATTGTCTCGATTATATTGAATTTCATTGAGTTTTGGTTGATATGTTTCAATAATGCTATCCTGTTTCTGTTCAATATACTTCTGTAAATTAGTTTCTAACCCTTGTTCTTGTTGATCATTAGTTAAATCAATCTGAACTACTAAATCTTGGGTTTTATTCGTAACTTCGTCTGATACTGCGTTGATTAACTTAGGCTGTAAGACTAACTCAGATTTGCCAATAAAAGCCTCAACATTATCAGCTATTGACTGAACGACATTGACTGATAATTTGATAGTATCAGATGATTGTTGTTGCAAAGCTTGAGATTTTTTCGTATAGTCATCCCAAAGAACCCAATCTGGATCATCATGGTAAACAGGAATATTTTCCCAATATTTTACCTTCTTAAGACCAGACCGTTTTGTTCTTTCTACTGGAATATACTCAACCCATTGCGGACCTTGTTTATGACTTCTTTCCCAATAAACAGACGCTTGATCTGAGTATGACTTAGCTTGATCTAAATATGACTTAGCTTGATCAAGATAAGTATCATTTAATGACTTATTCTGAATAATATTTGCCTTGAGTAAATCCACATCATGAAGAATCGAACTATCCAAAGAATTCAATAAATCATCCAGCGCATTATTTAAGCTTGTTTTTGCTTGAACAATATCTTGAGTAGCGGGCAACTGTTGTTGAAATTGACTAACGATTACCCGCTTACCTTCCACAACATTAAGCTGATTAAACTCCTTCTCATACTTAGTTAAATCCGAATAATGCTGTCCCAACTTCGCCAAATTTTGATACTCCTGTAACTGTTTCTTCGCCAAAAACAGCGCATCTGTCACAAAATTAACACTATCCGCCAAAGCATCCCGCCGTCTTACCGTTGACTCCCGAATCTGTAACGCCTCATCCAACTGAATCTCATTCAGATAATAATCCCCATAAGGAGTCGCCAAATTCTCATCAATATAACTCGTCAAACTATCAAACGCCTGAGACTCAGCTTGCAACCCATTCCACACCTTAATCGTTAGATTATGATTATCCTGTAAATCATCAACCCAAACAGTCGTTAACCCCTTTAACTGATTAGCCAACTGACTACTTAAAGTGACATAACTCTCAATATTATTACTCCCCAAAGCCACCTTAACCGAAGCTAGATGATCCGCAGAAGTCGTCTTTCTCGTCTCCAATTCCTGCTTAAACTCCACCTCACCTGCTAACACCGTTTTCTGATAATCTTGCACCTCTCCCACAATTTTCTGCTTCTCTAAAATCGCCTTTTCTAAAGCTGAAATCTCAGAACTTGAACCATTACTATTTTTCAAACTTGTTAAATTAGTCTGAAGATTACTAATTTTTTGATTAAGACTATTAACCGTATCCTGCAAAAACTTAGACGAATAATCCTGAGTCTTCAGGAAAGCATAATCCGTCAGAAAATCTCCTAACGCCTTATCCGCAACCGTCACAGCTTGCTTATTAGCTTCCCAAGCCGTTTTAACATCCACTAAAGCCTGATTTTTTTTCTCTAATTCCTCAACTTGCTTAGAAATAATATTACTGGTAAGTGCTTGTAAATCCTGATTAGATTCACTAATTTGGAAGTCAATAACCCCTAAATCTTGATTATACCGAGTCGTAGCAATTGATAGTAAATTCTGTTGTTCCTGAATCTGAATCAGATAACCATTAATCTCCTTCTGAATCCCATCTTTTAGACCCGCATTCGTTTCAGCCTTCAAACGAGTGGAAGCATTATCAATATTCTTCTGAATATCCTTAAGCTTTTGCTCAATTTGTGTTTTAGACTGAGTAAAACTAGAAGTTAAAGCCGTCTTTTTATTTCCTAAATTCTGCAAAGTTTCCGTTAAAGACTTCTGCTTACTTAGACTCCCTGCAAACGTCTCCTTCGCAAAGGAATAATCATCATTAGCTAACGTTAACTGCTCCTCTGTCGTATCTAACTTAACCTTCGCTTTATCCAATTCGCTGCTGAGGGTTTCATACTGCTTTAACGCCGTCGGAATCGGTAACGTTAACTGCTCCAGTTTCGTCGGTTGAATATCAGTATTAGTAAACACAAAATTATCATTATCAATTATCTTGACAATTGCCGTATTTTGTGAACCAATCGTCACCCCATTAGTCGGATTAATCAAGGATAATTGAATCGTTTCCACCGCCTCAAATTGACTATCTTCCTTAATGGGAATCGTAATAACTTTAGGCGCACTATCCCCATGAGCAAACGTAACCTTAATGGGGGTATTATTATAATCGTCTGCGGTTGCTGTGCCATTATTTACAGTAATCGTCGCACTCACTTCCGTATCACTTCCCCCCGTGCGATTGACTACGACTTGAGTTATAGGAGTTCCGTTTTCAGTAATCGTATAAGTAGGGGTACTAAACGCTAAAACTCCCCGATTATTAAGCATGATTTATTACTCCAGAAAAAGTGAAAATATTTGATTAATTAAGATTAGGTTAACTAACCGATAGAGTAAATAGCCGATTGAAACTGACTTAGAGACTGGTTTCCCTTCAGGCGCTTCCAGTGGACTGGTAGCGATCGCCGTTGAGTAAAATCTTGGGCGATCGCTCTTGCAACTTCAGGTTTAGCCAGTGGTTGGTGATCTGTAGTTGGCCAAGCTTCTGCTTGTTGCCTATATTATATACGGAAGCTTATCTCTGAATTACTTCCTCACCTTGACATCCTCGCCGCCGTAAAACGGACGGCGATTCCTCACCACGCCACCTTTTTAGAATGGTCGCGTCAATGGGGTTGACGCTTCACAGGATGCTGCTTCTTTAACAGAAGTCTTACGCTTTCCGACCCGTCCGTTTAAAGTCGAACGTATGTCCTCCGGCGACCTTGATATTTACCGCAGCGTTTACATCTCGATCATGAA
>VYKS01000319.1_pt1 | contig 21170 bp, 14 predicted proteins | sample 5114511 | NCBI WGS metagenome assembly VYKS01 (sample SAMN12291795, study PRJNA351875) | freshwater metagenome | isolation source: freshwater lake | place: USA: Michigan, Gull Lake | collected 2011-07-05 | reverse complement strand
GAGCCTCGCCGAGCGGCTGCGCCGCGCCGACGCCATCCAGCACGAAACCCTCGTCCAGCGCCGGGATCACCAGCCGCTCCGGCGCAAAGCCCGCCTCGACAAGGCGGCGCTGCAAGCCCTCGGCCGCGTCGGGCTCCCCGTGAGCCAGGAACACCGAGCCGCTCACCGGCAGCCGGTCCTTGGCCCAGCGCACCAGCCCCGCCGCATCGGCGTGGCCGGAATAGGCGTCGAGCTGACGGATGCGCGCCCGGACGCTGATCTCGTCGCCCCGGATCGTCACCCGGTCGCGGCCGTCGGCGAGGAGCCGGCCCAGCGTGCCGGTGGCCTGATAGCCGCACAGCAGCACGGTCGCCTCGCGCCGCCACAGCAGGCGCTGCAGATGCTTGCGCACCCGTCCGGCGTCGCACATGCCGCTGGCGGCCAGGATCACGTGCCAGCCCTTCAGGCGGTCCAGCCCGTCGCTCTCGGCCGGCGAGTCGAGGAACCGCAGATGCTGCGAGGGCCGCAGCGCCTCGAACGGATTGGTCTGGGTTCGCGGGTTCCAGCCGCGTTCCTGGAAGACCTTGGTCGCCTCGATGGCCAGCGGCGAGTCCAGGAAGATGTCGCCCCGGGGAACCTCGCCCTGGTCCATCAAGTCTAAGAGGTCGACCAGCAGTTCCTGGCTGCGCTCGACCGCGAAGGCGGGGATCAGCAGGGGGCCGCCGGCGGCGTGGGCGGCGCGGACCTCGTCGGCCAGCTGCTGCTTGCGCGCGGCGCTGTCGACGCCCACCCGGTCGCGGTCGCCATAGGTCGACTCGATCACGAGGTGGTCGACGCCCGCCGGGGCGTCGGGGTCGTCGAGGAACGGACTGCCGCCCGGGCCCAGATCGCCCGAGAACAGGATGCGCTTGGTCTTGCCCTCCGGGCCAACATCGACCGAGATCGACGCCGAGCCCAGCATGTGTCCGGCCGGCCACCAGGTGGCGACGATGTCTTCGGCGATGCGGACCGGCTCGCCCAGCTTGACCTTGCGAAACTGCTTGGCCACCCGCTCGCCGTCGCGCTCGGTATAGATCGGCTCGACCGGCGGCAGGCCGCGCCGCAGGTTGCGGCGGTTGAGGCTCTCGACCTCGTTTTCCTGGATGCCGCCGGCGTCGACCAGCATCACCGCGCCCAGGTCCCGCGTCGCGGCCGTGGCGTGGATCGGCCCCTCGAACCCGGCCAGCATCAGCTTGGGCAAGAGACCCGAATGGTCGATGTGGGCGTGGGTCAGCAGCACGGCGTCCACCTGTCCCGCGTCGAACGGAAAGGGCTGGTAATTCAGCGCCTTCAGGGTCTTGGAGCCCTGAAACATGCCGCAGTCGATCAGCACCGTGGTGTGCTCGGTGACCAGCCGGGCGCAGAAGCCGGTGACGCAACCGGCCGCGCCGTGGAAGGTCAAGCTGAGGGTCATCGGTATGTCTTTCTGCGTGTCACGGACCCGCACCAAGGCTTGCGCGCAGCCCCGCCGCCCTGATCTAGGTCAAGTCCGCGCGGCCATCACCGCATAGTCTGCGCCGCGACGCCACCGTGAGATGCTCTCGTGACCGAAGTCCCCCCGCCCTCCTCGAGCCCCGACAACACCGCCCAGCTGACCTCGCCGTCCTATCGGCTGGCGGCGCTGGACCAGGACTTCCTGCTCGGCGAGTCGATGCGCGGCGTGCGGTTCCTGCTGGAGTTCGCCAAGGCCGACGAGGCCCTGCGCCGCTGGGGCGTGCGCTCGACCATCGTGGTGTTCGGCAGCGCCCGGGTGCGCGAGGACGGGCCGCCCGAGCGCGCGCGCTGGTACGCCGAGGCGCGGCGGCTGGGCCGGATCGTCTCCGAACGCGGCGGGGCCAAGCATCAGAACGGCGACAAGGTCCGCGACAACGTGATCGCCACCGGCGGCGGGCCGGGCCTGATGGAGGCCGCCAACCGCGGGGCCTTCGAGGCCGGCGCGCCGTCGATCGGCTTCAACATCACCCTGCCCCACGAGCAGGTCCCCAACCCGTACTGCACGCCCGACCTGACCTTCCGCTTCCACTATTTCGCGATGCGGAAAATGCACCTGGCCATGCGGGCCAATGCGCTGGTGGTGTTCCCGGGCGGCTTTGGCACCTTCGACGAGCTGTTCGAGATCCTGACCCTGCGCCAGACCGACAAGGCGCCGCCGATCCCGATCGTGCTGTTCGACGAGGCCTACTGGCGGTCGGTCATCAATTTCGAGGCCCTGGTCGAGCACGGCATGATCGCCGCGTCAGACCTCGACCTGCTGCACTTCGCCGACGACGCCGAGGCGGTTTGGGACAAGCTGGTGGCGTGCGGCCTGGAGCTGCCGGAGAAACCCTAGCTCAGCAGATGCCGCACGGTGGAGCGTAGCACGTCCGTCAGGGCGTCGCGGTCAAGATCGGGGTGGTTGACGGCGCGCAGCAGCAGGCCGTCGAAGATCAGACCGACCACCTCGCAGCGCGCCTGGAACTCGGCCTCGCTCCATTCGGGCTTGCGGTCGCGCTCCATCATGGTGCGCGCCAGACTGCGCTCCTGCTCGTCGGCATAACGCACGATCGCGGCGACCTTGGGATTGCGAGCCGCTTCGGCCACGACCTCCAGCGCCAGGGCGGCGCGGCGAGGGTCGAAGCACTTGTCGACGCCCTCGGGCAGGTGGTCCTCGATCGCGTCGAGCAGCGTACCCGGCTGGCTTTCCATCTCGGCGAACTTGTCGCGCATCTCGGCCAGGTCCTGGGCGACGATGGCGGCGATGATCGCCTCCTTGTTCTCGAAGTAGCGATAGATCTGCCCGACGCTGAGGCCGGCGGCCTTGGCGATGTCGGCCATGCTGGCGCCGTGGAAGCCCGACTGGCGCACGCGCTCGCACGCCGCGTCCAGGATCTGCTGGCGGCGTATTTCCGGCGACGGGCGGCCCGATTGCGGTTCGTCAGACATCGAAAGTCCAGGTCGGCATTATATTTCCGTTAGGTCAGGCCAAACTGCCGGCTCCGGGTGTTGACTTGCGACACTCCAGCTCCTATGTCCAGCCCGCTTGAGAATGAACGTTCATTCTCAAATCGTTCATCATACGAGCCGCGTCAAGGGTAATAGCCCACGCGGCCTCGCCTCCCGGGGTCAAACATGCACTTCCAACGCTCGGTCGCGGCGACGACCGTGGGACTCGCCGCCATTGCGCTCACCCTCACCGCCTGCGGCCAGAAGCCCGGCGGAGGCGGCGGCATGGGCATGGGCGGTCCGACCGAGGTCGGCTACATCGTCGTCCAGTCGCAGCCCGTGGGCCTGACGACGGAGCTGGCTGGCCGCACCTCGGCCTATCTGGTCTCGGAAGTGCGGCCTCAGGTCAGCGGCGTGATCAAGGCCCGGCTGTTCGAGGAAGGCTCGGTCGTGCGCGCCGGCCAGTCGCTCTACCAGATCGACCCCGCCACCTATCAGGCCGCCTATAACAGCGCCGCCGCCGCGCTCGCCCAGGCCCAGGCCCAGGCGACCGCCGCCAAGCTGAAGGCCGACCGCTACAAGGCCCTGGTCGAGACCGGCGCGGTCTCCAAGCAGGACAATGACGACGCCCAGGCCGCCGCACTTCAGACCGCCGCCGCCGTCGGCGTGCAGAAGGCCGCGCTGGACACCGCCCGGATCAACCTCAACTACACGCGCGTGGCCGCGCCGATCTCGGGCCGCATCGGCAAGAGCAGCGTGACCCCCGGCGCCCTGGTCACCGCCAGCCAGGCCGCCGCCCTGGCCACGGTGCAGGATCTTTCCAAGGTCTATGTCGACCTGACCCAGACCTCGGCCGAGCTGCTGAAGCTCAAGCAACAGTTCGCCAGCGGCAAGCTTGGCAAGACAAACTCGGCCCAGGTGACCCTGAAGCTCGAGGACGGCTCGACCTATCCCATTCCTGGCAAGCTGGAGTTCTCGGACGTCACCGTCGACGCCGGCACCGGCTCGGTGACGTTGCGCGCGGTGTTCCCCAACCCCAACGGCGTGCTGCTGCCGGGCATGTATGTCCGCGCGACGCTCGGTCAGGGCGTGGCACCCAGCGGCGTGCTGATCCCGCAGACCGCCGTCAATCGCGACCCCAAGGGCGGGGCGACGGTGATGCTGGTCGGCGCCAAGGGCCCCGAGCCGCGCCCGATCACCCTGGGCCAGACGATCGGCGACAAGTGGCTGGTCACCAGCGGCCTCAACGTCGGCGACAAGGTCATCGTCGAGGGCCTGATGAAGGTCCGTCCGGGCGCGCCGATCAAGGCCGTCCCCGCCGGCGCGGCCCCCGCCGCTCAAGCTCAGCGCTAAGGCCCGTCCGCCATGCTCTCGCGTTTCTTCATCGACCGGCCCATCTTCGCGTGGGTCATCGCCATCGTGATCATGCTGGCCGGGGCGCTCGCCATCCGGACCCTGCCGATCGCGCAATATCCCGAGATCGCCCTGCCGCAGGTGTCGATCTCGGCCAACTATCCCGGCGCCTCGGCCAAGACCGTCGAGGACAGCGTCACCCAGGTCATCGAACAGAAGATGAAGGGCCTGGACGGCCTGGACTACATGTCGTCGAGCAGTGACAGCTCGGGCTCGGCCACCGTCACCCTGACCTTCAAGGCCGGGACCGACATCGACATCGCCCAGGTCCAGGTCCAGAACAAGCTGCAGACCGCCACCGCCCTGCTGCCGCAGGAAGTGCAGCAGCAAGGCCTGACCGTCGCCAAGTCGGCGCGGAACTTCATGATGGTGGTGGGCCTCTATTCGGAAAATCCCAAGACCACCAACACCGACCTCGCCGACTATCTGGCGTCCAACATCCAGGATCCGCTCAGCCGCGTCGACGGCGTCGGCGACATCCAGTTGTTCGGCGCGCAGTACGCCATGCGCATCTGGCTGGATCCGCAGAAGCTGGCCAGCTTCAGCCTGACGCCGGCCGACGTCGCCGCCGCGATCCGGGCGCAGAACGCCCAGGTCTCGGCCGGCCAGATCGGCGGCACGCCGAATCTGCCGGGCACGGGCCTGAACGCCACCATCACCGCCCAGTCGCGCCTGCAGACCCCCGAGCAGTTCCGCGAGATCATCGTCAAGAACAGCCCTGGCGGCGCCACCGTCCGCCTCGCCGACGTCGCGCGCGTCGAGCTAGGCGCCGAAAGCTATCTGTCGGTCGCGAAGTTCAACGGCCATCCGGCCGCGGGCATCGCCATCAAGCTGGCGCCCGGCGCCAACGCGCTGGACACCGCCGCCGCCGTCAAGACCAAGATGGCCCAGCTCGAGAAGACCTTCCCGGCCAGCTACAAGTACGTCGTTCCCTACGACTCGACGCCGTTCGTGAAGCTGTCGATCGAGGAAGTGGTCAAGACGCTGATCGAAGCCATCGTGCTGGTGTTCATCGTCATGTTCCTGTTCCTGCAGAACTGGCGGGCGACCCTGATCCCGACCATCGCCGTGCCGGTCGTCCTCCTGGGCACCTTCGGCGTGCTGGCGGCCTTTGGCTACTCGATCAACACCCTCACGATGTTCGGCCTGGTGCTGGCTATCGGCCTCCTGGTCGACGACGCCATCGTGGTCGTCGAGAACGTCGAGCGGGTGATGAGCGAGGAGGGCCTCTCGCCCAAGGAGGCCACGCGCAAGTCGATGAACGAAATCACCGGCGCCCTGATCGGCATCGCCCTGGTGCTGGCCGCGGTGTTCGTGCCGATGGCCTTCTTCGGCGGCTCGCAAGGCGTGATCTACCGCCAGTTCTCGATCACCATCGTCTCGGCCATGGCCCTGTCGGTGGTTGTCGCCCTGGTGCTGACCCCGGCCCTCTGCGCCACCATGCTCAAGCCGGTCCAGGCCGGTCACCACGACGAGAAGACCGGCTTCTTCGGCTGGTTCAACCGCAGCTTCAACGACATGAGCGGCCGCTACCAGGGCTCGGTGCGCAAGATCCTCGGCAAGAGCGGTCGCTGGATGGCCGTCTACGCCGCGATCATCGTGGCCATGGGCCTGCTGTTCGTCCGCCTGCCCAGCGCCTTCCTGCCCGAAGAGGACCAGGGGACCATGCTGACGCTCGTCCAGCTGCCCGCCGGCGCGACCGAGGAAAAGACCCTGGCCGTGCTGGACAAGGTCCGCAACCACTTCCTGGTCGGCGAGAAGGACGCTGTGCAGTCGGTGTTCACCGTCTCGGGCTTCAGCTTCGCCGGCGCGGGTCAGAACGCGGGTCTGGCCTTCGTCCGCCTGAAGGACTTCGACGTCCGAAAGTCGGCGAACCTCAAGGCTCAGGCCGTCGCCGGCCGGGCTATGGGCGCCTTCAGCCAGATCCGCGACGCCATGGTGTTCCCGATCGTGCCGCCGGCGGTGCAGGAGCTGGGCAACTCGTCCGGCTTCGACTTCCAGCTCCAGGACGTCAACGGCGTCGGCCACGAGACCCTGATGAACGCCCGGAACATGATGCTGGGCATGGCCTCGCAGGATCCGAACCTGGTGGGCGTGCGCCCGAACGGTCAGGACGACACCCCGCAGCTGAAGATCGAGGTCGACCAGGCCAAGGCCGGCGCGCTGGGCCTGACCACCGCCGACATCAACAGCGCGCTCAGCGCAGCCTGGGGCGGCGCCTACGTCAACGACTTCATCGATCGAGGTCGGGTCAAGAAGGTCTACATGCAGGCCGACGCGCCGTTCCGCATGACGCCGGAAGACCTGAACCGCTGGTATGTCCGCAACAACAGCGGCCAGATGGTGCCCTTCCCGGCCTTCGCCACCGCGTCCTGGACCTACGGTTCGCCGCGCCTGGAGCGCTATAACGGCCTGCCGTCGGTCAACATCCAGGGCTCGCCCGCCCCCGGCAAGAGCTCGGGCGACGCGATCGCGGCGATGGAGGCGCTGGCGGCCAAGCTGCCGCCGGGCGTCGGCTACGAGTGGACCGGCCTGTCGGCCCAGGAACTGGAGGCCGGCAACCAGGCCCCCGCCCTGTACGCCATCTCGATCCTGGTGGTGTTCCTGCTGCTGGCGGCCCTCTATGAAAGCTGGTCGATCCCGCTGGCGGTGATCATGGTCATCCCGCTGGGCGTCATCGGCGCCCTGCTGGCCACCTTCGCCCGCGGCCTCAGCAACGACATCTACTTCCAGGTGGGCCTGCTGACGACCATGGGCCTGGCGGCCAAGAACGCCATCCTGATCGTCGAGTTCGCCAAGGACCTCTACGAGAAGGGCATGGGGCTGATCGAGGCCACGCTGGAGGCGGTTCGTCTGCGCCTGCGCCCGATCATCATGACCTCGCTGGCCTTCGTCTTCGGCGTGCTGCCGCTGGCGATCTCCAACGGGGCGGGCTCCGGCGCCCAACACGCGATCGGCACCGGCGTCATCGGCGGCATGATCTCGGCCACCCTGCTCGCGATCTTCTTCGTTCCGCTGTTCTTCGTGGTGGTCGAGAGGATCTTCAAACCCAAGCACCCCCGTCACGACGCCGCCCAAGGCGACGCGCCGTCGGCAGAGGCTCACTGAGATGCTGCGTAACCTCACCCTGATCCTGGTCGCCTCGACGGCGGTCGGCGCCTGCACCCTGGCGCCCAAGTACGAGCGGCCGGCCCTGCCGGTCGCCCAGACCTGGTCCACCCCGACGCCGGAGGCGGCGACGCCCGTCTCGGCGGCCGACCTCGACTGGCGCCAGGTGCTGGTCGATCCGCGTCTGCAAGGCGTGGTCGACCTGGCCCTGAAGCAGAACCGCGACCTGCGCGTGGCGGTGCTGAACATCGAGAAGGCCCGCGCCCAGTACGGCGTCCAGCGCTCGGCCCTGTTCCCGGGGATCAACGGGACGATCTCGGAGCAGCGCGGCCGCACTCCGGCCTCGACCTCTCAGACCGGCCAGGCCTTCGACACCGAGGCCTACAGCGCCACCATCGGCTTCACCGCCTATGAGCTGGACCTGTTCGGCCGGGTGCGGAGCCTCAACGACGCGGCCCTGCAGAGCTATCTGGCCACCGAGCAGACCAGCCGCTCGGTCCGCGTCAGCCTGATCGCCGAGACCGCCAACGCCTGGCTCACCCTGGCGGCCGACCAGGAACGCCTGGCGCTGGCGCAGAGCACCCTGGCCACCCGCGAAGACTCGCTGCGCCTGGTGCGCCAACGGGTCGACGGCGGGGCGGGCTCGCTGCTGGACCTGCGCAACGCCGAGACCCTGGCCGAGACGGCGCGCTCCGACGTCGCCGTCTATACCGCCCAGGTCGCCCAGGACCGCAACGCCCTGACCCTGCTGGTCGGCGGCGAACTGCCCGCCGCCTTGCTGCCGACGGGCCGCCTGGACGCCGACGGCGTTCTGGCCGACCTGCCCGCGGGCCTGCCCTCGGACGTTCTGGTGCGTCGTCCTGATGTGCTGGCCGCTGAACACCAGCTCCGCGCGGCCAACGCCAATATCGGCGCGGCGCGGGCGGCGTTCTTCCCGCGTATCAGCCTGACCGGCTCGACGGGCTCGGCCAGCCCCGACCTCGACGGCCTGTTCAAGAGCGGGACGGGCGTCTGGAGCTTCACGCCGCAGATCAGCCTGCCGATCTTCGCCGGCGGGGCCAATGTCGCGAACCTGGACATCTCCAAGGCCAACCGCGACATCGCCGTGGCGACCTATGAGAAGACGGTGCAGACCGCCTTCCGCGAGGTCTCCGACGCCCTGTCCGTGCGCGCCACGGTGGCCGACCGCCTGGCCGCCCAGGAACGCCTGACGGCCGCCGCCGCCGACAGCGCCCGCCTGTCCCAGCAGCGTCGCGACGCGGGCCTCGACAGCGCGCTCACCCTGCTGGACGCCCAGCGCAGCCTCTACGCCGCGCAGCAAGGCCTGATCGCCACGCGCCTGGCCCAGGCCACCAACCTGGTCACCCTCTACAAGACCCTCGGCGGCGGCGCGCCCGCCGCCTGAGGTCCACCGGCTTCCCCGGCGCGGCCGGGGGAGTTCGCGGTCCGCCATCCCACCTGACGGCCGTGAACGGAACGGGCGTGCTTCTCCCCCCCACCCTTGGAGCCGCCCGTTCCACCCGCCGCCGCATACCGGCGGTTGGCGAGACTCCCCGAAACGGGGATTTTCACCGCCCCGTAACCACACTCACGCAATCGATTGTAGTAGAGCTTCTCGCGTGTTGGTTCGGAGACGCCCCATGTCGACCGCAAAGGAAAAAGAACAAGCCCTCCACCTGACGGGCATCGCCGTGGCCACGGTTCTGGCCATCACCGCCATTGTGCTGGCCGCCGCCTGTCCTCCACAGGACCTCACGCCCGCACGGGCGCGAATGTTCGCCGCCTCCAGCGAGGGCGCGCTCTAGAGCGGCAGCTGCACCGTGCTCTTGACCTCTTCGAGCACGGCGTAGGTCCGCGTTTCACGCACCCCCGGCATCCTGACCAGGATGTCGCCGAGGAAACCGCGATAGGCCTCCATGTCGCGCACCCGGGCCTTGATCAGATAGTCGAACCCCCCGGCCACCATGTGGCACTCCAGGATCTCGGGCGCGCGGCGGACGGCGGCGCCGAACTCCTCGAAGACATCGCCTGTCGTGCGCTCCAGCACCACCTCCACGAAGATCAGCAGCGCCCGGTCGACCTTGGCCGGATCCAGCAGCGCCGCGTAGCCGGTGATGAAGCCGCGCTCGCGCAGTCGCCGAACGCGGTCGAAGGTGGCCGCCGGAGACAGGTTGCAGCGCTTGGCGAGCTCGGCGTTGGTGATGCGGCCATCGGCCTGCAAAACCTTCAACAGCCTGCGATCGGTATCATCCAGAGCAGAAATGGCCATATCGCGCTTTTCCCGAAGAAGCTTCGAAAATTAAGGAACACAAACGTAACACATTCGGAAAGCGTGGCGGTATACCCCTCAACGTTCCAGCACCGCAACGCGCCCCCTCCTCCCGGCGCCGCGGACACGGCCAGCGGCCGTTTGTTGGAGCATCCGCGACGCTCGCCCCTCTCCCCCGAACCGGGCGTCGCGCTAGAGAGGAAGGGACGCGCGCGTCTCCCCCCCCTGAACGCGTCCCTTCCTCCCTCCCCTTTTCTCTCCGGCGCCGTCGGCGCAAGCTTGACGCACATCCGGCCGGCGCGGTGTCGGCGCGCTGGAGCGGACGACATTTTTCGGCCACTTCGCCGAACAAATTTCGGCCTCTAGCCGCAACAAACGAAGCACCTTTCTCTAAAGGCAAGTTAGACCGACGATATACCAACAAGCGGAAACGACCATGACCGACTGGGACAGCCTCGACGCCGGCAAGTATCGCGACGAAGCCGCGGTGATCGCCGACCTGCTCGCCGCCAAGCCGCTCTCCGCCGAGGACCGCGCCGCCGTCCGCGCCGAGGCCGAGGCCCTGGTGCGCGGCGCCCGCCGCAGCGTCCGCAAGCAGGGCGTCGTCGAAAGCTTCCTGCAGGAGTTCAGCCTGGGCACCCGCGAGGGCCTGGCTTTGATGTGCCTGGCCGAGGCGCTGCTGCGCACGCCCGACGACGACACCCGCGACAAGCTGATCGCCGAGAAGATCGGCTCGGCCGACTGGGCCTCGCACCTGGGCGGCTCCGACAGCCTGTTCGTCAACGCCTCGACCTGGGGCCTGATGCTGACCGGCAAGATCGTCGAGCCCGACGACGAGGCCAAGAAGGATCTGCCCGGCTTCGTCAAGAAGCTGGCCGGACGCCTGGGCGAGCCGGTGATCCGCGCCGCCGTGGGGCAGGCCATCCGCATCATGGGCGAGCAGTTCGTGCTGGGCCGTACGATCGAGGCGGCGATCAAGCGCGCCGCGAGCGAAGACACCATGTGCTCGTTCGACATGCTGGGCGAAGGCGCCCGCACCGCCGCCGACGCCGAGCGCTACGAGAAGGCCTATGCCGACGCCATCGAGACGGTCGGCAAGCTGTCGAACGGCGCCGGTCCCGAGAAGGGCCATGGCGTCTCGGTCAAGCTGTCGGCCCTGTGCCCGCGCTATGAGGCCACCCACGAAGACCGCGTCTGGGAAGAGCTCTATCCCCGCACCCTGCGCCTGGCCAAGATCGCCGCGCGCCACAACCTCAACTTCACCATCGACGCCGAAGAGGCCGACCGCCTCGCCCTGTCGCTGAAGCTGCTGGACAAGCTGTGCCGCGAGCCGGAGTTGGGCGACTGGAAGGGCCTGGGCCTGGCCGTCCAGGCCTATCAGAAGCGCTGCGGCGAGGTGATCGCCCGCCTCAAGGCGCTGTCGGAAGAGACCGGCCGCCGCCTGATGGTCCGCCTCGTCAAGGGCGCCTATTGGGACAGCGAGATCAAGCGTGCCCAGGTCGCCGGCCGTCCGGACTATCCGGTCTATACCACCAAGCCGGCCACGGACCTGTCGTACCTGGTCAACGCCAAGGCCCTGATCGACGCCGCGCCGCACCTCTACGCCCAGTTCGCCACCCACAACGCCCACACCCTGGCGGCCGTGGTCCGCATGGCCAAGAACGCCGGCGTCAAGATCGAGCATCAGCGCCTGCACGGCATGGGCGAGGCGCTCTACAAGGCCGCCGACGACCTCTATGACGGCATCGTCCTGCGGGCCTACGCCCCGGTGGGCGGTCACGAGGACCTGTTGCCCTATCTGGTCCGTCGCCTGCTGGAGAACGGCGCCAACACCAGCTTCGTTCACGCCCTGCTGGACGAGCGCGTGCCGGTCGAGAAGGTCGTCACCGACCCGATCGACGTGGTCGAAGCCCATCCCGATCGCCACGCCAAGATCCCGACGCCGATCCACGTCTATGGCGACCGCCGCCAGAACAGCGCGGGCCTGGATCTGTCGGTAAAGGCCGATCGCGCTCGCCTCGAGGCCGCCGTCGCCGCCCTGGACGGCGTCACCCTATCGGCCGGTCCGCTGGTCGGCGGCAAGGTCATGGCCGGCGGCGCGCCGCTGCCGGTGATCGCCCCCGCCAATACGCAGAAGACCATCGGCGTCGTGTCGGAGGCGCAAGCCCCACAGATCGACGAGGCCTTCAATCTGGCCCGCGCCGCGCAAGCCTCCTGGGACCGCGCCGGCGGCGTGGCCCGCGCACAGGTGCTGCGCGCCATGGGCGATGCGCTGGAAGCCAATATCGAGCGCCTGATCGCCATCCTGTCGCGTGAAGCCGGCAAGACCCTCTCGGACGGCATCGCCGAGGTGCGCGAAGCGGTCGACTTCTGCCGCTACTACGCGATGCTGGCCGAGGACCAGTTCGGCGAGGCCGAGATCCTCAAGGGTCCGGTGGGCGAGACCAACAGCCTGCGCCTGGCCGGTCGCGGCGTGTTCGTCTGCATCAGCCCGTGGAACTTCCCGCTGGCCATCTTCACCGGCCAGATCGCCGCGGCCCTGGCCGCCGGCAACGCCGTCCTGGCCAAGCCCGCCGAGCAGACCCCGCTGATCGCCTTCGAGGCGGTGAGGCTCTACCATGCTGCGGGCCTGGACCCGCGCCTGCTGGCCCTGCTGCCCGGTCGCGGCGAGACGGTCGGCGCGGCTCTGACCAGCCACGAGGGCCTGGACGGCGTCGCCTTCACGGGCGGCACCGACACGGCCTGGCGCATCAACCAGACGCTCGCCGCCCGCCAGGGTCCGATCGTGCCGTTCATCGCCGAGACCGGCGGCCTCAACGGCATGTTCGTCGACACCACCGCCCAGCGCGAACAGGTGATCGACGACGTGATCGTCAGCGCCTTCGGCTCCGCCGGTCAGCGCTGCTCGGCCCTGCGCCTGCTGTTCCTGCCCGAGGACACCGCCGACCACATCATCGACGGCCTGAAGGGCGCGATGGACGCCCTCGTTTTGGGCGATCCGGCCCTGGCCGTCACCGACGTCGGCCCCGTGATCGACGCCGAGGCCAAGGCCGCGCTCGACAAGCACCTGGAGCGCCTCAAGCGCGAGGCCAAGGTGCTGCACGCCCTCAGGGCCCCGACGGACGGCACGTTCTTCGCGCCGGTCCTGGCCGAGATCCCGACCGCCGACTTCCTGGAGCGCGAGGTGTTCGGCCCCGTGCTGCACGTGGTGCGCTACAAGCCGGAGAACCTGGAAAAGGTCGCCGGCGCCCTGGCGGCCCGCCGCTATGGCCTGACCCTGGGCATCCATTCGCGGATCGAGCGCTTCGCGGCCGACGTCCAGCGCCTGGTCCCGGCCGGCAACGCCTATGTGAACCGCTCGATGACCGGCGCGGTCGTCGGCGTCCAGCCGTTCGGCGGCGAGGGCCTGTCGGGCACCGGCCCCAAGGCCGGCGGCCCCCACGCCCTGCTCCGCTTCGCAGTCGAGCGCGCGCTCAGCGTCAACATCACCGCCCAGGGCGGCGACCCGGCGCTGCTGAACCTGTAACCCTTGACGCCATCGGCCATCGGCGGGACTCTCCGCCCATGGCCGATGGCTTCGACATTCATATTGATCCCGAGCAGGCGGCGCGGCTGAAAGTCGTAGCGGACCGCCTGGGCATGACAGTGTCCGAGTACGCCGTTGCGCTGATCGACGCAGGCCTGACAGGCCCCGCTCCCAAAGCGATCGATCCGGACCCCGCCATTGATGAGGCCATCGCCGACGCCGTCGAACGCGGCGAAGAACCGGCCATCTCACGCGATGATTTCCGCGCTCACATACGTCGCGTAACCGCAGGTCTGGGTTGACCTTTACAGTTTCGGTGTCCGCCAGGGCCAAGAGAGACTTCAACCGTCTCATCGTCTGGCTCGTCGAGCGCGACGCACGGGCGGCGGCGAGACTGGGCCCACTTCTGGAAGCCGCCATCGACAGTTTGGCCGAAGCGCCATCACGAGGCCGCCCGGTTGGTCCTACCACCCGCGAGATCCTCATTCCCTTCGGTCAGAACGCCTATGTGATCCGTTATCGGCTCAGCGGCTTCAGCGTCTATGTCACCCGGATTTGGCATAGCCTTGAGCAGCGGTAGAAGTGAGTTGTTAGCGCTATCAGCACGCGGCATGGTGCGCTTCGAGACCCCTCAAGAGGTTCGTCGGAGGACGCCATGACCCTTTCCCGCCGCCACCTGATCGCCGCCGCAGCCGCTCTTCCGGCCATCGGCGCAGCCAAAGCGCCGACGCCGCCGAAGGGCTTCGTCACCGTCAAGGACGGCCGCCTGCATCTAGACGGCAAGCCCTATCGCTTCGCCGGGACCAATGTCTGGTACGCCGCCTGGCTGGGCGCGCCGGCCGGCTACGGGGACCTTGGCCGCCTGCGCCGAGAGCTCGATCGCCTGAAGGCCATGGGCGTGACCAACCTGCGCATCCTGGGCGCGGGAGAGCAGTCTCCCGCCAAGGTGGCTATGGACCCGACCTTCCGGGGGCCGGGCGAGGACTATAACGCCGACCTGCTGAAGGGCCTCGACGTCACCCTGGCCGAGATGGCCCGGCGCGACATGAAGGCGGTCATCTACGTCAACAATTTCTGGGACTGGTCGGGCGGCATGCCGGCCTATCTGAACTGGGTGGGCGACGGCCCCTGGTTCCAGCAGGGCGATCCCGCCCACCCATGGCCTCAGTACGCGGACTATTCGGCGCGGTTCTACGCCAACCAGAAGGCCAACGCCCTCTTCCGCCACTATGTCACGAGCCTCGTGAGCCGGGTCAGCACCGTCACCGGGAAGCCCTATCGCGACGATCCGACGATCATGGCCTGGCAGCTGGCCAACGAGCCGCGTCCCGGCGGCTCGGACGCCTTCGGCCAGAGTAACATGCCCGCCTACCAGGCCTGGATTCGGGACACCGCCAGCCTGATCAAGCGCCTCGACAACCAGCACCTCGTCACCACCGGCAGCGAGGGGACCATGGGCTGCATGGGCCTGGAGTCCTGCGTCGTCGACGCCCACGCCCCGCCGGTGATCGACTACATGACCATCCACATCTGGCCCAACAACTGGGGCTGGATCAGCATGACCGACCAGCCCTCGACCTATGAGGCGGGCGAGCAGAAGTGCCGCGACTACGTGGCCCAGCACATCGCCCTGGCCAAGCGGCTGAACAAGCCCCTGACCATTGAGGAGTTCGGCCTGATCCGCGACGGCCGCCAGTTCGCGCCCGGCTCGCCGACCACCTATCGCGACCGCTTCTACAAGACGATGCTGGATCTCGCCCTGGCTGACATGAAGGCCGGCGGGCCGACCGCCGGCGTCAACTTCTGGGCCTGGAACGGCGAGGGCCGCGCCCAGCAGCCGGACGCTTGGTTCAAGAAGGGCGACAAGAGCTATGTCGGCGATCCGCCCCAGGAGGAACAAGGCCTGTTCGGCGTGTTCGACGCCGACGCCTCGACCTTGGCAGTAATCAACGCGCACGCTGCGGCGGTGAAGGGGTTGGGCTAGTCGGGCGCACCAAAAGGGATTGTCACCGGTGTCACCCGTGATACCGCTTCGGACCGCTCGTCAGAAAGCGCCGGAGGAAACCCGATGACCGCCACCCGCCGCACCCTGATCACCGGCGCCGCCGCGCTGACGGCCTATGCCGCCCTGCCTCGCGCGGGCTTCGCGGGCGAGGCGCGCTCGCCCGTGGTGGCGACCACCAACGGCAAGGTGCGCGGCTACGTCCAGGACGGCGTCAGCGTCTTCAAGGGCCTGCGCTATGGCGCCGACACCGGCGGGGCGCGGCGGTTCATGGCGCCGGTAAAGCCCGAGCCCTGGACCGATGTGAAGGACGCCCTGGCCTATGGTCCGGCCTCGATGCAGACCGGCAAGGGCGAGGAGGGCGAGACCCTCTCTGAGGACTGCTTGTTCCTCAATATCTGGACCCCGGCCAAGGCCTCGCGCAAGGACGGCCTCGCCGATGGCGGCAAGCGACCGGTGATGTTCTACATCCACGGCGGCGCCTATAACGGCGGTTCGGGGGGCAGCCCCTGGTATGAGGGGACCAAGCTGGCCAAGCGCGGCGATGTCGTGGTGGTGACCGTCAACCACCGCCTGAACGCCTTCGGCTATCTCTATCTGGCGCGCCTCTTCAACGACCCGTCGGTGGCCGACAGCGGTAATGTCGGCCAGCTCGACCTCGTGCTGGCCCTGCAGTGGGTGCGCGACAACATCGCCAGGTTCGGGGGCGATCCCGAGCGGGTGATGCTGTTTGGCCAGTCAGGCGGCGGGGCCAAGATCGCCACCCTGATGGCCATGCCCGCCGCCAAGGGTCTCTTCCACCGCGCCGCCACCATGAGCGGCCAGCAGGTCACGGTCGGCGGCCCGTTCAACGCCACCAAGCGCGCGAAAGCCTTCCTCGACAAGCTGGGGATCAAGGACCTGGCCGCCCTGCGCGCCGTGCCCGCCGCCGAGATGCTGGCGGGGCTGAAAGCGGTCGACCCGATCGCTGGGGCCGGCGGGGTCTATATGGGCCCGGTGCTGGATCAGCGGTCACTGACCCGACACCCCTTCTTCCCCGACGCCGCGCCCCAGAGCCTGTCGGTGCCGATGATGGTCGGCAACACCCATGACGAGACCAGGGGCTTTATCGGCTGGGACGCCAAGGCCTTCCCCCAGACCTGGGACGAGGTGATCGCCCGCCTGCCGGGGCAGTTCAACGCCCGCATCGACATCGATCCCGAGACGGTGGTGGCCTTCTACCGCCAGACCTATCCGAACTACTCGCCGGCCGACGTCTTCTTCGCCGCCTCGACGGCGGGGCGCTCGTGGAAGGCGGCGATCATCCAGGACGAGGAGCGGGCCAAGGCTGGCGCGCCGGCCTACGCCTATCAGGTCAACTGGCGCTCGCCGATGCAGGGCGGGATCTTCGGCGCGCCGCACACCATCGACATCGGCCTGGTGTTCGGCACGCTGGACGCCAAGGGCTCGATCGTCGGGACGGGGCCGGAGTCGATGGCCATGTCCAACACCATGAGCGACGCCTTCATCGCCTTCGCCCGCACCGGCGACCCGAACGGCGGAAGTCTCCCCAAGTGGGAGCCCTACACCCTGCCCCGCCGCCAGACGATGGTGTTCGACACCGTCTCGCGGCTGGAGGACGACCCGCGCGGCGTCGAGCGGGAATTCTTCAACCGCGTGCCGTTCACTCAGTTCGGGACCTGATCTCGTAGGGCGGCGCCGGCGGCAGGTGCTCGACCAGAACCTGGCCGGTCATCTCGGCCTCGGCGCGAATGGGCGGCGGCTCGCCGAACACCGCCTCCCACAACACACTCCACGCCTGACGCTCGTCGAAATCCACCGGGCCGCTCCTTTCGGAGACTAGAATGGCCCGGTGGGTCAACGGGTTGCTGGTTAGCGCGGCGCTAACCCAGCTTTCGAGCGTCGGGCTACGGCGCCTTGGCGGGGCAGACGGCCCCGGCCGGGTCGGCGGTCAGCTTCACCTCCGCGATCGACACCTGGAAGGCGCCGGCCGAGATCAGTTCGAACGGCGCGGTGACCTTGGTCACGTCCGTCCCGGCGGCCTGAAAGCACTTGAGCGGGATCTTGACGCTGGCCCACTGGCCGGTGGGCGAACCGGCCGGCGGCGTTACGTCGAGGCGTCCCGCGCCCATCGCGAGACTCACCCGCCCGGAGGCGGCGGCGTCCAGGCGATAGGCGAAGCTCAGCGCCATGTCGGCGTTGGTCTGGAACGACAGGTCCAGCGGCTTGTCGCCGACGATCGACAGCTTGCCGGCCTTGTCGCCGGCGAAGGTGATCTGGCGGCCAGCCTCCTGCACATTGCCCGCGTCGACCGGCGCGATCTGCACGCTCGACGACGGCGAGGCCTTGAACGCGAACGGCGCCGGGGTCTTGCCGCCGACGAAGTAGTTCACGACGTTGTCGGCCTGGGCCGTGACGCCGGATACTTCCGACAGGCGACCCACCTTGCCCGGCTTGGCGTACGACAGGCCATAGCCGTAGGCGAACAGAGGGTCATAGGTCTTGTCGCCCTTGTTCAGGCGGAACTGGGCGGCGGTCTTGGGCCAGCTGAACGATAGCTTGCCCTGGAAGTCGTGACGCGGCTTGCCGGCCTTGTCCCCGATCAGCACGTCGGCCACCCCGCCGCCTTCCGAGCCCGGCAGCCAGGCGGCCACGAAGGCGTCCGAGGCGTTGAGCTCGGGATTGACCCACAGCGGACGGCCGCTGAGGAACACCGACACCACCTTCACGCCCTGGGCCTTCAGGCTCTTGAGCAGGGCCAGGTCCGCCTTGGCGCCCGGCTGATACTCAAGGGATGTCTTCAGGTCGCCAACACCTTCCGCATACGGATTTTCTCCGAAGACGACGATAGCGACATCGGGCTTCGTGCCGAACTTGCCGTCGACGCTGAGCGTCGCGCGGCCGCCGCCGGCCTCGACCGCCGACTTCACGCCGGTCCAGATCGACTCGGCGTTGGGGAAGTCGACGTTGGTGTTGCCCGTGCCCTGCCACGACAGGGTCCAGCCGCCCGACTGTTTGCCGATGTCGTCGGCGCCCGAACCGGCGACCAGCACGTTGGCCGAAGCCTTCACGGGCAGGACGCCGTCGTTCTTGAGCAGAACGAGCGACTTGCGGACCGCCTCGCGGGCGATGGCGCGATGCTCGGGCGCCCCGATCACGCCCTCGCGGCCCTCATAGGGACGGCCGGCCTGGAACAGGCCCATCTTGGCCTTCACCCGCAGGATCCGGCGGACCGCGTCGTCGATGCGGGCCATCGGGATCACGCCCGACTTCGCCTGGGCCAGGGTGTTGTCGTAGAGCGCCTTCCAGCTGTCGGGGGCCATGAACATGTCAAGGCCGGCGTTGATCGATTGCGGGCAGTCGGTCGGCTTGCAGCCCACCACCTGGCCATGGCCGTTCCAGTCCCCGACCACGAAGCCGTCGAAGCCCATCCTGCCCTTCAGGACGTCGGTCAGCAGGCTCTTGTTGCCGTGCATCTTCTGGCCGTTCCAGCTGTTGAACGAGGCCATGATCGTCAGCGCGCCGGCGTTGATGGCCGGCACATAGCCCTGGGCGTGGATGCGGACCAGTTCCTCCTCGGAGACCTTGGTGTCGCCCTGATCGACGCCGTTCTCGGTGCCGCCGTCGCCCAGGAAGTGCTTGGCGCTGGCGGCGACATGGCCCTGCTGGATCACGCCGCTCTTGCCGCCCGTGAAAGGCGCCACAGCGGCCTGCAGGCCCAGGATCATCTCACCGCCATACTGGCGGATGATGGCCGGATCTTCGGAATAGCCCTCGTAGGTGCGGCCCCAGCGGTCGTCGCGGGGCGCGGCCAGGGTCGGGCCGAACGCCCAGTCGAAGCCTGCGGCCGAGGTTTCCAACGCCGTGGCCTTGCCGATGCGGCGGATCAGCTCGGGATCACGCGCCGCGCCGAGGCCGATATTGTGCGGGAAGAGGGTCGCGCCGACGACGTTGTTGTTGCCGTGGACGGCGTCGATGCCGAACATCAGCGGAACGTGGGTCCCGCCGACACGCTGCGACGCCGCCTCGCGGAAGGCCTTGGCCGTGTCGACCCACGGCTTTTGCGGCGAGCGATCGGGCGCGCCCAGCGGCGGCGAGCTGCCGCCGCCCAGGATCGAGCCCAGCGGATAGGTCTTCAGGTCTTCAGGCTTGATCGAGCCGATATCGGCCTGGATCAGTTGGCCGACCTTCTCCTCGAGGGTCAGCTTGGCCAGAACCGAGTCCACGAACGCTTCGGTCGCCGGATCGACCAGGCCCTGGCTCTTCGCGGCGGGCCACTTGCCCGGCTGGGCGGTGGACTTGGCCGCCGAGGGGGCCGTGGACGAGGCGGTGCTCTCAGCCGACGCGAAGCCGGCCAGGAAGGTGGACGCCAAGAGGGCGACGCAAAGGGCCTTGGTGTTCATACTCCCCAACTCTTCTTCGTTTGACGGCGACGCGCCGTGTCGACAACGTTGTCATAGACCTTGTCGGCAATCCAGAGGCCGTTCAATGTCTCGAAGAAGAGAAAACGGGCCGAGACGCCCAGACCTGAAAAAGGGCGGACCCGCGTGGGCCCGCCCCTTCCAAGTCTAGAGCCGCGACCGTTGAGGCGGATCCAAACGCTGATCCGCCCGTCCGGAGGTCAGCTTATCGGAAAAGACTGAGGATCGCCGAGCTCGACGAATTGGCGATCGACAGCGCCTGCACGCCCAGCTGCTGCTTGGTTTGCAGCGACTGCAGCTTGGCGCTTTCCTTGGCGAGGTCTGCGTCCACCAGGTTGCCGACGCCGGCTTCCAGGCTGTCTTGCAGCTTGCCGACGAAGGTCAGGTGGGTGTCCAGGCCCGTGGAGCTGGTGCCCAGCGAAGCCAGCTTGTTGGTCGCCGTCTGCAGCGCCGTGTTGACCGTGGTGATCATGGTCTTGGCGGCGGCCGCGGTCGTGAAGGTCGAGGTGGCGGTCAGGCCCAGACCGGCCAGGGTCAGGGTCTTGGCGTTGACGGTGAAGCCCGAACCGTCCGAATTGGCCAGGAAGGTCAGCTTGGTGGTCGTGCCGTCGGCGATGCTGACCCCGTTGAACTTGGCGTTGGTGGCGGCCTTGGTCACCTGATCGCGCAGCGACTCGAAGTCGGCCTTCAGGGCGTTGAACGAGGCGGTGCTGAGCGAGGTGTCGGACGCGGCCAGGGCCTTTTCCTTCATCTTGCCGAGCAGGTCGGTGATGGTGTCGCCAGCGGCGAGCGCGACGTCGATCGTCGACTGGCCGCGTTGCAGCGAGTCCTTCACGGCGTTCATGCTGTTGGCGGTGGCCGACTGGTTCTTGGCGGTCGCCCAGATCGCGCCGTTGTCCTTGGCGCTGCCGATCTTCTTGCCGGTGCTGATGCGCTGCTGGACGGTGTTCAGTTCAGAACTGGTGGCGTTCAGATTCTGGAGCGCGATCAGCGCCCCCGAGTTCGTATTGATGCTGTTTAGCGCCATGACGAAACACTCTCTTTGGAGGTTTCCGGTGTCGTTTTGACGACCGGTGGGCGTTTTGCCCACCGCGACAATATGACGCTGGCGTTGATATAAGGTTCACAGAACGTCGTTGTTCGATTAACGCGCTGAGAGAAGATTCAGAAAATGAAAAGTATATTTTCGAGCGTGATCCTCATCGCCCGCAAATGAGAGTCGATAATATGTGTTCTATTTTGATACAATCGTTCCAAAACTGAATCGATATTTACAAGAGCATCAGAACGACAAAAGGGCGGGCCCGAAGACCCGCCCTTCTCGACGATGAAATTCGTCGAAGTCCGTCTTAGCGGAACAGGCTCAGGATCGACGACGACGATTGGTTCGCGATCGACAGCGCCTGCACGCCCAGCTGCTGCTTGGTTTGCAGCGACTGCAGCTTGGCGCTTTCCTTGGCGAGGTCTGCGTCCACCAGGTTGCCGACGCCG
>VYKS01000346.1_pt1 | contig 21265 bp, 25 predicted proteins | sample 5114511 | NCBI WGS metagenome assembly VYKS01 (sample SAMN12291795, study PRJNA351875) | freshwater metagenome | isolation source: freshwater lake | place: USA: Michigan, Gull Lake | collected 2011-07-05 | reverse complement strand
ACCTGATAGGGATACCTCTAAAGGGCAGTTGCGAAATACCAGTAATGGGAAGAAGCAGAAACCTAAGTTGTGAATCTTAGGAATCCCCCGATTTATCGGGGGAGGATGTCAAGTGGCACAGCCCCACACGCCCAATTAGTCAAAATGTCCTAAGAATAAAGACCACGACTATATTTTTCAAGGTAAGTTTTTAGAAGTTACTTACGCAAAACTGTAGAGATGATTACTGTAATCGTGGCACTGGCAATCAAAGTAAAAGCAAGTTGCACAACCCATTGCACTGCCTGTTGATAGTGACCAAATTTAGTATTAAATTCAGCAACTTCCTTGCGGTAATCTTGTAATAAGCTCTCAATGCGGACTAGGCGGTCATCGTCATCTGGAGTACTTGTCATTTGTTTTTTGATCTGAGCTTCAATAATTTATCCAATAATTCAAATGATATGCCAAAAATACTATTGGTCTAAATTTGGAGAATTTACCTCATTTCTAAAGAAGTGAATAACTCAGGTCAGTGTATGATTAAAATTAAGTAACATTTCATTAAGTAAATTATGAGCAACCCTTTAACTCGTGCCTTCTTTATCGGTAGAGCCACTGCCGAGGCAATAATTGAACAACTAGAAGATACCCTAACTGATGCTCTTAGTGCCATTGGTAAATTTGATGCTGAACAAAGGGAAAAACTGAGAACTTTTACCGAAATTGTAATCGAAAAAGCCGATCAAGCCGTCGGTGAAACCGTTACTAAGCCTCCAACTCAGGATGTGGATTTACAGGAAGTAATTGATAAACTGCGGGCTGAAGTGGCGAATCTGAGGGCAGAACTGCAAGAATACCGCAACAGCCAAAATTAGATCTTTCTATTTAAACAGATCAAAAAACCTACCAGTTAACTTGAGCAGCTCCTGCGATCGCCACAGGATGCAATAACCGAAAGGCAACTACCGCAATTACCACTCCCAGATAGGCGGGGCGGATAAACTCTTGTAACTGTAAATGCTGTTTCCCTTGGAAAATCGCCAAAAATGGAATTACAGAGGTTCGATTCTTAATCTCCAGAAATGCCTCTCCATATCTTTTTTCAAGACGGCGATCGCCATGCCACACTCCAAATAGATGATGTAAAATTAGCCCCAAGGAAGTCACAACCATAAAGCTAGAGCCAATCCACAGGGTATGAGCCAGACACCAAATCACCTGTCCTATCATCTGGGGGTGGCGAGAAATTCTAATAATTCCTGTTTCGTAGAGATGGACTTGGGGCTTTTGAATTGCAGCAACTTCCAGTAAATTAAATGTGGCAGGGTAGAGAAAGATAAAGGAAATTACCGATAGTATCGACACGATCGCTTTAATTCCCCTCACACCTTGGACATCCCAGAGGAGTACGCCGTCGTAGCGATGATTGAAAAAGTAAATTAGCATAATTGTGGCTAGGGTTAGGCTAACTAAGGCAAAAATCACCCGATAGAATCTTGCTCCAATGATTTCTTCTGCCTTAGATCTGAGGGCGGCTAAACCACTATGGGCGATCGCAAACCCTAAAATTAAACCCAACATGGTCAGGTGAGATGAGTATTCCGATAAAAGTAGCATTGATTAATAATTAGACGGTATTGTACTCACTATAACTCTACAATCACTGGGGTATGGTCGCTGGGCTGGGGATTCTTGCGAGGGTTGATATCGATTTCGCAACTAAGCGATCGCTCGTATAATTCGGGAGTTAGATAATGATGATCTATTCTCCAACCATGATTTCGCCGAAAGGAGCCAGCCCGATAATCCCACCAGCTATAGTAGCCATCGTCAGATTGAAACTTCCTAAATACATCTTTAAATCCCAAATTGAGAATATTTTGTAATGCTTCCCTTTCCATATCAGATGCCATCACCATGGTTTCCCGCTTAGTCGGGTCATGAATATCTATATCTTCTAGGGCAATATTAAAATCTCCACAAATCAAGATATTTTTTTCTAGCTTCAGAGTTTCCTCCAAATAGGATTTTAGTAAGCCTAACCACTTGAGTTTATATTCATATTTCTCTGAAGCGATCGCCGAGCCATTGGGAACATAAAGATTTATAACTCTGACATCATTAATTACTCCAGAGATTAAGCGTTTCTGCTGATCAAACTCTTCATCAATATTGGCTAACAGAGAAGAAAACCCAGTCCGAATTTCAGTTAATTCCTGCCGAGCAATCAAGGCTACTCCGTTGTAGGACTTCTGCCCATAGATATAGACAAAAAAGCCTAAATCCTGAAAGGGAGCCATGGGAAAATCTGAATCTGAGACTTTTGTTTCCTGTAAACACAGAACATCAATATCGGGACGGCTTTGAAGCCAAGCGATCGCCTGATCTAAACGACTCCGAATTGAATTAACATTCCAAGTTGCAATTTGCATTAGAATCTGGATTGTAAGCTACGCTATCTAGGATATTCTGAATTTTCTGAAATCTGTATTAAATTTAGCTAATCATTTACAGGGTTATAAACCCCAAATCTAAATCTATAGCGTTGATATTTACTTACAGTCCCCACATAAATTATCACATTGTCAAGCCCAGTCCTCTGTCCACCTGGAAATATACTTGATGTGAAACCTGGAAGGTATGTAACAGCGCTTAATGTGCTTAGGATACCAATTACATACATATTTGTATTTAACTCTAACAAAAATTGACCGCTAGGATCAACTCCATTAACCGCATTTCCATTTGTATAAAGATACTTATTTAGTGAGACTGAATTTCGTGAATTAGTTCTTCTTCTATAGTCATAAATCCTCTTTTCTTTATATGCAATTGTAAGTTACAAGTTAATTTGTCAAATTTCATCTAGGGGCATTACAGAATTTGAATGCGATCGTTAACTGGTGGATGTCTACTTACTGAGCGATCGCTTGCCCTGATTAATATTAGCCTCTCTCTATTAGAGATTACGAATAGTGCGATTAACAAAGCTTAAATAGTCATCTATTTCTTCATAGCTATCCAGTTCTCTTTCTTCGTCATCACTTAAACTACTATCTTTTTGCTTGAATAGTAATTGCTCGATCCGATCTTGAACCAACAAAGAAGCCCTAAAAATAGGAATGCCTTCTTCAAGTTCTAGTCTAACTGCCCCTTCAAGAGGTAAAGAAGAAGGTAATTCTCTGAGGTTTGGTAGAGTAGTATTGACTGTCATGATTAGGTTATAAGTTAATTTGTCGAATATCATCTAAGGGCGATTGCCCATCAATCAAAGAATTATCGGACACTTCTACTTCATCAGGTACAAACTCAACTGTAACTTTAAGCCGAATCTTTCCCTTTTTCTCTATTCCATCTTGTAAAAGCTCGCAAGGAATTCCCTCCCCTATCCATTCACCTTCACTAATATTAAGGTTATTCAACCATCGATTACTAAGGGAAGAATTAGTCACTTCTTTTAATCTAGGAATAAATATTGTCTTAAAATATTTGAATTTATAGGAGGATTCCGTACCATTATTATTGAACGTTAATACATCCGTATCTCTAATCCCATCTGTCAATACACAATCATTTTCATTAGACATAAACTAATTCCTTTTAAGTATTTAAATAATTTTTACCTTAAGCTTCTTCAGGAGAAATCTCAACAGATTCAACTTCAATTACAGGGCTATCTTTAGGAATATTCGTGGGAGCGATCGCTGTGGCTAAATCACTAGGGCTAATGGTTGGCAGTTTCTTCCGATCTAATTGCATTGCTTCTAGGCAGGAATTGATGGATTGAACAGTATTATTATAGTTGGCAATTTTCTGCTCGACTTCTGCTAAGAGACGTTGATTATTTTTAATTTTGTCTCCTGCTTCTTTTTCCAGTGTTTGTGCTAGATAATCCCGTGCTTGATCGTACTTCTGTAAGATGTTTTCAGCTTGAGCTTCTGAACTCAATAGCAAGTGAGTATTCAGAGTTTGATTAATAGTTTGGCGATAGGTTCTAAGAACTGTATCTTTTACCTTTTGTTCAAAATCCAGCTTTAGAAGTTGACGAATTGCGGGTTCAGCCTCAATCATACTTTGATAGTCATAGCCACGACAGGCTTGTTGTAGAGTTTGGCGCAGTTGCCACATCGAAATTGTACCTTCAGTATAAAATTCTGGTCTTTCTCTAACATAGCGATCGCATTCAGTTCGGGCTTCATTTACCAAGTTATTACCAACCTTGATCTGTTCTTGCTTTAAATGAGCTTCAATCCCGCCATCATTTCCTAATAAGCGATAGAGGTCACGATAATAATCCGCTTTTTTGACTTTATCTATCAAGTTTTGGAAGAAATTATCCACAAGTTCAATCGAAGCCCAGACTAAAACATCTTCTAATTCATTCGCTAAATAATAGAATCCTTCGGCTAAAACTCCCATCATTGGAACAACCGAATTGCGAGGATGGCTTGCTTGCGCTCTTTGGTGAACTGCACTCACGGAAAAAGTGGAGATTAACTCATCTAACCGAGATACCATTCTAGCTTTCAGTTTCAAATAATCTGCTTCAAACAGTTTGTTATCATTACTGGCGACGGCGGCATTCACTTCTTGGCTAATATGACTACGCAGGCGATCGCCAATTTGTTTTAAATCTCTACCTAATTGTCGAAGTTCCAACGCTTTAATCGCATCAATATCTTGGGGTTGGCTCTCAATATGTTGCCATGTAGAGGCATATTCTTGACGCAGGGCAATACACAGAGGTTGGAGATCATCAGCTAAATTTGCAAACAGAAGTGGACGCTTTTCTTCAATCAGATAGCGAGTAATGGCAGTCCGAAATTCTTCTACACCACTATCTTTGATTAGCTTATCAATTAGGGGAGTACCTTGACTAGAGAGCAGCCGCACATAGTTTTCATTAGGGGATTCATAACCTCTCACTTCCACTCGAAAATCTCCGCCCACCAGTTTGCCCGAACTCGCACAGTAGTTATTAAATTCAGTGACAAACAAAGGAGCCTCTTCCGTTCCATCTGTACCCTTTACTTCTTCTTCAAATAGTGAATCCAAACCAAAGCGATCGCCCTGATTAGTTCCTTTAATTTGACTGCCATAAAATCCTAATAAACCACTAGTCTTAAAAACTCTAGTCGAATCCCGAAACTGTTCATTAATAATCCGTTCTAGCCTTTGTCTTAGCCCAGCATTGTACCAAGTTTTATCCACCCGATTAAAGACATAAAATACGCGATCTCGAATCCCAGAGTTAGCTTTAATTTTTTCTAAAAGTTCGGTTTCCTCCGTAGTCAGTTCTCCTGTTTCTGCGGCTTTGAGAATGCAAATCACTGCGGAAATATCTGGGTTTTCAATTTTATTATAGGTAAGTTCAGCATCCTTTTTTACAGGTGCATCAATTCCTGGGGTATCGACTAAAACATTCCCGTCTTGCAATAGCGGATCGTGGCAATAGTATTCAATTCGTTTCAAAACCGCACTATTTCCACCTCGCCGAGCATATCCTGCCGCTTCTTGGAGATTACTAAAATTAAATCTCTCCATAGAGAAGGTGTTATTAGTATTGGTGGCAATATGTTCGCGGTTACTGCCAAATCCATCTAGGAGAAATTTTAAGGCGCTAGCTTGTTTGGCTAAATCAGATTTACTTTCTCCACCTTCCTTGGCAATAATCTCCGTACAATTCTCATGAAGCCTTTTTACCACATCCGAATTATTAATATTGGCCCCCAGAGGCATCCCCAAGCGGTTACACAACACATCCGCCTGTTCTCGAATTTGGGCTTCGCTCAAAAAAGTTAAAACTACTCGCTCTTTGTCAGCATCGGCGTAGGCAATTTGACACTCGGTACCTGTGGCGTGTCCTTCGGCACTGTAAAGTAATTTCCGCCCCAAAATCCCATTGATTAACATCGACTTGCCCGCACTAAATGCCCCTGCAAATACTATTTCAAATTTCGGAGCGATCGCTTTTCGTAATGATGCTTGTACGGATGTTGTATCTAGCGATCGTAGGGTTGGTTCTTGCTGTAAAAGCTGAAAAATCGATTCTACTTGAGTCTGTAAGTCTTGGCACTGGGCTGGAAGAGAGATTAAAGACATAGAAGACCTTTGAGATAGTGGTTATACAAAAGTATATCTTAGAGAACTATCAGTCTCAATAGAAAAATTAAAGGTTAACCATTACTAAGCTGATTTAAAGACTTTAAATAAATTTCAAATAACCAAGCTGTAATATAACTATTATCGTGAAAAAATCAAGCAATCTAACTTGTAAATAGTTAGACATATTTCTAAAATCAAAAATCAATCTCTTTCATTTGGTTTTTCTAACGTGACTGATTTACCCCCCGCGAATAATGTTTATGGATATCTCTACTCAAAGAAAGGTTTGCGAGATGTAGCAAAAGTACTCAGAAACTACTTAGGGCTATCAGAAAAACAGATTTTTATTTACAGAAGTCAATTTGATGGAAATGAGACTCTAAAGATTAGGATGGAAATGTGTGAACTTGAAACACAAAGTCTTAAAGAAGGAGATAAATGGTTATTCAATGGTGCTGTAGCAGGAGATATTGAATCAATTAAGGCGACACTCAAGGAAATATACGATCCATTAAGGCGTAAAGGATATGAAACTAATTTTGAAATCTATGATGAGAATTGTGACTTCCTTTCTGACTATCCTTTACGACAGCTTATAATCTTGTAAAGCCACCGTTCTAATGCATTTGTCTAACTACTGCATGCAGTCGGAACGGACAATTGCGCGATCTTCAAACTTATTTTGTATCGCCGTCCGATGATGTAGATGACGTTATGCCAACGCATCTAAGTCCGTTAAGGTTGCCTTTGTCTAGCCGAGATTAAGCAAGTAAAGATGGTTGGCTGCGTTGTTGAGTTTGGAGAAGTTATTGGCGATCGCAACGTTAAGAGATTGATAGGCGATGAGGCATAACAAATCATTGGAGTGGATAATATTGTGATATCTTAATTTGATGGCGATCGCAATGACAAATAACTGTTAAGCGATCAATTTACAACAAATCATTGGAGCGAACAATATCCTTTCACCCAACCACATAATGGGAGAGTATCAAATGCCATTAGTTGAACTTATGTCACAAATTCAGGAACTTCCAAAAATTGACAAACTTCGGTTGATGCAATTTATTGCAAAAGCACTTGTCAAAGACGAAGAACCAAATTTCTTTATTGAGAATCAAGAATATCCGATCTGGTCTCCCTACAACTGCTCGGAGGCTGCTAACGTTTTAATGAATCTTCTGGCGACCAAACAACAGGAACGCAATGGTTGAAGCTCAAAAATTTTCCTATAAAATTATTGATAGCAGTCTTGGCATGGTTGATCGAATGCCATATTTGCCTTTGACGCTCATTTCTAATGGGCAATCTCTGAACACCGAAGGGTTATTAGATACAGGCGCAAGCGTTAATGTTTTACCATACGAGTTAGGGCTAAAACTGGGCTTAATCTGGGAAGATGAAACTCTCTCAGTTCTACTAGCAGGAAACTTAGCTCGATTTGAAGCTCGTGCAGTTGTTGTTGATGCTCAAGTCAATTCATTCCCCATTGTTAATCTCGCATTTGCTTGGACACAAGCACCCAATGTGCCTTTGATTTTGGGACAGGCTAATTTCTTTTTTGACTTTGATGTCTGTTTCTTTCGGGCGCGTTCTGAATTTGAAGTCTGCCCTAAACGGATATAGAAATGAAGACAGAAAAGTTAGCTAAAAGAGATAGGTAAGTCACGCCCTAACAGGTCAAATGCATCGGGTGATCTGCTAAATTAGAGAAGCTCACTTGAACTGACATCAAATTATGCGCTCAAATGTCGATCCTCAGAAAATCGAACAACTCATGAAAGCCTTAGGTAGAGAAGCCCGTGGTTCTGGCTGTATCTACTTTACAGGTGGCGCTAGTGCTTTACTCATTGGTTGGCGTAGTTCTACAGTAGATATCGATATTCGTCTAGATCCTGAACCACTAGGAATTTTTCAAGCGATCGCCAAACTCAAACAAGAACTGGACATCAACATTGAGCTAGCTTCTCCGCAGGATTTCTTACCACCACTTCCAGGATGGCGTGACAGAAGCATCTTTATTGGAAGATACGATGAAATCTCATTTTATCACTATGACTTCACAGCCCAAGCCCTTGCTAAAATATCTAGAGGATATAACCGCGACATTGACGATGTTCAAGCCATGTATGAACAGAAGTTATTTTCTTTAGAAAAATTACGAGATAGCTTTGAAGCGATCGCATCTGAATTGATCCGATTTCCTTCTCTTAATCCTGAAATCCTGAGAAATAGGCTTGAAAAATTTATTGAACATTGTGAAAGTACATCAGAGAGAGAGAAATAATGGAGCTAAACGAATTACCAGGATCGGACTTAATCTTACTTGGACTAGAAGATCTTTACCAAGGCAAAAATAATACCATCGGGTCACTATTAATCGCGATCGCATCCATACGCCTAACCGCAGCAGGCTTAGACATTCCCAAAGCTCCTCTAGCATTAGAGCCAGAACTAGCCTTGTATGCCCACCTTCAGAACGAACGTGATGATGCTTATGCTTACTACAATGCCTTGTTAAATAGCCTCAACAGCTTTTGTGCAGCACTTGAACTAAAATCCAAATATTAATGAACAGGAGTTTGAACGACGCTTTATATTTTTAGTCAAGATTTGGCAAGTAAAAACGGGTCAAATTCGTTATTGAGTTTCGAGAAGTTATTGGCGATTCCTTTCAGGATGCGTTCTGCCGCAAAGTTAAGAAATTGATAGGCGATCGCCTACAGCAACCTATTTAGTACGATTGCCAATGGCATAGAATTACCAATATTCATACTTGTCTTGTCCCAAATGTCATTACCTCAAATCGTTATTGATACTAATGTCATTATTGCTGGATTGCGGTCTAGGCGTGGCAGTGCATTTAAATTGCTGACACTAATTGATACTGGACAATTTGATATACATTTGTCAGTACCTCTGGTACTCGAATATACAGAAGTATTACTACGAGAATTACCGAACCTTTACTTGAGTCGAGAAGAAGTAGACGACCTAATTGATTTCTACTGTGCAGTAGGCGTACAGCAAGAAATTTTCTTCCTTTGGCGACCATTCCTGCGCGACCCAAAAGATGAAATGGTGTTAGAGCTTGCAGTCAAAGCAGGATGGCAGAGTATAATCACTTATAACACTCGTGACTTTGCAGGCATTGAACAGTTTGGATTAAATCCACTTAAGCCTTCAGAGTTTTTACGCTTGATAGGAAAGTTACCATGAGTATTGTTCAAGTTCAAATTCCTGACTCATTACACAAAAGCTTACATGACCTCGCAGGTCGTGATGGAATTTCTATCGATCAATTTATATCGACTGCGATCGCAGAAAAACTTTCAGCCTTGATGACAGAAGATTATCTCAAAGAAAGAGCAAAAAAAGGCAGTCGGGCAAAGTATGAAGCAATTTTGGCAAAAGTTCCTGATGTAGAGCCAGAACTATATGACAAGATACCGACAGTCTAACAAATTGACAAGCGATCGCCGCATAAGAAATTTACTTGGTTGTTTAGTTTCGAGAAGTTATTGACGATCGCTTTCAGAATGCGTCCCGCCTCAAAGTTTGAGAAACTGATAGGCGATCGCCTGAGTGACTAGAAAACAGTTATGTTACGCTTATCAAAGGAAGCTTTAGAAGATAAGGCAGGATGAAAAACCGCACTTTTGCAGTTATTTTGTATAAAGAATAAAGAAGATGATCTCGAATTAGTTGAGCTTTGTCTTAGAGCCATCTATAGGTATAACCTTGATGAAAAAAACGATACTCAATCGTATTCCTACTATGTTTCCTGACCAATGGCAAAGGAGAGAAGTTCTTTAGTTAGGATTGCTTTAACTAAATAATTAGGAAGATTTAGATTCTCATTCTCTGCTACCACTACTACAGGGATCAGGTTAGCCCTCCATGATATTAGCAGTCAAAATTTGCATATTTAAGATCGGCACCGCTTGTCCATTGGAAGCGATCGCCTGACCAGTAAAGATTTTAGGTATATTTGTAGCTAGATCTGGAGATAAAGTTACTTCCTGTTCTCCCCAACAACCATTTACATAAAGTCCCCAAATCATCTGTCCTTGATTAAGAATCAGAATGGATTTTGTCGTATATGGTGGTCTATTGTCTTGGTGGCGATCGCTATCAATATCAATTTTGGGATAGTTAGTCTGGAGATAATTATCTAAGGAAAAGATGGGGATAAATAAGTTTTGGTGCAGGATCGGTGAATTGCGATCGCTCTGGGTAGAATCCACATAACGGATGACTTCTTGAATCGAGTTAGTGGGAATAGCTAAAATCATTTGATTGATTTCGATCAATACAACCCTAAGAGTGCTCGAGTCTCTAACTAGTTCACTACTAAGAATCTCCTCTTCCTGAACTTCAACCACATCAAAGGGATTAAAACTTTCTAAAATACTTTCAAGCTCGGTAAGCAGAATAGAAGATTTATCTGGCTTCTCCTGATCGGCAGTTGATAGATTAGTTAATTCTTCGCTAAATTCCTCGCCTCCAAATTCTTCACTAAAATCTTGATGGGCAAAGGCAAGGAGATTATCCAGTTCCAACTCTGCTTCTAAAGATCCAAAGTTTAGAGAATCATCATCATTTTCTTCTTCATCAAAGGCGAGCAGAGCCTCCAATTCTAACTCTTCTGCTTTTCCCAGAGATGTAAGTTGCTCGGAATTATCATCAACTTCCAACAAAATCTCATCCAATAGGAATAGATCATCAATATGTATTTGATCAACATTCAGCTCCAGATCAAACTGCTCAAAATCGAAGGTTGCAGGAATATCTGCCTGATTGCCATCAAATACCAAAGCCTGCGATCGCCTCCACACCTCTAATGCTGAAACTGCTAATTGAGATATTCGATCGGGGCTTATTGTTTGAATGGATTGGGCTTCTTGAACTGACTGAGCGATCGCCATGTTTAATTGCACAAAGTTAGGTAATTCCAACATCTCTCCTAAATCAGCCAATTCCAACGCCAACTTTTGGAGTTCTTCATCTAGATTGCCAATTGGATTAGCGGTATCTAGCTTTAGTTCGAGTTTACCCAGCATCTCATTAATTTCTTGCTCAAATATGATCGAAATCAAATCATGTTTAGGAATATTCTCTACAGCCCGACTTTCAGTAATCTTTAAATGAAGCTCTAGGGGTTCAAATATATTGCGGTTATGGCTCTTTAACCAAGCTGGGTCAACAGTTTTACCTTGACGATTGATCGTAATAATTTCCCTTAGTAACCCCACGGCATTTAGTAAAAGTCTTTCGGTGGCGATAATCAGGGGCTGGTCGGATTTAATAATTTGGAGGGATGACTCCAAACGGCGGGCAGTAATACAAAGCTCCTCATACTTCATAATTCCTGCGGCACCTTCGAGGGAATGAACTGCACGGAGCATCATATCCATTTGCTGACTAAAACTAGATGACTGTGGATCTATACCCACCAGCCCATCATCCATAAGATCAACGTATGCCTGAGCTTCATCCAGAAACATCCGTCGGATTTCTAGCACTTCTTTATCAATCATTTTGGATCTTTTTTTTATCGCCCCATGAGCTTAACCAAACCAATACCACCAAAGTATAGCCCCCCTACAGCACCTGCCAAAAGGCTTTGGGTTAGAGGATCGGTAGATGGAGTTAAAATTCCGCCTACTACCAAGGCTCCCAAAATTACATAACGCCAACCCGATAACATTTGCCCAGATGACACAATCCCAACTATACCTAACAAAGCTTGCACAATGGGAATCTGAAAGGCAAGCCCCGTACTAAATAGTAAGAGCAAAACAAACTCAAAATAGCGATCGATTGACCAAAGCTGCTCCACCACATCCCCGCCGTAGGTAATAAAGAAATTTAAGGCGGCTGGAATCAGAGCCACGTATGCAAAGGCAATCCCCGTAATAAATAAAATGCTAGAGCCAAACACAATCGGCGCAACCAATTTTTTCTCTTTGATGGTTAACCCTGGTAAAACAAATCTCACAATTTGATACAAAATCATCGGGGCGGCTACCACCAAACCACTGTATCCCGCTACTTTAATCGATACAAAGAAATATTCCCCAGGTGAAAGTTGGAGAAACTTAACTCCTTGGGCAGGAATTTCCAGAAAATAGACGATTTTATTCACAAATACAAAACAGCCGATAATACCGACAATGACTGCGGCGATCGCATAAAAAATTCTCGCCCGTAGTTCTGCTAAGTGGTCAAGTAGTGGCATTTCCAGTTCATCGGCTGTAGTATTCACATCATCTAGATCTGCATCTGTGTCTACTTCATCTGTATTTATTTCATCGGTTAAGAGTGGTTCAAGCATAGTCGGCGGTAGAGGAGTATATTCAATCCTATACTAAACCTGCTGAACGATCTTAAAACTGGGATCTTAGACTTTAATAATCCATTACTTCCGAGTATCTGTTAAATAAATTCTATGAGTTCAGATCTAACTAACTTGACAGAGGCAATTCAGCAGTTTAACTACCAAGAATTTTATGCTTGCCATGATCTTCTAGAAGCGATGTGGATTGATGCTTATTATCCAGAGAAAAATTTTTACCAAGGACTCTTACGAATTGCGGTGGGGCTATATCATCTGAGCGATCGCAACTGGAATGGCAGCAAAATTATTCTCGGTGAAGGGATTATGCGACTTCGAGACTTTCAACCAGAATATATGGGCGTAAACGTGACTAAACTTATCCAAGAGAGTGCAGATTTATTAAAAATTCTTCAAAAATCAGGCAAAGAGGAACTAGATAGTTTAAGCTTCAAATTACCTGAAATTGATTATATTCCCAGCGATCGCCATGAGTAAATAATTAGAGAAAATCTCTATACTTTTTCAAGCTGATGAATTGGAGTTAAGGCATGATGAAGTTTATTCAGAGCATCAATATAGGCAGTAGCTGAAGCCACAATAATATCCGTATTCGCAGCATGACCAGAGAAAATTCCCCGTTCGTGTTTGAGGCGAATTGTGACTTCTCCAAGGGCATCAATCCCTGCTGTAACCGACTGCACTGAGAACTCAATGAGTTGATTCGGCACATCAATTAGACGATTAATCGCTTTATAAACCGCATCCACTGGCCCTGTCCCAACTGCGGCATCGGTGATTTCTCTACCATCTGGGGTGAGAATTGTAACTGTGGCTGTGGGTACTGAGCGATCGCCACAACTGACTTGAACTTGCTCTAGCTGAAATGCCTTAGTAACTTGACGAATTTCATCATTAACGATCGCCTCCAAATCCCAATCACTAATATCCTTTTTCTTATCAGCAAGTTCCTTAAAGCGCACAAATGCCTTATTTAACTCTTGTTCTGAAAGCTCAAATCCTAATTCTTTTAATCTGGCTCCAAAGGCATGACGACCAGAATGCTTGCCAAGCACAATCAAGTTATCAGTTAAGCCAATGGATTGGGCATCCATAATTTCGTAAGTGAGCTTGTTTTTGAGAATGCCATCTTGATGAATTCCCGACTCGTGGGCAAAGGCATTAGCACCAACGATCGCTTTGTTTGCCTGAACTAGCATCCCTGTGAATTTTGAGACTAAACGGGAGGTCTTGTGAATTTGCGTAGTATCAATATTAGTCAGAGGTGCTTCAGAGTTTTCAGAACGCCCAAGAAAGGGATTAAAGTATTGACGGCGGACGTGCAGAGCCATCACCACTTCTTCTAAAGCTGTATTCCCAGCCCGTTCTCCAATACCGTTAATTGCACATTCTAGCTGTCTGGCTCCATTTTTCACGGCTTCAAGGAAGTTTGCCACTGCCAAGCCCAGATCATTATGTCCATGAACTGAAATAATCGCCCGATCAATCCCCCGCACATTTTGTTTAATCCCTCGGATCAAAGCCCCAAACTCTTGAGGGGTAGTGTAGCCAACTGTATCAGGAATATTTAAGGTAGTTGCCCCTGCGCTGATCGCTGCCTCTAAAACTGTATAAAGATATTCAGGATCGGAGCGGGTAGCATCCATAGGTGAAAATTCCACATCATCACAAAAGGATTTGGCATAGCTCACCATCTCTTCGGCGATCGCCAAAACTTCGGAACGGGATTTCCGCAATTGGAACTCTAAATGAATATCTGAGGTGGAGATAAAAGTATGAATTCTGCCCTTAGCAGCAGGTTTAATGGCTTCGGCAGCCGCTTTAATATCAGCCTTGATTGCCCTTGCCAAACTACAAATTATGGGGCCATCCTCTGTTCCCACTGCTTCAGCAATTTTTTGGACAGCTTCAAAATCTCCAGGGGAGGCGATCGCAAACCCAGCCTCAATTACATCTACTCCTAGCTTTGCCAGTTGCCGTGCAATAACTAATTTCTCCTCAACATTGAGAGTTGCCCCTGGGCATTGCTCACCGTCACGGAGGGTAGTATCAAAAATAATTACACGATCTTGATCTGGTACTGGTATAAGCATAGTAATTAACTCATATTCAATCTGTGTTAGATATTTTAACTTGACTTTAAGATTCTGTGTTTAACTTTACATTTAAGTTTTGCAAACAGTTTTGCAAACAGTTTTGTGAATTTATGAACGATAATATTATGAACGATAATATCAAGATCAGAATCAAAGAACTTATTGATTGGCTTAATGATTATCGAGAGGCTACTTGGGGCGAGGAAATTGAAGAAGATATAAAACTGGGAAGATTAGATTTCCTGATTGCGGAAGCCAAAAAAGAATTTAGAGAAGGAAAGTGTCGTCAAATATAAATCACTTCACCACTTCTCGGTTTTGGATATTTTTTCTCAGCTACCCAAAGAGGTACAAAACTTAGCAAATAAAAACTACGGACTTCTAAAAGATAACCCCAGACATCCATCGTTGCACTTCAAAAAAATAGGAGAACTTTGGTCAGTCAGAATAGGAAAAGACTTTAGAGCGTTAGGTTTTGATGAAGATGAAGGAATAGTCTGGTTTTGAGTAGGGTCTCATGAAGAATATGAAAAAATCTTAAAGAAGAACACATAACAAATCATTGGAGCGGACTAAAAAGTGATATTTTGGTAACAAGTAAAAGTTGCTTGTGCCGCTGAATTCAGCAGTTATGTTTACGAAAACAATGGAGGTTGACCATGAGGACGCAGATATCTATAGTTGTTTTAACATTTTTTATCGTTGCAGTTTTATTACAAGCCCAACAAAAAGTCTATCCAGAACTGTCATATGCCATTGTCGGCACAGGACAGGTTGTAGCATACGATGAACATGGGCCAATTCCCCAGCCAGATTCTAGTAGCGACTTTTTTGGACAGGACGCAACGAGCCACTTAACAGCTCCAAAATATCTCGACAACCGAGACGGAACGGTAACAGACTTAGTAACAGGTCTCTCATGGAAAAAGAATATTGGGGAGAAGATGACTCTGGCAGAGGCCCAAATTGCTTTGCAAGAATTGAACAAAAAGGAATCTTCCGATTGGCGGATTCCCACTGTCAAAGAACTCTATTCCCTGATTCAGTACTCGGGTCGGGTCTTCGGAGATAAATCGATCAAGCTATTTATCGATACGCAGTTTTTCGACCAGCCCATTGGAAACGTTTCTACTGGCGAAAGAGAAATCGATGCCCAAGTATGGTCAGCTACCCCATGCAAGAGTTTAACAATGGGACGAGATCGATCCCAGTTTGGGATCAATTTTGTAGATGGCCGGATCAAGGCATACCCAATAATTGATCCACGATCTGGTTCTCCTAACCGAATGTACTTTCGATTCGTCCGGGGCAATCCAGAATATGGCGCTAATCGCTTCAACGACAATGGTGACGGTACAATTTCGGATTTGGCTACCGGCTTGATGTGGCAGAAAGATGATAGCCACCAAGGGCTAAACTGGAAGGAGGCGCTTAAATTTTCGAGATCCCAAGTCACCGGTGGGTATCACGACTGGAGACTTCCAAGCGCAAAGGAACTCCAGAGCATTGTTGACTATTCATATTCTTACCAGGTCGATGGTAAACCCTCTGCGTCAAATCTCTTCAGCTTTTCGCAACTGCAACGTCCGGATTCGAAAATTGATGTCCCGTATTACTGGACCGGAACGACATTACTTGATGGTCCCGAACCTGGTAATATGGCGGTATATGTTGTCTTCGGTACTGCAATGGCAAAGCCATTCGAGTCGATAGTGGATGCGCATGGTTCCGGTGCAGTTCGCTCAGATCCAAAATCGAAACCAAAAAGCGAAAAAGCACCGATCTACTTCGGACCCCAGGGTGACTTGCAGTTTGTTCTAAACTACGTCAGGTGTGTTAGGGAGATTACAAAAAAGTAGAAACCTAACATTCTATTCAACCTGACTTGCTGCTTTCCTTACAAGTTTGCGTAACCACTGATTAGCTGGATCGGCATCCCTTACCCCAGACCAAATTGAGATATGGATAATGGGTGGGCAATCAATCGGAGTAGCGATCGCCATGAGATGGTGCTGAATTGCATATCGTTTGGCGATTGAGGCTGGTAATGTTACGACCAAATCCGATGTGGCAACTACAGCTAGGGCTGTAATAAAACTGGGCAGTTGCAGTACAATTCGACGATGTAAGCCCAGCTTATCCAATGCTGTATCCACCGCCGACCCGCCACTGTTGCCTGTGGCTGTAACCTGAACATGGTTGAGAGCGGAAAATTGCTCAAGCGATAGACAGTTGCCCGCAGGGTGTTGCCGTCGCATTAGAGTTATGTAAGTTTCTTCATACAACGGCTCTTGACAAAGATGACTCGGCAGGTTTGCCTGAGCAACCCCGAAAGCAAGATCAATACTGCCATTATGGAGATATTCTGGCGCGATATTAAACAGTGGCATCACTGTCACATCTAGTTGTGGTGCAGCCTGAGCGATCAGTGTCATTAGTTTGGGAAGAAAAATAATCATCTCATGATCGGTCGCCGCCAACGTGATGCAACCCGTCAACTGTTCTGGACTGAAGGGAGCATCGGATACGAGATGGGTAATGTCATTGAGCAGTCGTTTGAGTTTGGGATGAAGTGCGATCGCTTTTGGTGTTGGTATCAGTCTATCTCCACCCCTTACCAAAATTGGATCGTTTATCAATTTGCGAAGCCTTGCCAAGGCTCGGCTCATTGCAGGTTGACTCATATGCATCACATCAGCAGCCCAAGTTACATTGCGATGCTCAATCAAAGCATCCAAAAGCACCAGAAGATTGAGATCAATTCCTCGTAAATCCACTTCACGCATAGCAATTATATAAAATATGCATTTCTGTTATAACGCGATCGACCTTAAACTGAAATTAGGCATTATCAACAGGAGCACAAGGATGCTGAAACCAACAAATGACAACCGCCGTATCCTAGTTGTCGGAGCAACAGGAAAACAGGGAGGAGCGGTTGCCCGACACTTGCTGAAAAATGGATTTAAAGTGAGAGCATTGACTCGCAATGCGGAAAGCCCTGCTGCTAAAAGATTGACAGAGCAGGGAGCAGAGGTTGTAGTCGGAAATTTGGATTATCGAGACTCCTTGCAACAGGTAATGGCAGGAGCAAATCGGATATTTTCTGTTCAGAATTACTGGGAAAAGGGAGTGGGCTACGAGGGTGAAATTCGACAGGGTAGAAATTTAGCGGATGTCGCCAAAGCTTGCGGCGTTCAGCATTTTGTTCAATCGACAATGGCAGATGGCTGTACATTTCCCAATCAGCTCGAACACTTCAAATCTAAAGCTGAAGTCGAACAATACATTAAAGCAATCCAGATTCCCTATACTTTTCTAGGAACAGTGACCTTCATGGATAATGTGCTCGATTCAGTATTTGGGGGTGCATGGACATTTCCGTTCATTGCTAGTGTCATGAAGCCTGAGATTCCTTATCACATGCTGGCAGTCGATGACATGGGGGGGATCGCCGCTGCCGTGTTTGCAAATCCAACGAAATACATCGGACAGAAAATTAACATGATGAGTGATTGTCCCACCGTCCCAGAGATGAAGCAAATCTATAAACAAGTGAGCGGTAGATCGGCGAAATGGTTCAGATTGCCAGCCTGGCTGTGTCAGTTAATGAATCGTGAATTTGTGGAGCAGTTGAAATGGCAATCTGCGGGCAATTGGGTCTTCAATGCCGAAGATGCAAGGGCTGTTTATCCAAACCTGACATCGTTTCAGAAGTTTCTACGCATCCATCAAGTCAATAATCTGTAATATGATCTGTAATAATATTAGGAATTCAACATGAAAGAACAGTTTATAATGACAAGCTTGGGGCGCATATCTGTCCTATTAGATGACGGTGCAACGGATATGCCTATCATTTATCTGCACGGGGTCTTTATGGATAAAACCCTATGGACTAAGGTGAGCAGTCCATTTAAAGGCAGGATGCAGGTTTTTGTGGATATGCCCGCCCATGGAAGCAGCGATAATATTGGACATGACTGGAGCCTGAATGATTGTGCCGAGATGCTCATCCGCATTATGGATGAGTTAAATGTGCAAAGATGTGTAGTCATCGGACATTCCTGGGGAAGTATGACTGCTTTGCAGGCAGCAATTCAGTTTCCTGATCGGTTCGCGGCTCTTGGTCTTTTCAATATGCCGTTTAGAAGAACAAAAGGGCTGAGTCGAATTATCTTTGCCCTACAAAAGAGCATGACTATTTTTCCAGCGTTCTTTGCTAAACAGGCGGCCAAGCAACTCTATTCCCCACAACTTCTAGAAAAGCGACCCGAATTGATTACTCAGATGCAAGCGAGGCTGTCAAAGCGTCCTGCAAAAGAGATTGCACGAACCATCAAAGCAGTCATATTGGAAGCCGAGGATACAGTTTCACTCATCCAGAATCTCCAAGTGCCGGCTATAGCAGTTATCGGAGAAACAGATTGGTATGCATAAGTAAACTGAAAATAGAAAGGGTCGCAGGACGCAGCGCCGCATTGGGTTTTAGTTTTTTTGTTCTCAAAAAGTGTTTACTTTTCTTTGACCTAGCTACTTATCAGTCCACAGGAGGCTGAGGAAGAAGCAAAGAATGTAATTAAGCGAGTTCTTGAGTTAGCAGGTCACGCTGCCTAACAATGCGTTGGTACGGACGGAATAGAAGTTGTCGATGGGAGTCCACGGTTATCTACCGCAGCTCAACTTCACCGTTATCTCGATAGTCCAAATTTCTACATTCCAATTATTAAAATATTTTTCTGCATTCTCTCTATATTTCTTGTTTATTCTTCATATTTTATTGTAAGGAATATCGCCTCTGAAGATGCTGGAAGATTAGCAAGCTTATTCACATGCTTTTGGTATGAATTGATATATATCTCTCAAGTAAACCCACACCTGAAGTTCTATCAGCTTATCTCCTGATATTTTCTATGAGTCAGAGCTAACAAGCCCCGTGCAGCGGACGAAAGAAAAGCGATCGGGTGGATGTTGGGTTTGGTGGTCGCCGCTGACGGGGAACGTCCTGCCGATACCACTAATCCAACCGATCATAGCTAGGGTTTTAAGTTCATTGCCGAGATCATCCAGCGATCGCAATGGTGAGTTAATTCCGCTATCCGAAAAAGATTGTCAACTGATGGCATATTTTATGAGTCATCCCATCAACTCCTCACCCATGCCCAAATTCAAGATCATCTTTGGAGCGAACTGCCCATGAGTAATGCTTTGGTTGCCCAAATTCGCCTCCTCCGCAATAAGATTGATCAAGATTCGGGGCATTCGCTGATTAATACCGCCTATGGCAAAGGATATCGGTTTGGTAGTTAAATCAGGCTATTTTGGGGTTCGGGTTTACGGCTAGGCCAAAATTTTAAGGTATTTTTGCCCATGGTAGCTAAAGCTGGTAAGACTTGAGGGCGTAATAATCGGTGATCAAAGGCACTGAGTCGGCGATCGTTCTCACTGAGACAAATGGCTAAAAATTTCTCAATGGTGAGATCGGCATCCAATAAGCCCGCCCCTGTAGCCGTAAATCCTTCACCACCGACATTGCCTCCGGCAGCACCGCGAATCATATCCACCAAATTTAATAAAGCTCTACCATACTGCCACAGTGTTAATCCTGCCTGAACGGGTATTGCTCCTCGTCCCTGATTTACCCTTAAATAGGCAATCCAATTGACAAAAAAGCTAATATGCCGCGCTTCCTCCTGCAACATATTATCAAAGATCGATAACAAGGATTCAGGAAAAAATTCAGTGCGCTTACCAATTTCAAAGAGTCCAAAGGCAAAAAATGAATCTATGCATTCACCATAACCAAATTTGACAAATGCTGATTCAATATGAGCTGGGAGTTCCGGTGCCGCCGGTTCTACTGCTTCCACCCCATAGATTTTAGTCATAAATTTAATCAAGCGGGAATGTCTTGCTTCTTCTTGACCTTGCAGCGCGATCGCTTCTTTAATGACAGGATCGGCAATGGTGTCGGCAAAGGCACTCACCATGATTCCGGCTTTATTTTCAATGCGAATAGCTTCACTCCAAAACGGAATACCCCGTACCCGATTAATTGTCAGACTGTCAAGCTCTGGCCAAGGCAATGTTTCTGGCTCATACTGACGATGAGTTTGAAAGAAGTTTTGGCAAAACAGATCCCGATGTGCTTCAGACCCAATTTTTATTTCCTGCATCTATCTATTCCTAAAAGATTTACGCGTTACATCAATAACAGACATTAATTTTTAATGAACTTGCATTTTGTTATGTAGTCACTAATTACAGCAGTTTTCGATCAAACCCTCCACAAGAAAAGCGCCCCGTTTTGGTTTTAGCATTTAACTGTGGTACAACCGATCACAATTTGCTGTAGGTACCCATAACAAATTAGTCCACTTTGAAATTAATTAGAAAATTAAGGTGAAAATCAAACAAAATCAACTAATTTTCAGCAATTTATTGCAGTTTGGTTAATAATGTACCAGCAATTCGGATGTAAAGTTTTTTGTATTTCTCTAACACTCCATACAATTTATACAATGCTTATACATGATTTCAAACAATAGGATAACATGCTGATTCTTGTTATCAAAGTTGAACATGAAAAAATCACTAAAAGCGTTTATCTATCTTACATCAGAAGTGCTATAATGTAAGGTATGCAGAAAGCTTTCAAATACCGATTCTATCCAACTTCTGAGCAAGAAACCTTGTTGAGAAGAACGATGGGCTGTGCTCGTTT
>VYKS01000545.1_pt1 | contig 21586 bp, 21 predicted proteins | sample 5114511 | NCBI WGS metagenome assembly VYKS01 (sample SAMN12291795, study PRJNA351875) | freshwater metagenome | isolation source: freshwater lake | place: USA: Michigan, Gull Lake | collected 2011-07-05 | reverse complement strand
AAAAAGAAAAGAGGAGGGTAGAAATATAAGTTTTCTACTCTCCTTTTTTCAGATCATATCCCTCGATACATAACTATGGCTTCCTATGAATAATCAGGAATATGCCACTTTATTGATGGGATGAATTGCGGTAGGATTAATAATTAGAACTAATCTTGCTGTATCATATAGGACTGACTTCTAAGAACTATAAACAAGTTTTTGTGAGTCAAAACCTTAAATGCCGCAGGGCTTGCGGAAAGGCATAAGCCTAAAGTCTGTGGATCGAGCATAAGACCAAAAAACTTCTTGAGAGTAGAGGCAGTTGAAAAACCCTGAAAAGGTTATTCTAGTTAGTCCTTGGGGGCTACCCAAGTTGAGCAACTAGCGAACCCAAAGGAAAGAAACAGAAGCCTGAGTCGTAAGTCTTAGGAACCCCCTGATTTATCAGTGGGAAAATGTCAACGAGTGCTAATTTGCAAATTGTATAGATATCATGAATAATCCTTCCCTACGAACTGAAAAAAGAAATAAACCTGCTGCTATTATTTCTTCTAACCAACAGGTTTCTATCCTAGACTGGTTAGCCTCCACGGGTCGTCTCATTGCCCGTGAATCTAATGCTTTTGACTATAGAGAAGATGTGGAAGACTTGCAAGAATTAATAGTTGGGGATGATGCCAGCTATATAGATGAGGAAGAGGAGGAGGAAGATATGAGCAATGATGATGATGAGGAACTTGACTAGGAATATTTCCAATGATTTCAAATCCAGGGCCAGATTGCTCAAAAACTACTAATCCTGAATCAAAGTTTCTGTCAGGGAGGTTATTATCCATTGCTGTTTTAGCCGTAGTTGCACTGCTGGCTCTTGTGTTACAGCAGCCTTTTAAATTTTTATCATTGTTGTCTTGTTGCGTGGGCGTTGTTTTGGCTGGATATTTTTTAGTGCCAATACTAAGACAACTTAAAGCAGGACAGGTAATCCGAGAAGATGGTCCACAGGCTCACCTCAAAAAAGATGGAACCCCAACTATGGGGGGGATTTTTGTGGTTCCAGTTGGTTTGATTGGCGCTTTGATTTGGTCTGGGTTTAATCCAGATATTGTGGCGGCTTGTTTACTAACTTTAGGATTTGGACTTGTAGGTTGGCTCGATGATTGGCAAATTTTGCGCCATAAGTCTAATAAAGGAATTTCACCTCGGACTAAGTTGGCTTTGCAGGCAATATTTACGCTATTTTTCTGCGGCTGGATTTACTTTACCCATCCAGAAGCTACTACTGTTAACCTTCCCTTTGATTTTGCCTTGCCTTTGGGAATTTTATTTTTTCCATTGGCTGTATTTGTTTTATTAGGTGCTAGTAATGCCACTAATTTAACTGATGGCTTGGATGGTTTGGCTGGTGGGACGGGAGCGATCGCTTTGATGGGGATGGGTTATTTACTAGCTCAGGGTTCATCCCAAAACTCGGACTTAGCAATTTTTTGCGCTTGCATGAGTGGAAGTTATCTAGGATTTTTATGGCACAACCGTAATCCTGCCAATGTGTTTATGGGTGATACTGGTTCCTTGGCTCTGGGTGGGGCGATCGCCTCGGCTGCCATATTAGGAAATATGCTTTGGGGCTTACTGATTATTGGGGCGATTTTTGTGTGGGAGGCTATTTCCGTGATCCTACAAGTGAGCTACTACAAATTGACTAAAGATGAGCAAGGTGTGGGTAAAAGACTATTCAAAATGGCTCCCTATCATCACCACCTAGAGTTAAGTGGCTGGAAAGAGACCCAAGTTGTCGGAATTTTTTATACTACTCAAACTTTATTGGTTGGAGTGGCGATCGCCTTAAGTTTATTTACTAAGTAGCTTAACTTACGTACTTAAAAATAAAAAGCCAATTTAGTTTGGGGTTTGGGGCTTGCACCCCAATTGATGTCTTTGCCCTCAAACTCCCTTAACTCAAGTAAGTTAAAGTGCGTTTACCGCTCGTTGCAGATCGGAGATTGATTGGTTAAATCCAATGATTGCTTGGAGGCGATTAACATCAGCACGGGTTAGATCATCTTCGGCTCTAATTACTTCTAGCTGAGTTCCGACTCCCGCACTAAGGCGTAACCGAGCTAAACGTAATGCTTCTGTGGATTGTTCCACGGCTTTGGCAGCTGTATCAATTTGTTTGCGGCGAGATTGGGAATTGATAAAGGCTTGCTCCACATCAAAACGGACTTGATTCGCAGATTGTTGGAAGCGACTTTCGGCTAGAGCTTGATCTGCTTTAGATTGATCGACTTGAGCACTAGCAACTCCGCCATCAAACAGACTAATGCTTACATTAGCTCCGAACCTGTAACCAAGGGCAAAGCCACCTACTTGACTAAAGTTATCAAGGGCATCAACATTGGCAAAAAGACTAACTTGAGGCCCAATGCGAGCAATATTTGCACGAGCGCGATCGCGAGCAACTTCTCGTTGGAGCTTTTGGGTATCTAATTCCGATCGATTTCTTAATGCTAAAATAATTGTGTCTTCTACACTAAGTTTCCAAGGGCTTACGGGTTCAATTTTATCGGCGGCAGCAAGATCAAGATTACTGGGATACTCAATTTGCCGTGCCAATTCCCGACGGGAAATAAGTTGGTTGGCTTGGGCATCTAGCAAAGACTGTTGGGAATTAGCTAACTGGACTTGGGATTGCAAGACATCAAATTTGGTTCCAACTCCTGCGCGTTCTAGAGCCATTGTATCCTTAAGACTGCGTTGGGAGTTTTCTACGGATTTCTGTTGAATTCTGACGTTTTCATCGGTGTTTTGGAGGTTATAGTATGCGGTAACTACGGCAATTTTAACGGTTTGAGTAATACGATTTAGCTCTAATTCGGCAATCCGCAATTGGTTCTCTGCAACTTTAACATTGGATTCTACTAGCCCAGAGGTATAAATATTATAGTTAAGTCCAACTGTGCCATTGACAGGCTGGGTAATTGTACTGCTATCGCCACCACGAGCAATCAGGGAATCACTGTTAGCTGCAGCGATATTACTTAATCGAATTTGAGCGGAGTCATTAAATGTATAGTTCCCAGAGGCGGTGACGGTTGGTAGTCTGGCTGCCTCAGCTTCTCTAAGTACGGCTTGCCCACGATCAACACTAATTCTTGCTTGAATAATGTCACGATTGCTACGATTGGCGATCGCTAAAGCTTCTTCTAGAGTGATCGATTGGGTGCGTTGGATTTTGACTTGACTAGGAGTAGTAGGCACAATCAAAGGTGCGGATACGGGCAGATCGTTGTTAAAAAATACTTGAGCCTGAGCAGTGGGGGTCAAAATTAAGCCAAGACCGAGGCTGATTACGGAAATTCGCATAAATTATTGTCTTTTACTCCTCAATAGGTTTAGTTTAGCAGGACAAATAGCTTAGTTAATTTCTAGTTTTACTTTGCTATGTATGTATTTAGGAAAATTGTAAATTCCCCTATTGCCTAGTTTGCAGCTAGAGCAGGAACAGAATCTTTGGCGAGGTATCCATCTTCCATATGCACAATCCGATCGGCTATATCCAGAACCCGATTATCGTGAGTCACCATGAGGATCGTACAACCTTGTTCTTTGGCTAGTTTTTGCATTAAATTAACCACATCTCGACCAGATTTACTATCTAATGCTGCCGTAGGTTCATCGGCTAACACCAACTTAGGATGGCTTACTAAAGCACGGGCGATCGCTACTCTTTGTTTTTGTCCACCTGATAAATTATCTGGATAGTAATTAACTCTGTCTTCCAGTCCCACAATACCCAAAATTTCTTTGGCTCGGCTTTGAGTGTCTGCAAAGGAAAAATGATCGTGAAGTTCTAGGGGCATTTGTACATTTTGTTGAGCTGTGAGGGAACCCAAAAGATTATGGGCTTGGAAAATATAGCCAATATTTCTTCTGACTTCAATCATTTTAGCTTTGGTTGCTCCTAAGAGTTGCTGTCCAAGGATTTTCATGCTTCCCTCTTGGAGCGATCGCAAGCTACCAATTAAGGTTAAGAGGGTGGTTTTACCTGAGCCTGAAGGTCCAGTCATAATTACAATTTCACCTGCTTTGATTTCTAGGTTGATATCAAATAAAATCTGTTTTTTTAAGACTCCCTGTCCAAAGTAGAAGTTTAAATCTTGAATAGAAATTACTGGTTCTGGGTTCATATTTTTAGCTCCTAATCTAATTGGACTGTAAAAATTTTCGGGAGTTCAAGCTTGAGTTTATCCACCACTGGTTTAGAAATATGTTAATGAGGATTTATTTATATTGAATGGTTATTATATATTAAAGATTCAACCATGATCTACCAATGCCGATTAAGCTGCCTATTAATAGGATGATCGCCGTTAAGGAATTAATCGCAAAACCCAAACCTCTTTTACCTGCCTCAGCATAGTAGCCCCAAGCATAGAGAATTCTGCCCACAATCCAAATTCCTCCCAAAATATTAGCGGCGATCGCATTGACAAATATTGAGAATATCCACAGGGAGGGAATGAATACAATTAACTGCTCTAAGGTATTTTGTTGCACCCGAAACACCCGCTCAAAGTTCTCATCACCTGTAATTTGTGGGGCTGGAACTTTATATTTTGCCCTAGCTACGACGACATTTACACTGAGAATATAAAACAGAATTAGAGTTAAAATCGTTACTATTCCTGTGCCTTGGAGTTGTTTAATATCTATCATTTTTTTCCTACTTAATTAAATTTTGAAATCATTAAATTTTGAAATCATTAAATTTTGAAATCCTGCTTGGACAAAATGCTTGTCCCGGCTTAAAGCTATAGTAATTTTTAATTCCTCCATAAGGAGAGATGCCATTGATCTTTAGGGTTGACTATTGCTACCCAAAAGCCAGTATCTGCAAAAATAGAGTTCATAAACTTTTAGGATAAAGGTAGGAATCAAGATTTTGTGAGGCATCGCTGGGAACTGATTCCCATAAATCGAGCGGAACTTTACTGGAATCAGAAATTTCGGCAATGAGATGACTTGAAGAATTGTATGGAATAGATCTTTTATATTCATCAGGAATCAAATTTTTGCCCTCACCAGAAACTACTTTATGCACTATTTGATTAATTAGAGTTTCCAATTCTCCAATAGTTAGGGAACTAATGGCTTGATTTCTATCTAGGTTTATTATGTCCATATTCTTTTAAAGTTTTTAACTAGAGGTTATTAAGACTGTAATCAATGACTAAAATATATCAGCAGGATCGGCGGATTGGAGTTTTCGCATTGAGATTACGCCTGAAATTACACACATAATTATGGTTAAGGTTAAAACCAGAAAAGCCCGATCGCTAGTCATGGCTATTGGTAAGCGGGTGGCATTGCGGGTGAGATTATATAATCCGATCGCGATCGCAAATCCTGGAACAAATCCTAAAATCCCCAAAACCAGGGCTTCTTGAAATACCACACCCAAGAGATAGAAATTCGTAAATCCCATCGCTTTGAGGGTGGCATATTCCGCTAGGTGATCGGAAACATCACTATAAAGAATCTGATAAACAATCACTACGCCAACAATAAATCCGATTGCTGTTCCTAAGGTAAAGATAAAACCAATAGAAGTATTCTTTTGCCAATAGGTCTTCTCAAAGTTGGCAAAACCCTCAGCGGTCAGAACCGTAACATCTTCAGGTAATTGGCTTTGGAGCGTAGTTTTGAGGAGATTAATATCAGTATTGGGCTTCACTTTAATTAAGGCGACACTGACTTCACTATCGGTTCTGCGGGGAAATATTCGCAAAAAATTGCTATCGCTGGTAAGTAAGCTGGCATCGGCAGCAAAGGAAGCTCCAATCGTGAATAGACCGCTTAGGGTAACTTCTCGACCTGCAATCTCCGTTTTTACTTCTTCACCCTTTTCCAACTTTTTAACCGTGGCATCAAACTCTCCCCTAGCTGCGCGATCGAACATCAAGGTATCAGCCAGTTTAACCGCATTCAGATTATTACTGACCTCTTCTAACTTAAAAGGCGAAGTTGTGGGGTCAAAGCCAATCACTAAAATACTACTGCTGGCTCTGGTTGTGGGGTTTTTCCAATCGGCAAAGTTAATATATAAAGCTTCTGCGGAGGCAACGCCCTCGAAATTCATCGCTTGGTATAAACGACGACGGGGGAATGTTTGCATATTCGGCAGGTTTCTCGCCTGAGGACTAATTAGAACTAAATCCGTATCCAAAAGCTTATGAACTCTGGTATTACTATCAAACAAAGCGGCTTGAAATCCCAACTGAATGAACATTAACATCCCTGCAAATCCAATTCCTAAGAGAGCAACAATTAGGCGGGTTTTTTGATGGGTGAGTTGTAACCAGGCGAGGAATATGCGGCGTTTAATCATATTTTTGCGAATTGATTTTGCGAGTTTATGAGGTTCTAAAGAGCAATCGCCACTTTTAATTGCAAATTAGTTAAATTTCTGACAACTTTACTAGCTTCGGGTGTCAGCTCTATCTTCACTTCCACCACACGGGCATCTTGACTGGCGGAGGGGTCGGTTCCCAACACATCCTGCTTCGCAATTTGCCAACCGATTTCCTTTACGGTGCCTTGGAGTTCACCTGTAAACGCATTACTGGTAATAATAGCGGGCTTCCCAATTTTTACCTGCTTAATATCACTTTGATAAACCTCAGCCACAGCGTACATGGTATCTGTATCTCCAATTTCGACAATTCCTTTGCTTTGATCGCTAATCACTTCCCCTGACTTGGTATGGATCTTGAGAATTCTGCCAGTACGAGGCGATCGCACATTGGAAAGTTCTAATTCGGCTTCAGCTTGTTTTAAAGAGGCGATCGCACTATCAACTTCAGCTCTTGCTACTTGGACATCCACAGGACGGACTTCAGCAATGCGATTTAGGGTTTCTTTAGCTTCTTTTAATTGATCTTTAACTGTGGCGATCGTGCGATCTTGACTAGCTTTTGCTTCTTTTAGTCGCTCTTGGGCAGTTTGGAGCGTTAATAGACGATTATCCCTAGTCGAAGCTGAAACTGCACCGTCTTGATAGATAGACTGATAGCGTTGATATTCTGCTGCTGCATTTCGCAGTTCGGCTTCAGTCCTAGCAACAGTAGCTATTTGGGTGGCAATTTGACCATTTAATTCTGCTTCTAGGCGAGAGATATTTGCTTTTTGGGCTTGGATTTCACCAACTTTTGCCCCCGCTTTCACTTGAGCTAATCTAGATTTGGCAACTTTGACCTGTTCTTGGGCTAGAGCTAAGGCTGAAGCTCGGCGATCGCGGCTATCTAAAATGGCAATTATCTGGCCTGACTTAATCTTTTCACCATCTTTGACCAAGATTTGGGCTATACGAGTACTACCACTTGATTCAGTCACGGACAATCTGATGGTTTCGCCTTGGGGTTCCAGTCTACCTAAAGCCGTAATGCTTGTGACTTTGATCGACTCTGAAGAATTAGAGGCGTTAACAGTATTCTGCCGTTGGGGGGCTAGAAAATAAATAGCAGATGAGCCAACTATGACCGTAGATGCAATTACGGCGATCGCAATGGAATTTATTTGACGTTGAGAGCTTTGCATAGTAGTTTGGGAATACAGAACTATTTGTACACAAATAATTTTACTCAACAAATTGTGTATATGTTGTACGATAAACTAAAGCCTTAAAATTTGTCAAGCCAAAGTAGTTATCTAAAATTTAAATGTCCCTAGGTCACATCATTTTGTCTGTTCTCTCCCTTAGCCCTCAAAGTGGTTATGATCTGGCTAAAAAATTTGATGGTCCCGTTGGTTGCTATTGGAAAGCCAGCCAGCAGCAAGTCTATAAAGAACTCTCTAAACTAGAGCAGCAAGGGTCTATTTGTCATGAAGTCTATCCCCAAGAAGGACGTTTGGATAAAAAAGTTTATTGCCTCACCGAGTCTGGAACCCAAGAGTTAATTAAGTGGGTAATGGAGCCATCGGAGCCGACTGTAATTCGTGAAAGCCTTGCAGGTAAGCTTAAGGCTGCTCACTTAGTACCCAAATCTATAATTATTAGAGATATTGAGCGTCGTCGCCTGATTCACCAAGAAAACCTCGATCGCTTAAAATTTGAATTAGAAAACTATGAACAACTGTTCGATCAAGGAATTCTGCCACCAGAGGGTAAAATTTATTGTCAAATTGGTGTAGGTAGAGGCATTCGCTATGAAGCAGATTGGGTAGCTTGGTGTGATGAATCCTTAGAAAAGCTATTGGCAGATCGCCCAGAAAGTAAATAATTAAGTATTAATGGCTAACTATTGGCTAACTCTTAGCAATTGATGGCAGAATATGAAAAAAACCTGATTTACCTAATTTAAACTAATGGCTAGATCCCAACGTAACGATAATTTTGTTGACCAAACCTTTACGGTTATTGCTGATACTATCCTCAAATTCTTTCCTGCTAGTCAAAAAGAAAAGGAAGCTTTTGCTTACTACCGTGATGGCATGTCTGCCCAGGGAGATGGGGAATATGCTGAGGCTCTAGAAAACTATGAAGAAGCCTTAAAACTCGAAGAAAATCCCTACGATCGCAGTTATATTCTCTATAACATCGGTTTAATCTATGCTAGTAATGGCGATCACGATCGGGCTTTAGATATGTATCATCAGGCGATCGAAGTCAATCCCCGTTTACCCCAAGCCTTAAATAATATTGCTGTGATCTATCATTACAAAGGCGATAAGTCGGAAACTGAAGACGAACGAGAAGACTTTTATACCAAAGCCACGGAATATTGGATCAGAGCAATCCGCATTGCGCCCAATAACTATATTGAAGCTCAAAATTGGCTAAAGACTACTGGTAGAGCCGATATTAATGCTTTCTTTTAAGACTCTAGAGTTTTCTCTACCGTCTTGATTAGAAGTTGATTAGAAGTGGCGATCGCTCTACTTTTTTGATCGGACGGTAATTTCTATTGCTAACTAGCTTACCTTTGTACCCCAACCCTAAAGGCTTTATGGCTTCCAATCGTGAGGTCATCCGCATACATCGCACAAATAGATTAATCGGTAATTCTGGCAGGAGTTTATAGATTTTGTTTAACTCAAGAAATTAGAACTTAGGATCTTCATTCAAGCTAAATAGGAACGGAACGCTGCTCTTATTGTCACCACCAATTACCAAAACCTTAGGCATTTGTGCGCCTCCCGATCGCCACGCTTCGATCGCTTCTTTTTGCAGAACTAATTCCCCACCTTGGGCTTTTAAAGTTTCAGCTAATAGTCTTTGGGCTTCGGCTCTACCTTTGGCTCGGTTGATGTCTGCTTCGGCTTCTTGGGATGCTTCTTGAGCAATGTAAACAGCCCTTTGCGCCCTTTGTTCAGCAATTTGTTTTTCTTCCACAGCTTTGGCAAATTCAGGCGAGAAATTTAGGTCAACAACACTGGTATCGAGAATAATAATTCCATATTTTTCTAATCGCTCACTTAAAGCTGCATCAAAATCAGTTTTTAACTCTGACCGTCTGGTAATAGATTCTTCTACGGTTCTACGGGCTGCAGCAATTTTAAAAGATTCTTGGGTTTGAGGAGCGATAATTTTGGAGACAATATTTTGTAAGCTGCCCTGTTTACGTCGAATTTCCACAACTTTAACGGGGTCAAGGCGAAAGTTAATGGCAAAACTAGCAGTTAACCCTTGCAAGTCCTTGGTGGAACTTTGGGCGGGAACTTCAAACTTCTGCACCGTCAAGTCATAAATATCGACCTTAGAGATCCCTGGAGCTTTGAGGTGAATTCCTTCTAGTAAAGCCCCATCCTGAGCCGAGCCTAAAACACTCATTACCCCTGCTTCACCAGGATTGATAATGACAAATGAATTAAGACTGATAATTGCTAATAGGGTTAAAACTATGGCAGCGATCGCCGTTTGTAATCCTTCTGATTGCTTGATTTGAAACACTTTATTGCCTGTATTGTTCTTTAAGATCAATTATAAGTGTGATACTGCCCTCAATAATTATTATGATTGTAGAATCTACCACTAACTCTAAAAAATATGATAGTTCAAAGATGGACTGATGAAATGTTAGACAGACTTGCTCAATCTATTAGCGACATCACAGCAAACAATGAAACCAATACCGCTAACATTGAACGCTTAGTAAGCTTGGTAGGCACAATTCTAGATAATCAAGAGTTCCAGCAACAACGTCAAATCGAACTTGAAGCCCGACAGTTAGAATCTCAACAAGAATCTCAACAACGTCATGCGGAGTTAGAAGCACGGGAAGCAGAACTAAGGCAACGTCAAGCTGAATCTGATGAACGCTTTAATGTGCTATTAGCAGAATTACGATTTATAAACCGCCGTGATCAGCCTTAGCTTTATTTATTATTTAGATTAAATTTTAGATTAAATTTTGGAGGGGATTTCTCCCCTACTGTCTATAAAAGCGATCGCTTAATAATTAAGCAACCTAATTAAGCATCATTCAAAGCGGCAATTCCAGGAAGCACCTTACCTTCTAGAAGTTCCAAACTTGCTCCGCCACCTGTGGAAATATGGCTCATCTTTTCGGCAACACCGACTTTTTCTACAGCCGCAACCGAATCTCCACCACCAATAATTGTGATCGCTCCAGTTTCGGTAATTTTTGCTAAGGTATGGGCGATCGCTTCGGTGCCAACGGCAAATTTATCAAATTCAAATACACCCATGGGACCATTCCAAATTACGGTTTTGCAGTCTGCCAGAGCATCTTGGAATAACTTGATTGAATCTGCACCTATATCTAAACCCATCCAACCATCGGGAATATGATCGATACTGACAGTTTTAGCATTGGCATCGAGCTTAAAGTCATCGGCGATCACCACATCAGTTGGTAGTAGAAACTCTACGCCACGCTCTTTTGCCTTTGCTTCTAAGGATTTAGCTAGGTCTAATTTATCTTCTTCAACTAAGGATTTCCCAACTGCCAACCCTCTGGCTTTGTAGAAGGTGAAAATCATGCCACCGCCGATAATTAATTTATCAACTTTTTCCAATAAGGCATCAATTACGCCAATTTTGCTAGAAACCTTGGAACCACCCACGATCGCTACTAAAGGACGTTTAGGATTATCGATCGCCCCACTTAAATATTGCAATTCCTTATCTAATAAAAATCCCGCCACCGCAGGACTTAAAAACTCAGCCACGCCTTCGGTCGAAGCATGGGCTCGGTGGGCAGTTCCAAAGGCATCATTTACATATAAATCAGCTAGACTGGCTAGTTTTTGAGAAAATTCGCGATCGTTTTGCTCTTCTTCTGGATAAAAACGGATATTTTCTAATAAAATTACACTACCGTCTGCGGCACTATTAATCGCCTCTGCTACAGCTTCACCAATGGAATCATCGGTTTTAATGACTGGTGCACCTAATAATTCTGATAACCGTGTGGCGATCGGGTTAAGTCTCAGCTTTTCAGTTACACCCTTGGGTCTGCCTAGATGGCTAACTAAAACTGCCTTTGCGCCTGCATCGGTTAAATATTTAATGGTAGGTAATGCGGCTCTGATTCTAGTGTCGTCGGTAATCGCACCTGTGCCATCTTGGGGAACGTTAAAATCAACTCTTACTAAAACTCTCTTCCCTGCTAAATCGGCAGGGCTTAAATTTGCTAAAGTTTTCTTAGCCATAGAAAAAATACTCCAGATATTAAATTTAGTTATTCGATTCGTTTTGACATCCTCCCCCGATAAATCGGGGGATTCCTAAGATTCACAACTTAGGTTTCTGCTTCTTCCCATTACTGGTATTTCGCACGATTTGCCACTTTTTCTTCGCCGTTACAATTGATTGCAAACTTTGGTGTTAGGCTTTATGTCTCCAGAGTCCGAGTAGGTCGTTGACCAGTCCAATTATATCACGAAACCTATTTATATCACGAAACCTATGCATATCAAGACTTCTACTGCAATTCATCTCATCGGTAAACCGAGAGTCTTCTTGCAGAGGAAAGATAAATTTTACAGAACAACTAGGCTGAATATTTCCTTAATTGGTGAGCTTCAATACATAAGCCCAAAAGTCACAAGCCTGAAATAGTATTTTTAGAATATTTCAATTAATTAGTTAGCTCTTAAAGCCACCTTATTCTAAGTTAATGTGCCTAAATGCCTATATTGGGAAGATCACTCCATGAAGTAAATAAAGTCCATTAGAAAGCATCCGACGATATAATTCAAAGTATTTGATCATAGCTTTTAAAAAAATTTCATGAAATCTCAAAATGTTCGCTTCGTAATATCTTTAATTACTGCTTTTACTGCAACTCTGGGAATTCCGATCAAAACTTTTGCCCAAGTCTCACCCCAATCCCCAACTTTCCCCACCGAAGATGCCCAAGCAATCCTTAAAAAAGCCTGTAGTATCTTAACTGCCAAGTCAGCTTTTACAGTTGATATTGATATTAATTACGATAACGTCCTAGACTCTGGCTCTAAAGTTCAGTACAGTGCCTTTCAGCAACTCTCCTTAAAACGCCCCAATCAACTAAAGGCAGACTACACAGGGGATCAGCGCAACACGACTTTTTACTACGATGGTAAAACTTTTACAATTCTTGACAAGAAATTAAATCTGTATGCGACCAGCCCTGCACCTGCAACTATTGATGCAACGATCGCTAAAATTGAAGAAAAATACAACATTACAATTCCCCTATCAGACTTATTAGTTAGCGATCCTTGTCAGAAAATCATACCTAATATCAAGGATTATCTATACGTGGGATTTGATATGGTAAATCGGGTTCCCAGTTATCATTTCCTATTTGCTGGCAAGGAAAATGACTTTCAACTTTGGATTAGTAATGCTCCTGAACCAGTTCTGCAAAAAGTTGTAATTACTTACAGAGATCTTCCCAGTGAACCCCAATTTACAGCCATTCTCACAAATTGGAACTTTAATCCTCAGATCTCAGACAGCACATTTAAGTTTATCCCACCTGTAGGCGCAGGCAAAATTGAGTTCCTTCCTTCAGAAACCCCTGCAAAAATCAAGTAATATTACCAACTACAAAAATGAAATTTTCTACACGTTATACCTTTTTTGCTTCGCTTTTAGTGCTTATCTCTGCTAGCGCTTTTCCTCTAGGAATATTTGCCCAACGCTCAGGATTCAACAATAATCGAGCAGGTGCTTCCACAAGGGTTAATAGCTCAGTCAATCTCCAAAACCGAGGGAATATTAATCGCTCTAATGTGAATTTGAACACGAATCGTTCCAATAATAATTGGAATATTAATCGCTCTAATGTGAATTTGAACACAAATCGCTCCAATAATAATTGGAATAACAACCGCTCCAATGTGAATCTAAATGTGAATCGCTCCAATAATAATTGGAATAACAATCGCTCTAATGTGAACGTGAATGTTAATAATAATTGGCGTGGCGGCGGATGGTATGGAGGTGGCTACAGAAATCCACCTGGTTGGGGACTTGCAGGACTTGCCACAGGTTTAGTCATCGGAGCCGCCCTAAGAACTCCACCTCCCTATTTTGTTCCAGTTGTTGTGGGAAGCAATAACTTTATCTACTCGGATGGAGTGTTCCTGCAACCCAGTGGTGGGCAGTACATTGTGGTCAGACCTCCCATTGGAGCAGTTGTGCCTTTTATCCCTGACGGCTGCGATCGAATTGATAATAGCGGCGTAGTTCTCTATAACTGTAGCGGGGTAATTTATCAGCCTTTCTACCAGGGCAGTGATCTGGTTTTTAAGGTTATCAGTTACTAAAAAACATCTCAGTCAGTATATTAACTCATCTTACGTACTAAACAATAAAAACCAATTTGATGTGGGGTTTGTGGCTGCGCCCCAATTGAGGGCGAAGCCCTCAAACTCCCTTAACTCAGGTAAGTTTCTGAATGAAATACGTAACATCAGATATTAAGTCGCATTTTTAATACCAACCTCATGACCTGTATGCCGAATATCATCAGGACTTAAAATTAAAGTAGTCTTCTAAACTTATGGGTTTTACCTTTCTAGTTCTAAATTAACAGAAAATACTTGCTAGCATCTCCGAATATCCAAATTTGGTGTAGGGCATATTTACTGATTAATATTGAAAATAGTAGGTGTTGTCTACAGTATCGGATAATAGTTTGTGATAATGGAGTTTATTCATCCTTCAAACCCCGATCTCAAAAGTGGTTAAGTAGTTGATCTTATTAATCATCTTGCAGGTTAATTGAGTATTTTCTTATAATGGTTATTTTGTAGCTAAAGATACTAATTATTAACTTAAATTACTGTTATATAATCAAATAGAATACTCTATTTAATTGAATTTATCTATGCCAAATTAGTTTGATATCAGAAACATTAGTGTAACCAGAATTATAATGTGTCTTCATCCTCCGAAAAATCACAGATAAATCTTAGAAATTAATGCCTGAACTCCCTGAAGTTGAAACCGTAAGACGAAGCTTGAATATATCAACCTGCGATCGCCAAATTATTAACAGTGAAATCTTATTAGAACGCACGATCGCAATCCCAAATCAACAGGAATTTCAATTAGGGTTACAAGGGAATAAAATTCTGCATTGGCATCGGCGGGGTAAGTATCTATTGGCAGAACTCAGAAATACAGGCTGGTTAGGTGTGCATCTTCGCATGACTGGTAAATTAATCTGGTGCGATCGCACTTTAGCAATTCATAAACATACTAGGGTGAGAATTTATTTTGCCGACAATCAAGAACTGAGGTTTAACGATCAACGTACCTTTGGGCAAATGTGGTTAGTGCCTGCGGGTTCCAAACCTGAAGCTATAATTTCAGGGGTAAAAAAGTTAGGAATGGAACCTTTTGATCCAGATTTTTCGAGTAAATATTTACAAGCTAAACTGGCAAAAAGTAATCGCCCGATCAAAAATTCTCTTCTTGACCAAACTATAGTTGCGGGAATTGGGAATATCTATGCCGATGAGAGCTTATTCCTCAGTAATATTCATCCTGAATTAAAATCCAATCAGTTAACCGAGGCACAATTAATAAAACTAGCCCCAGCTATTCAACAGGTTTTAAGGGATGGTATTGCCCAAGGTGGTACTACCTTTAGTGATTTTGAAGATATCGCAGGAGAAAAGGGTAACTATATTCATTCGGCTTGGGTTTTTAGGCGCACCGGGCAAGCTTGTAAAGTTTGTGGAACTAAAGTCGAAAGAATTAAACTAGGTGGTCGATCCACTCACTTTTGTCCTAACTGTCAGCCCAAATAAATAAAATACCTAAGATAAATTGAATAATTTAAGAGCATTTTTAGTTGTTTGCTCGGCTAATTGTTCTAGAGATTCGGCTCTAATTTCCGCTAGTTTTTGGGCAACATAAAGCACATATGCGGGTTCATTACGCTTGCCACGATTAGGCATAGGGGCGAGAAAAGGACAGTCGGTTTCAATTAACAAGCGATCGCTTGGGACAATTTTCGCCGAGGCTTGAATAGTTTGAGCATTCTTAAAAGTTACAACTCCACTAAAACTAATATACATTCCCAAATCTAAAAACCATTGGGTTTCTTCAGGGTTTCCTGCCCAACAATGCATTACGCCTGCAACTGGATGATTGGGATCTAACCTATTAACTTCTTCTAATACTTCACGAGTAGCAATCGCCGCATCCCGACAATGAATAATTACAGGTAAACTCAAACTCTTGGCAATATTGATTTGGGCTTTAAATGAGGCGATTTGTTCAGACTTATTATCAGCTTTATAAAAATCTAAACCAGTTTCCCCAATCGCCACAACTCGGCGATCGCTACTTGCTAAATCATAGACTTCTTGTCCCCAATTTGCCTGCCACAAATGAGCATCTAAAGGATGTAAGCCCACAGCAAAGCTAAGTTCAGGAAATTGATTAGCGATCGCTTGAATTTGGCTAAATTCTGATGGCTTGACACAGGAATGAACTAAATGCGTAACTCCCGCTTCTTGCCACCTTGCCCTCACCAGTTCTAGATCCGAATTAAAATCCTTAAAGTTAATATGAACATGAGTATCTACTAGCCGCATCAGTTATTCCAATGTTGATTATGATTGAATTTTGGCGTTGTTGTGGCTATATTTTGACTTTTTAAATACCAATAGATCTTCTAAATGAATAAATACCGATAATTAAATCAGTTAGTAAAATCTAAAGCCACTTTAACTATTTTTCAGGATTTTTAGATTTCAGAATTATTATCATTAATTTTTATAAGTTTGATATTTTTATAGCCCAACTTAATTTCAAATTCATCCCCAGGTACTAAACCCATAGATTCTGTGTAGGTAGAACCAATTACAATTTGACCATTTTTATGAACGCTTACCCGAAAATTGGCATCCCGTCCTCGTCCATCTTTTGAAGATTCTGGATCGAGGGCAATTCCACTAGCTTGAATTAAGGCTTCATAAAATTCCGTAAGATTTGCACTATCTTTAGAAATAGAGTAATAGCCACAAACCTTGGCTTGTTCACGTTTTGATAAACTACCTGATTCTTTGACTTTTTGGAGTAAAGCTTTACCTGTTAATGGTGCGATCGCCTCAGACATAATTTCTTAATAACATTACTAATTAAGAATATCTAAATTTTATTAAATCTGCCAACAAAATTAGAAAAATTCTTTAATAGTAAATAAAAAATCTACCCCCAGTGTCCTAAAAAGAGCGATCTCAAATAGTAAGTGAGGGTAAATTATATTATTTGCTCCTATTAGGATTTTGATCTTAGGGTTAGGCTTCAAGAAATTAATATTCAAGGAACAAACTTAAGAAAATAATAAGAAATTACTTCCAAATATTTTGCCAAAATCGTTGTAATGGACTCATCGTAGCTCCGACTACAGGTAGTTTAGAGCGAATATCATCTATTTTCCAATTAGTCAATTGAGCAAGGGTTTGGGCTTCTTTTTCAAAGCGTGGGGGTAAAGATCGTTTATATTGTTGCCCAGCTTCACACTTTGCTTCCCCTGTAAAAGCATGACGCAGTATATATCGACCTTGAAATTGGCGTTGATTAGAAGTTTCTTGAAACATGAGGTCTTCTGGAAATTTTTCACGGTTATAACGGATATGAATCCTACTAATAAATACCCCCCTAGAAGGATTAACAAAACGGCGACTGGGGATTGAATTATTAAATGGTGAAGGTTCGGGCGAATTTAACCAAAAAACTCCAGCCTTAGTTAACTCTTCGGGGCTAAGTGGTTCCGCCGAACAGGGATCGCAACTACCCATATCCCAAGCATATTCTAGGAAAGCAACTCTTTTATCTTCACGGCGGTGAGCAGTTTGGAACATGGCTCTATAAAAATCCCCAAATTTATCTTTTACAAACACAGGAATTTCAACATCAGAGGGAATATTGACCATGCGATAGTTGCTAACTTCTACTTGTCCTCTGGGAGAAAGAATATAGACTAATAAATCTTGGTCGCCTTTAGCATTTACCATGCCTAATCGAATTGGCAGCATAAATCTTTTGGACTCAAATGCCATCATTAAAGGACGTAGAAATTGGGTATCAGATTTTTCTAGTTCTTGGAGGTTTACCTTTGCCACAAAAAATTTCATATTTTGGCGAATATAGGCCTGTAGGACTTGGCTTGCGCCTGAGGGAATGCGGTAACCATTTTCAAGTAACCATGTTTCTAATCCACCCGATTCCTTGGCACTGAGAATGAGAATGTCGTATTCACCCACGGTAAATTTTTCTTCTATAGTTACGCCCAGAGCATCTTTACGACGGATAGATTTACCAGCATCAGCGGCCATAAGGGCATTGGCACGCATGGAACCAAATTCATTCAAATACACAGGAGTGCAGGGATTGGCATCAAAATATTCCACTAATCGAGGCGCACTAAAATTATCCAAGCGTTCAATAATCTTTGTCTCCCCAATGCGAACTTGATCTCGCTTAAGGACAGTTGGCACAGGAACCACGATCGCAAAGTCTTTGACATCCCCTTGAAAATCATTTGCCATGGTTAAAATCGTGCGATCGCCATCACGGGCAATTACCACTTGCGAGGCATTATTGTAGAGTTTGGCATCTGCTTTTGATACATAAAATCCGCAAAACGCCCAAGCGATCGGATTAAAAGTTATGAATATTAGCAGAGTCAGAAGGAAGGTAAAAATGAGACGAATTGGTTTCATAGATTTAGTTGATTTATAGATCTGAGCAGAAGCAATAAAACTGTTTAGTTAAGCTTTAACAGGAATTGCAGGATTGTCCTTGAACCAAGAAAAACGAGGAGCTTTGTAGAGATAGTCCAAAAATAGAGTTAAAGGAGACAGGGCAAATAGAGCGATAAAAACTGCCTCAGACATAAAAAAGTAATTCCGCAGGATAAAAGTTAGAAAAGCGATCGCCACAGCCCAAATTAATCTGGCATTTCTTGCATTAGGAATTGACCGTGGATCGGTAATCATAAACATCGCAAAAAGTAATAGTGATCCACTCATTAATCTATGCCCCAATACGTCCCAACTCCAGCCTAGATAAAGGTTCCGAACTAGTTCCAACCCAGCATAGGAGAGAAAAAAGGTGGCCGAAGTATCCCATCTTCCTACCCGCTTCAGCACCATTCCCCCTGCTCCGATAAATACAAGGGCATACCAAACCTCATCGCCCCATTGCCCAGGGGATACCCACGCATCTGATGTAAATAGCAGGGCAGCAATAATCCCAAAATTAGCTGGATTGAACCAATGCTTATCCCCAAGCCGAAAAATGAATTTAGAAGCGATCGCACAGAATCCCGCTAAAACCATGGTTAAGTAGTGATCCGATCTCAGTAATAAGCACAACCCCAAAGAAGTAATCACAGCACTACGCCAACCTTTAAAAATTTCAGGGCATATTCCCGACTTTACGGCACTGCTAAATTGAGGCTTAACATTAGTTAAACTAGTTGAATTAGTTGAGCTAACTATCCATGTCATCAGCACTTGAGTTGTTAAACAGGTGGCAAAAATTACTCCTATTAATTCTGGCTTTAATGTCCAATCTCTTGTGCCAATTCCTAGCACTAAAAATAGAAATAAAGCCAGAATCTGGTAATTTCTAGCATCCTTAGAGATAAAACTTGAGACATCTTTTAGCATGGCAACCCACCAAATAAGTTAGAAGTAATTTGCCAAGTATATAGGTCGCAAAATTTAAACTCTCGCTGTTGCCGAAACTGAAACAAGTTTTAGCATTTTTAAGACTAATCGGGTAATGTTGCAGACTTTATGAAAAGTGAATCTGGCTGAATTATTTGATATTAGAAAGTGACTAATCAAGAGGTGACGATACTGCGCTTGATCGCAACTAATGCTGCTTGAGTGCGATCGCATACGCCCAATTTGCTTAAAACACAGTTTATACAGTACTTGACCGTACTTTTAGACCGTACTTTTAGAAATATATAATTCACTGGCAATTTATTGGTTATTCAGCCCTTTCGCCACAAGTTTTAATTTCTTTAGGGTTTTCTCTTTCTTAGGTCTGGTTAGACTATGATTTATATCTAAATTTATAATCAAACCTACAGAGTTACTAGTTTATGTGTGGAATAGTTGGCTATATAGGCGATCGCTCGGCTGTCGAGGTCTTAATTTCAGGTTTACGCAAATTAGAATATCGGGGCTACGACTCCGCAGGGCTAGCAGCTATTTCCACCAACTCCAAAGAATTATTGAGACTAAGAGCTAAGGGCAAGCTCAGTAACCTCGAAGAAAAACTAGCCCAAAATCCAAGCTATAAAGACTCTTTCGGCACTGCCAAAGTTGGGATCGGACATACCCGTTGGGCAACTCATGGCAAACCTGAAGAACACAACGCCCATCCCCACACTGATACATCAGGCTCCTTAGCAGTTGTGCAAAATGGCATTATCGAAAATTACCACGCCCTGCGCCAAGAGTTGAAATATCTAGGACATGAGTTTGTCAGTGAAACCGATACCGAAGTAGTACCCCATTTAATCTCGGAATTTTTGCGAGGAAATCCCCTCCTCGAAGCCGTAAGACTAGCTGTGGGTAAATTGCAGGGTGCCTTTGCGATCGCCGTAATTTCGGCAGATTATCCTGATGAACTAATAGTTGTCCGTCAACAGGCTCCATTGGTGATTGGCATTGGTAAAAATGAAAACTTCTTTGCTTCAGATACTCCTGCCCTCATCGCCTATACAAATGTGGTGATGGCTCTAGATAACGGTGAAATTGGCAGAATTACCCGCACTGGGGTGGAAATTTATAACTTTAATGGCGATCGCCAAAGACGGGGGGTACAAACCCTAAGTTGGAATCCTGTCATGGTCGAGAAACAAGGCTTTCGCCACTATATGCTCAAGGAAATCCACGAGCAACCGGGGGTAATTCGGGCAGGGCTGGCTAAGTTTGTCAGTGAAAATAATGAGATTAATTTAGGATTAGAAAATATATCTATACTCCAAGATCTTTCTAATATTCAAATTCTTGCCTGTGGCACCAGTTGGCACGCCGCTTTAGTGGGTAAATATTTATTAGAGCAGCTAGTTGGCATTCCCACTACAGTTAATTATTCCTCGGAATATCGCTATGCCGCCCCACCGATTATCCCCAATACCCTTGTGATCGGTGTTACCCAGTCTGGAGAAACGGCTGATACCCTTGCGGCATTAGAATTAGCTAAATCCAGAGGCGATCGCACCCTAGGCATTACTAATCGTCCCGAAAGCTCGATCGGTCGTCTTGCCGATCAAGTTCTAGATACCCAAGCAGGAATTGAAATTGGAGTTGCTGCTACTAAAACCTTTGTTGCCCAATTATTAATATTTTATTTACTCACTTTAGAATTAGGCAAAATTCGGCGATCTCTCAGTCCAAAAACTAGCTCAGAAATTATTGAAGGGTTGCGCCAACTCCCAGCCCAAATTGAACGGATCTTAGAAAGCCAAGAACGCTATGTTGAACATCTTGCCCATAGATTCAGCCATGCCAAAGACATTATCTATTTAGGGCGAGGGATTAATTTCCCCATTGCCCTCGAAGGAGCTCTCAAACTCAAAGAAATCAGTTATATCCACGCTGAAGGTTATCCCGCAGGTGAAATGAAACATGGACCGATCGCTCTACTTGATGAAGATGTCCCTGTAATTGCGATCGCCACCCCTGGAAATGTCTACGAAAAAGTTTTATCTAATGCCCAAGAAGCCAAGGCACGGGATGCCCAACTAATTGGTGTTGCCCCCATGGATGATCCAGTAGCGCAGGAGACTTTCGATCATCTTTTACCGATTCCAATAGTTGCCGAAATTCTCTCCCCGATTGTTACCGTAATTCCCCTGCAACTCTTTGCCTATCATATTGCTGCCCATCGTGGACTGGATGTAGATCAGCCTAGAAATTTAGCAAAATCGGTCACCGTCGAATAGCTAAATATAAATAACTCATGCAAGTTTCTGAACGTAATACATAACATCAGTAGACAATTGACATCCTCCCACCGATAAATCGGGGGATTCCTAAGATTCACAACTTAGGTTTCTGTTTCTTTCCATTACTGGAATTTCGCAACTGCCCTTTAGAGGTATCCCTATCA
>VYKS01000422.1_pt1 | contig 21839 bp, 26 predicted proteins | sample 5114511 | NCBI WGS metagenome assembly VYKS01 (sample SAMN12291795, study PRJNA351875) | freshwater metagenome | isolation source: freshwater lake | place: USA: Michigan, Gull Lake | collected 2011-07-05 | reverse complement strand
CAAGCCGTTCGATAACTTATTCCTGTTTTTTTTGCCTAGTCTGATAGTTTCCTGTCTATATATTACCATGCCTGACTATATCTGACTATATTTGTATTGAAACTTTACAATACCTTGGTCGCTGATTTCGGCGTTAAACGACGGATAAATTCCAGGGGTAACCCGTCTGTATCGGCAATAAAGGTGACTTCATAGACATGATCGCCGATCATCTGTTGTTGGGGTGGCAAAAGAATGTTTAAAGGTTGATATAAATCGGCATCCTCTTGATGAGCTTGCTGAAAGTTATTTGTTAATTTTTCTAACCATTCTGGTAAATTGCTGACATTTTCTGTTAGGTCAAAAGACAAGTGATAATAACCCACATAATGCTGATCACTAAAGGCATCGGGGGCGGGTTTCGGTTGAGGAATTTGGATTAATTCGATGCGTCCGTTTAACCCCGTTAGCCAACAGGCCAAAGTATAACCCGTGGTGAATCTTTCCTCTAGGGTAAAACCGAGAAGTTGGTAAAAAGCGATCGCCCGATGGATATTAGCGGTGCGGATAGAAGCATGGTGCATTTTCAGTGATCAGTAATCAGTCAAAAAGACGAAAATAGGGATAACGTTTGGGAACCCCCGGTTCTTTTTCCAGATCAAAATTAATTACATCCCAACAGGGTTCATCGGGAGCATCGGGGCTAAATTCTACTGGTAAACCGTAGAGACGGGGAATAGCGGCTTCACCCGGTCCATTACCCCGCCAAGCGGTGTTACGTTCTAAGTAGGAACTAACTAAATCGCGATAACGGTTGGCAATAATTACTTTAGTCGCCTTAAATCCTTGAGTATAGAGGCGATCGAGTGCTTCGTGAATCTCAAAACGAATACCATCCGGGTGAGTGTGTTGACGATACCACTCACCATTCCAGAGTCGCCAATGCCGTCCTGACTGCAAGTGAACCAACTCTCCCGTTTTGGGATCGGCTTCAAAAGCCCCATGGCGCGGACACAAATAGGTATCCGTCAAAGTGAGGGCGGGGATTAGCTGCCGACAGTGAGGACAATGGATATCGGGGCCAAAAACAGGGTATTGTAAACTTGCATTAATCATGGAAGAACCTAAACTAAAAATTGCTATCTTTGTACCAATAATCCTATCCATATTATACCCAACCAAATTGGACGGGTATTCTCTTTCGACTTTAGTGCAGCTCCTTTCATGTCTTTAGATAACTTAAGATCAACTTCTAATTTCTGGCCGATTGTCGATGTCAGTCAAGCGGCTTTTATCGCCCCTAATGCCACGGTAATGGGCGATATTTCCCTAGCTGTGGGGGTGAGTGTTTGGTATGGGGCAGTATTGCGCGCCGACGTGGAACGCATCGAAATTGGGGCTTATACTAATATCCAAGATGGGGCGATCCTACACGGAGATCCGGGCAAAATTACTATCCTTGAAGATTATGTCACCATCGGGCATCGGGCGGTAATTCACGCAGCCCATATTGAACGCGGTTGTTTAATCGGCATTGGGGCAGTGATTCTCGATGGTGTGCGCGTCGGGGCGGGTAGTATTGTCGGGGCGGGTAGTATCGTCACAAAAGATATACCACCGCGATCTTTAGTGGTGGGCATTCCCGCTAAACGCGTCCGGGAAGTGTCGCCACAGGAGGCTCAAGAGTTGATCGAACACGCCGAGCGCTATGCTAAACTTGCCCTCGTTCATGCGGGAAAAGCTACTGATACTGGATTCCCAAAACGGGCGGATTAGGGTATAAATATAAAATGAGAATCAAGTAACAATCTTTTAAGCACCGATCGAGGAGAACGAAATCTATGGACTGGAGAGTGTTAATCGTTTTAACCCCTTTGCTTATCGCTGCTGGCTGGGCTTTCTTCAATATCGGCGCTGCCGCTATTAGACAAGCTCAACAGTTTCTCAGCAAACAAAGTTAATAAAAGTTTATAGTTCTTAGTAAAACCGACCGCCTAGGCGATCGGTTTTTAATTTTTCCCCAAGCGGCGATCGCTGATTTGGGTGTAGGATGTGGGGTGTAGGATGTGAGGTGTGGGGTGTGGGGTGTAGGGAAGGAAACCTATTTCATCTCTGGTGGTGAAAATTTTTTCATCGGGACTGAATCCTGAATCCTGAATCCTGAATCCTAACCCCACCAATAACTTTTTCAGCAAACCCTACCTAACCATGAAATCTAACTATCAAAATCTCATTCAAGAACTTTCCCATCTAGAAATTATCACCGATCCGGGGCAAGTGGCGAAACTTTCCTTAGATTATTATCATTTTAGTCCCATTTTAGAGGCACAACTGCGAGATAAACGGGCTGATTTAGTCATTCGTCCCCAGAATAGCCAAGAGGTTATTGACATCGCTAAAACCTGCGTTAAATACCAAATTCCTTTAACAGTTAGAGGTGCGGGTACAGGTAATTATGGTCAATGTGTTCCCTTGCAGGGAGGAGTAATTTTAGACACAACCAAACTAACAAAAATTATCTCGATCGAACCGGGTACAGCCCGGGTAGAAGCGGGGGTAAAAATGGCATTTTTTGATAAACAAGCTCGCGAAATCGGTTGGGAATTAAGAATGGCTCCCTCTACCTATCGGACGGCGACAATTGGCGGTTTTATCGGGGGTGGCAGTGTGGGCATGGGTTCGATTAATTATGGACAATTGAAGGATAGGGGCAATCTGCAAGCAGTGCAATTAGTCACCCTAGAAGCGGAACCAAAAATTATCGAACTACGGGGGAATGAGGTAGAAAAAGTCAATCATGCCTACGGAACAAATGGCATTATTACCGAGTTAGAAATAGCCCTCGCTCCCTGTTATCCTTGGGCAGAATTTATCGTTACTTTTGCCGATTTTATCACCGCCGCTAAATTCGGTCAAGCTCTCAGTGATAGTGATGGCATTGTCAAGAAAATGGTTAGTGTTCACTCTTGGCCAATTCCCGCTTATTTTACTGCTCTTAAGGATTATTTAACCACAGGAAAAGCGGCAGTTTTGTTAATAGTATCGGCGGGCGATCGAGTCGCATTAGAGTCTTTAATTAAAGAATATAATGGTGAACTTACTTACTATAAAACGCCAGAAGAAACCCAAAAAGGCAGCAGTATCTTAGAATTTACTTGGAATCATACCACTCTCCATGCGCGTAGTTTTAACCCCAAAATAACTTATCTACAAGCTTTTTATTTTAATCTAGCCACGGTAGAGAAACTCTATAATTATTTTGGGGAGGAAATAATGATGCACCTAGAATTTTTGAAATTTCAAGGTAAAGTTATTCCCGCCGGTCTTCCCTTGCTAGAATTTACCACAGAAACTCGATTAAATGAGATTATTGCTATCTATGAACAACAGGGGGCAGCCATTGCCAATCCTCACACTTATATCATGGAAGATGGCGGCAGCAGACAGATTAATCCGCTACAACTAGAATTTAAAAAACTCGTCGATCCCTACGGATTGAACAATCCGGGTAAAATGCGAGCATGGATTGAAGCAAGGGGGTAGGGGTTCGATTTAGTCTAGATTAAGCAAGTTGACATCCTCGCCGCCGTAAAACGGACGGCGATTCCTCACCACGCCACTTTTTTACGAAACCCCCTACTATCTGTGGTCAAGGTTCAGTTTTTAGCTTGGTTATCGCTTTTTCCATTGTAGCTTAAAGCCGTCCTCAAAGGACGGGGTTTTAACCCAAATTTTCGATAAGCTGCCCCCTGCCTATTCCCAGACTTGCCCCGATCCGATACAATTAAACGGTTGTCTTGGAAGAATTAATAGTGATCGAGCGTTATACTCTCCCTGCGATGGGGAATTTGTGGACGGATAGATATAAATATCAAACATGGCTAGAGGTAGAGATAGCCGTCTGTGAAGCGCAGGCAGAATTAGGCTATATTCCCGGGGATGCAGTGGAAGAAATTAAGGCAAAAGCTAATTTTGATCCCGATCGCATTTTAGAAATAGAGGCAGAAGTACGCCACGATGTCATCGCCTTTTTAACAAATGTTAACGAATATGTGGGCGAGCCAGGGCGTTATATTCATTTGGGTTTAACCAGTTCTGATGTACTAGATACTGCCCTGTCTTTACAATTAGTCGCCAGTTTAAACCTGATTTTAGAACAATTAGAAGATTTTATTCAAGCCCTGCGCTATCGCGCCCAAGAACACCGTTATACAGTCATGGTAGGACGTTCCCACGGCATTCACGCCGAACCGATCACCTTTGGCTTTAAACTAGCGGGATGGTTAGCGGAAGTGCTGCGAGGACGCGATCGTTTAATTCGCTTGCGCCAAGACATCACCATCGGTAAAATATCTGGTGCAGTGGGAACCTATGCCAATATTGACCCCAAAATTGAGGCGTTAACCTGTCAGAAGTTAGGATTAGAACCGGATACCGCTTCCACTCAAGTGATCTCGCGCGATCGACACGCCGATTATGTGCAACAATTAGCTTTATTAGCGGCCTCGATCGAACGTTTTGCCGTGGAGATTCGCAACCTGCAAAGAACCGATGTCCTAGAAGTGGAGGAATACTTTTCCAAAGGACAAAAAGGCTCCTCCGCTATGCCCCATAAACGTAATCCCATCCGCTCAGAACGCTTAACGGGAATGGCGAGAATTATCCGTAGTCATAGCGTTTCCGCCTTAGAAAATATCGCCCTCTGGCACGAAAGAGATATTTCCCATAGTTCCGTAGAACGGGTGATGCTGCCGGATGTTTGCATTTTGACCCACTTTATGCTCAAGGAAATCACCGATTTAGTCAAAAATCTGCTGGTATATCCCGAAAACATGAAGCGGAATATGAATGTTTACGGTGGCGTGATTTTCAGTCAAAGAGTTCTTTTAACTTTAGTGAGTAAGGGAATTAGCCGGGAATCTGCCTACAAAATCGTCCAAGAAAACGCCCATCGCGCTTGGAACACCGATAACGGCAATTTTAAAGCTTTTATCAGTCAAGATGAGCAAGTTACCGCTATTTTATCCCCCGACGAGATCGAAAGTTGCTTTGATCCCCAGCAGCACCTAAATCATCTTAATAGCATCTACCAAAGGTTAGATATCTAAGGAGCTTTCAGTTATCAGCTATCGGCCACGTTTTTGAGATCGGCAACTTGAAACCTTGGGAGTAACAATGCCATGACGATTACTGCGATCGACCTACCGATAGAAAAAATTGCCCAGTTTTGCGATCGCTGGCAAGTAACCGAATTTGCTCTATTCGGCTCCGTCCTGCGCGAAGACTTCCGCCCCGACAGCGACATTGATGTTATGGTGGAATTTCATCCAGAAGCTCACCCCACATTCAGCACCCTAGACCAAATGGAAGCAGAGCTAAAAAGCATTTTCGATCGAGATGTTGACCTGATTACCCGCCAAGGCATTGCCACCAGTCGCAACTACCTACGCCGTAATCAAATCCTTTCTTCGGCTCAAGTGATTTATGCAACGGGATCCCCAATTCCTGCTTGATATGCTGCAATCCGCAGATTTTGTCGGGTGCGTTTCTTGCTGCGACGACAGGGAACGCACCTTACCGATTATCGAAAATTTGGGTTAAAACCCCGTCCTTTTAGGACGGCTTTAAGCTAGAATAAAAAAGCGATAACCAAGCTAAAAACTGAACCTTGACAACAGATAGTAGGGGGTTTTGTTCAGAAAAGAATTCAAATTCGGCCTTGAACGAGTAAAACTTTCTAGGGACTTAAGCAATTAAGCGTTTTTCGCTATCTGCGTCAACCCCATTGACGCGACCACCCTAAAAAAGTGGCGTGGTGAGGAATCGCCGTCCGTTTTACGGCGGCGAGGATGTCAAGATACAATCGCGGCATATACTTCTCGCTTGCGACAACCGCGATGAATGTTTTCTGGCGCTATTTCCCCTTGGCATTTGTTGTTATGCTTTCTAATGGTTTCACCCCACACGCGATGAATGTTTTCTGGCGCTATTTCTCCTTGGCATTTGTTGTTATGCTTTCTAATTGTTTCACCCCACAACAAGGGCGAACGGAATCGCCTAAAATTACCTGTAAAACAGAAAGCTATCCTTCCACGAGGCAAAAAGTTCCCACGACAATGATCGAGAACGGACCGGGGAATTTAGTACCATTTATTTATTGGGTGGATGAAGTTGCCGGGGAAAAGCCACTAGAGCGGTGTAAGGAAGTTTCTGAGATCATTCAAGCAAGACTTGACGATAAAACCTGGAGTCGTTCTTTTTTACGGACGGGAAAATCGAGGGATAATTATCCGATCATTTGTTTTGTCAAGGAACCCAAAGATAAAGCTTGCGATACCGAAAGAGAACTTATCGTCAAATTAAAGCGGGGGGAGAACGCGGAGAGAGTTTTAGATAAAATGTTAGCCCTTCGCCATCGGACGGATTTAAAATTAACGGGCGAGTTTCGATTTTATTATGGGGAGACTCACCGAGAGGTTTATATTCATGTCAAGAAGTTTCTCGAAGAAGTGGAGCGATCGAGGACTGAAAGACAATGATAAAAAGATGGTTCGCGTGGTTGGGTATTGTTTCGATATTGATACCTTTTCCTGTAGCGATCGCTCAGTTCGATGGCTCGCGATTAAAAGCGATCACCGTTAGGATAGACATGGAAAAGTTACCCGATGATAGTCCTAATATACCCTTGGGTGGTTCAGGAGTTATCATTCGAGGTAACGGGAATTCTTATATTATCTTGACAGCCTATCATGTTGTTATGATGTCCGATCGGGATTACGTTATCAAAGTTTTTAATCGACAAACGCCCGATCAGCTTGATTCCTATCGTATAAACAGAAGAGATTGTAGTAAAAAAATCAAAAAGATTGAAGATATCGATCTGGCAACGATCGAGATAACTAGCAATAAAAGTTATGAAACCGCTACCCTAGATACGAAAGAACTTCCCAAAAAAGATGATATAATTTATGTGGCTGGCTATCCATTAAACAATGGAAAAAGCTATCTCGATCTTGATGGTAAAATATTCGATATAGCACCGCACAAGGATAAGTATGGTACTTTACCAAGAGCATATTATTTTAATAATTTGAATACTTCAACCGGGATGAGTGGAGGCCCTTTAGTCAATCAACAAGGGAATATTGTTGGCATTTTAATTGGAGAAAAATCCGATAGTGGAACGGGTGCTAAAACCGCTTCAGTTGTGATGCCAATTCAGTTTTATCCTCAGTGGCAAGCGATTCGGAATTCTCAAAGATTATCTTCCCCTCTTCCCTCTCCCAATCAAACTTTGGAGCAATTACTAGCGGCTAAGAAATGGGGAGCAGCAAATGATAAAACTTGGGAGATTTTATTAAAAGAAGGTGATGCGGATCAGTCAGGTGATCTAAATAGTTTTGAGGTGAAAAATCTAGAATGTTCCACATTAAAATATCTAGATGTAAAGTGGCAACAAGCCTCTGGTGGAGAATACGGTTTCAAAGTACAAAGAGGCATTTACAGCGCATATCACAGTGAATATAATAGAGATAACCCGGAGTCGAACATCGATAAATATACAGCATTTGCTCAGAAGGTAGGATGGTTTAACAATATTCAAGAAATATCAAAAGATCTTTCTCCCAATAGCCTATACTCTCGAAAAAAAACTAATCGAGGTTTTTATCCGATTTGGTTTGTGTATGGCGAGAAAATAGAAAAAATTCCTTTCGGTTTGCCAGTACCCATCTATAATAATTATAATGAGTTAGATGACTTATATAAATATCGAGATCCTTGGCAAAGCGAGGGAACTATCTTATATGGTCGGTTATGGGATTGTTTATAATAATTTTTAAAAATAAACTTTACTCCACAGAGGAAGGAACTTAAAGCATTAATCAAAAGATAACTCTCTTTGATTGGTCATACAATCTTGAAGATATAAATCTATTAACTCTTGATAAGAAATACCTTTTTCCTTGGCTTTCTTCTCAAAATATTCAATCACTTCAATTCCTAAAGGTAAGGTGACTTGTTGTTTTAATTTTTGAGAAAAAGGATTAGGACGACTTTTCATGTTAGCAAGGTCATATTCACGTTTCATCATGATTATCCTCTATATTTTTGACTTTCATTTTTAGTGGCTTTTCGGGCTGAAATAATTCTAATTACCGATTCTTCCTCTCGGTAACAATGAACGATGAGTAATATCCTCATTTTATAACTTTTTCCCAGAAGTAAGAATCGGTCTTCTTGTTCTGAATGGTCATCATCCCAAAATTGGATCGCATTATCATCATAAAAAACAGATTTAGCCTCCTCAAAAGAAACACCATGCTTTTTTTGATTAACTCGGTTTTTGTCTATGTCCCATTCAAAGGTTAAGGGTTGCATCGCGGAGTAGAGACAGATTAACGATTTTGAACTTTGATCAAAAGCTGAAGCATGACGATTATAGGCGTTTATCTAGGTAATTTAATATCTTCGAATTCTAGAAGATCAGTATCACCAATATAGCCAAAACTAATTTCAATTTTGTAAAACTCGTTGACCTGAGAAGAAACATTATTGAACGTTAGCGTTACTTTAACAGGTGTTCCTTGAGGAAATTTCAATTTTAAGTGACTTTGAGCTTCTTGATTACCAATCTTTATTTTAGCGCAGGGATAAACATTACCAGACGTGTCAAATAATCTAGTAAGATTTCCTTCCTGGCATCGCGCAATAGCATAATGACCTGCTTTTCCTCTAACCACCACCGCACATTGCACGCTTGGACCATTACGTTTACAACCTTGAAAAGCTGCCTCATACCATTTATCCTCAAACCGTTTATCCTCATTAACATTGCCTTGTGCCAGCAGTAGCGTGTCCCTACTGCCATTGATTCCCTCGTTGACTTGGCTTTCCCTTACCCCTGTCATTCCCTGAGATGCCGACACGCTAACCCCCGAAACTAATAAGGCCAAAGCGAGTAAACCAAAAGCCGATCTTTTGTAAACCATAAAAAGTAACTCCTGACACACTGAAGAAAAACGAACGGTGTTATTTTAGTCCATATTATAGCACAGATCGGTATATTTGGAGCATTTTCCTGTAAACCCTATTATTTTGATGAGAATTTAATCAATTTACAAGGAAAAAACAGGTTGATAGGGAATGATTTCTTCTAGCCTATTGCCTAGATTTTCTCTGGCTACATCCAATTCATAAGCCTTTTGTAAATTCATCCACAGTTCAGCACCACTATTAAAGAAACGTCCTAATTTTAAAGCAATATCTCCCTTGAGATTCGCGTTTCCCTGTACGATGTGATAGAGAGTTTCTTCCGAAACATAAATTTTTTGGGCAAGCTGAGAGATAGTAAGATCAATTTCTTCTAATTCATCCGCAAGAATTTCAACGGGGTGAATGGAGCTTTTCCAATTATTCATCATCAACCTCCCTTAATAATCATCAACAATTTCAACATGACAGGATTTCTGTGTCTTGACAGCGAAAACTTTTAATCATAGACTATTTCGCTTCTTTAACTGAATCTAACTCCAAAGAATTGATTATCTCTTTCGCTTCCTTTTCATACTTATCAAAGTCTTGGGTACTGGCTTCATAACGAATCTTATATTGTTTTTTTCTGTATAAAAAACCAATATCTCTTCGTTTAATATTGTCTGCCTCATAAACTAATTCGTAGTTAGCTTGATTACCCTTGAATTGAAATTCTTTATTCCCTGTAAAATAAGTATTTTTCTTGTTATTTATTGATGATTGTGCTTTTTGTTTTTCTTTCTGGTAAAATTTTTGCAAAGTAATATCGTTTTCATAAAGTTCTTCGATAATCAAGCGTATTTTAGGAGAATTGCTTTCATTGCTGAGAAAAGTTCTGGGAATGATGGTAGCGTCAGGAACATCAGGAATTGCGACAGATTGACATCCAAGTTGTTGCCAATTCTGCGGGATTTGAACAGTGATCCCCTCGCAAGAGAAGGAAACAGGTTTTGGGAATAACATAGTTAGCCAAAGTTGAACCTTATCGGGATTAGTGATAAAAGTAACTATAACCGAACCCGATGCAGTCACGAACGCTATCAGTAAACTTTTTTGCCCGAATTTCATTAGCCATGAAGGGATCGTGTTTTTTTTCTCTGATTCGGTAGAATTTATAGAGGGTTGTTCGGATTGATGACTTTTTGTCTGATTGTTTGTCCAGAAAGGTAATAGTTGACCGATCCTTGTAATGATCGATTGTTTTGATTTTGTCTCTGGTGTGGTAGAATTTACAGAGGGCTGTTGGGATGGATGACTTTTTTTCTGATTGTTTTTCCTAGAAAGGGGTAGTTTAGGGATCATTGGTTGACGATGGTTGTTGATGGTATACAGCAGTTACTTTATTCCTCTGGTACAGCCAATTCCTTATTGGATAAACCTTTCAGGGTGGAGAATTTACCAGAACAAACATGAATCCGCCGTAACAATATTATAACTACCGATCAATTCCTGAGAGATTTTGTTGGGTGAGTTCCCTGCTGCAACGAGGGGGAAAGCACCTTACCGATCGATTCCTGAGAGTATAGGGTCTTAGTCTAACAAAGCCCATGCACAACAGCTTATCTGGCTGACGGCCGGCGGCTGACGACCGGCGGCTAAAAATTAACATTGCAAGAAAACTTAACAATTGGCCAAGAAACTCGATCGAGTAGGTAGAATAGCAAGTAAATCATTTTGTAAACTCCAACCGATTAACTAACTAGAATAGAGATAACCCAGAACGCCTGTGATAGATAAAAGACGCACTACTCGCGATCTCCCCCAAATTAACGAAAGAATCCGCTTTCCCGAAATCCGCGTTATCGATAGCGACGGCTCTCAACTAGGAATTATTACTCCTGCCGAAGCTTTACGCGTGGCCGAAGAAAAGGAACTTGATCTCGTCCTCGTCAGTGAAACGGCAAATCCTCCCGTTTGCCGGATTATGGACTATGGCAAGTACAAGTTTGAACAGGAGAAAAAAGCCCGCGAAGCCAAGAAAAAACAGCATACAGCCGATATAAAAGAAGTTAAAATGCGCTATAAAATCGATGAGCATGACTACAACGTGCGAGTCAACCAAGCGCAACGTTTTTTAAAAGCGGGAGATAAGGTAAAAGCGACGATTACCTTCCGAGGCCGGGAAATTCAACACTCTAACCTAGCGGAAGAATTACTGGCGCGCATGGCCAAAGATTTACAGGATGTGGCTGAGGTACAGCAAGCGCCAAAAAAAGAAGGTCGTAACATGATGATGATGTTATCGCCGAAAAAATAACTAACTAATCCGGAAAAAGGGGCTAAGACCCCTTTTTTGTTTTTCGGAAATCCTGAAGGGAAACCGATAATCTAAAACAAATGTATTATCCAGATTTTGACTCGGTTCGCCGAATCGCCACCACTGCTGGCCGGGGAGGTTGATTAACTTGACCACTGGGCCAATTCGACCCTAGGGGTACTTGTCGTATTTGTTCAAATTCCTGCCCATTAGTGGTTTTCAGGGCAAATTTACGGTTTTCAAAGGCCAAATCCCGACGAATTCCCCCCGCTTCTCCCGGATGTTGCACAGCGAGAATACAGAGGAAAATCATCAAGCTTTGCTAAAATCCAATACTATGGAGTAGTGGGGAGATTCCTGATATATTCCTCAACTCGATCATCGGGATGGCTGATCCCTAGGTTGAATACCGTGTAAAATAAATTTTGGATCAATCTCCAGATGTTTAAAGCTTGTTCCCCGATAGATGGATGGGTCGAGAGCCTAATCAACGGCAAATTCCCTACCATTCGATGATCTTGATTGTGAGGATGAGGACTAAATAGAACCCGATAATCCTCGGCGATAATTTCCTTATCGCATCTCATCCAATCTTCATAAGAAGCTTTACTCTGTTCGGGAGTATAAACGCAATGATCTTCGCTCAAACGGCGTATCTTGTAATAGGTTCGGGGTAATCGTTCTTTATAAATTCGTAAGTTGTGATGAACAGCGAGATAGGATAGAGTCCAGTGATGGCCGTATTCGTGGGCTAAGGTTAGTTTTAATTGCTCGATCGTACCTAAAACGAGAGAGTTAAGGCGAATTATCGCTTTAAATGTCTGTCCATCATATTGCCCGTACCAATCACCATTGGTATTTAGTCCCAAATTCCTAATTTCTATTACATCCAACCAGGCTAACTCGATTGGTGACGAAAGACGAAGTTCCTGCTCGACAAAATCCGATAGTGATTCCAATTCGTCTAGAGTATATTGTTTACTAAAGTCTTTTATCGTAGGCATCGCAACGTGATTTTCGTAGATTCTTAACTGACTATTCTAATAATATAACCTAGCCCAACATTATAGACTAGGTTATATTATATGTGTTGTAAGACATTATTTTTTCTTGCTTGAAGGGTCAAAGATAGTTGGCTGTTGCCCGTCATCTAATTCATCAAATGCGTCTTTCTCTGGATCTTCCGGCAGGATGGGAGCGCTCGCCATCTCGATTATATTTTTGCCGTCGCGAACTATTTCCCGATAGGCTACTCCCGTACTCTCCTGACTGGCGAACACTCCAGATTCGAGTTTATTTAGATAGTCCTTCATTCGCTCGATCCTCGCTTCCGGGACTCCTGCCTCCAAAGCTTCTTGAATATTTCGTTTTAATTCTTGAGTAGTGACGGGGATCATTGATCTTAGTGTCTTTAAAATACACTGGAAACACTCTTCCTATAATGATTTTACAAAGAAAAGAACAGAAAAACTACTATAATTGACTAACTTCTGACTAACTTCTGACTAACTTCTGACAAATTTTTGAATAACTTCTGACTAACTTACGCTACTATAGGCATATACCCAAAATCATCATTTATGCCTAGATCATTAGAAATCCCTCTGGAATCCATTTTAAAGCTAACTTCGCCCAAACAAAGGAGAAGCCAACAAGACTATCCTTGTTGGCTCATTACCCTAGAGCGATAGCATCTATTGACTACGGGTTTCCTTCTTCTTCCTCATCTTTTTGAGCTTTTGCGTCGGGGTCGCAAAATTTATCGATCAGATCGAGGATCGCTCTCAAAAGATCGACGCTCATTTTAGCAAGCTGTATATAAGTCATGATTTCTAGCATTTCGGTAACCTCCTACCTTTTGCCTTTCTTTCCTTATTATCTTGGCTAATTTGTAGGACATTTAATGGCATTCGGGTAATATATTTTCTAATATAAATATCAATAAATTGCCTTAAAAATCGCTTGATTATAGTTTTTAAATTCCTTCCAGATAACTTCCGCATAACTTCTGAATAACCGCTTATGTCTAGATCGCTGAAAATCAATCCCGAATACATCCCTAAAGCCGAACTCGCTCTTAAACAAAAGAGATACTCGAATAAAAGTACCTTCGCCGAATTGATTCCTTTGGCTAGAGCGACCGTTACCAAATTTTTCACAGGTAAGCCGATTAGTCATGAGAATTTTACGACAATTTGCGAGAAATTAGGTTTAAACTGGCAAGAGATAGCATTGCTAGAAGAAAACTTCGGGAAAGGGGAAATTGATCGGAAGGACTGGGGAGGGGTGACGGAGGCGGATTTTTTCTGCGGGCGTACGGAAGAACTCGCCGAGATCAAACGGTGGATCATCGGTGACAAATGCCGTTTAATTACGGTTTTTGGGATGGCAGGGATGGGAAAAACCGCTCTCGCGGTGGAACTAGCGCAGGGGATCGAGGGAGACTTCGATTACCTCATCTATCGTTCCCTTAAACAGGTTTCTCCCCTTACGGAACTTTTGGGGGATTGGTTAGAGATTTTGACAAATTCTCCCCGCCGGGAGTTACCCGACAGTATCGATATCCGTTTGGCTAGGCTAATCGATCGAATGACCTATCATCGGTGTCTTTTGTTATTGGATGACGGCGAGGAAATTTTACAAAGCGATAATTTAAGCGGGAGATATCGAGAGGAATTTCAAGACTACGAAAAGCTATTGAGACGGATGGGAGAAGCTCCGCATAGAAGTTGTTTAGTGTTGATGAGTCGGGAGAAACCCAAAGATATCGATTTTCTAGAAAAGCGGCAGAATACAGTAAAGTCTCTGTTCTTGGGAGGACTCGACGAACTATCGGCTAGGGAGATGGTGAATAAGGAGGGAGGACAAGGAACAGAGAGGGAGATTCGGGATTTTATCGAACTGTATCGGGGTAATCCTTTTTTTCTTAAGCTTGCTTTGGCTAGAATCGTCGATATCTTCGGTGGTAATATTGCGGAGTTTTTACAGACTGGGACGATAAATTTTAGCGATATTAAGGAGATGATCGAGGTGCAGTGGCAACGGCTTTCGGAAATCGAGCGGGAGATATTGGAGGTTTTGGCGAGGGAAGAGGGAGCGATTTCTGTCCCGGAATTACGATCGAAGCTCAATAAACCCGGACTGACGGACGCGGTTGATTCTTTGAGAAAGCGATCGTTCGTCGAAAGCAGGGATTCAGGCTTTATTCTTCCGAATTTGATTCAATCCTACGTTCGAGGACTTTAATCGAGATAGCGAGGAACGATGTCAACTTTTATCGCGTCTTTAACACTATTATTAACACTCTCTCGGATAACTTGCGCTAGTTCCTCCGCCAGTTCTGGGAGGATGATCTGGTCTCGTTTTCTGAGGATTTCCACGCGCACGGTACAACCAAATTGCCCGGGATCGAGAATAATATTCGAGTATTTTTGGATGATAGCATAAGGGCTATCTTTTAACTTAGCGGCATTAATCGCTTTTTGGGCATCTCTAGCTAGGGCATTGCTATCCTGTTTGCCATCTTTTCTAATCCTGCATTGGGTGTCATTGCTAGTATTAGGATTAGTTGGAGAAGGATCGGACTTGATCGCGAAATATCCGAAAACTAAAACCCCTAATACCATGACCCCCAAGACTACTTTTTGAAATATAGAACGAGAGTTTTCCTGTGAATTAACCTTATCTTCAATGACTTGAATTCGTTTCAATATATCCGTTGTATTTTTGGGTCGCTTGTCAGGTTTTCGCTCTAAAAGACTATCGATTAAGGTGGCAAATCGATCCGATACGGGTGTAGATTCTGTACGCCATAGTGACTTTTCTTGAGTATCTTGTTCGATTTGAGAGGGATTCTTGTTGGTTAGAAGATGGACGAAAGTACGCCCGAGAGCGTAAAAATCGGATTTGAAATCGGCTTTTCCCTTGTACTGTTCGGGAGCCATATAGGGGAAGCTCCCGATCGTTGTCGTAGTTTGCTCATCTATATTTTGATTAATTAAACGAACCGCACCTAGATCGATTAGAAATATCCTGTTATCGCTATTGCGGTACATAATATTAGAAGGCTTAATATCGCGATGGATGAAATTATTAGAATGTAGTCTTTCTAAAACAGTAGTTAGTTGTTTTAACCAGTTGATCGCCCGCATTTCATCGATCGCCCCGTGCTGTTTTAGCCACTGCTCTAAGTTCAGTCCTGGGATTTTCTCCATCACTAGACAGTTGGCGGGAATAGGATTATCGGGAAACTCGATCGGGAAATATCCGTCTTGTCCTACTGTAGGAAGTCCCTCGATCCGGTAATTTTTTAATAAATCTGCCTCTCGATCGAACCGAGAAATCGTGTCCGGGTTCTTTGTGTAGAGAACTTTGAGAACCTTGGAATTGTCTTGATCCGTCATATCCACCACATCGTAAAGGGTAGTTACCCTGTCCTCCCTCTGGTGTAGTACCTTCATCACCCGATATCTATTCTTTAGTAGCAAGTGGGAACCGCAAGCCTCACAGATACTCCGATCTTCGGGGTTCTCCGGCCGGGGACAGATGGGATTGATACATAATGCCATAGATTCAGATAGTCAAGGTTGTATTATCAAGAACATCTTGCGATTTTGCCGATCTATGACTTGATATAGTTTTCATACATGGAAAATCACTCGTTCATTCGCTTACTCTTATATAATACCTACATTTCTCTTGTAAGCACTCTCTTCCTAGTAATGCAATTTACCCATTGTAGCTATGCGATTTTACAGAATAAAAAGGCTATCTCAAGGATTGATTGCTAAAAATAGACGGAATTTTCAATACATCGGTTTATTCTGTACTACTTTGAGCCTGAGCATCGGTATATCGGCGGTAATGGCTCAAGATCTCGGATTATCCGAGCAAGTGGCGCAGTTAACCCGCGGTCAAAATACGATCTGGGTGTTACTGACGGGTAGTCTCGTCTTCTTCATGAACTGCGGCTTCGCCATGCTAGAGACGGGCTTTTGCCAGAGTAAAAATGCGATCACCGTCCTCGCCAAAAACACGATCGTCTTTACCGTCGCTACCGCAGTCTATTGGCTGATCGGTTTCGGACTGATGTTCGGGGATGGCGGCAAATTTGTCGGAACACCGGGTTTTCTTCTACTCAATGGTCAATTTCCCTCCCTAGATTGGGCGGATATTCCTCTAACGGCTAAATTCTTCTTTCAACTCACTTTCGCGGGAACTGCCGCCACGATCGTATCGGGGGCGGTGGCGGAGAGGATTCGCTTCGGGGCGTTCGTCCTTTTTAGTGCCTTTTTTATCCTGATTTACTCTATTGCCGGTTTTTGGATTTGGGGAGGGGGCTGGTTGCACGATTTGGGGTTTCGGGATTTCGCAGGTTCGACGGTGGTTCACTCGGTAGGAGGATGGGCGGCTTTGACGGGGGCGTGGCTGTTAGGGCCTCGTGCGGGAAAATATATCCCTTGGAACCAAGGGGAAAACCTTTCCTTCAAAAATACCAGCTATCGCGGCAATAAAATCATGGCGACTTTCGGCGGGAATCCGAGCCTAGCGACCTTGGGATGCTTTATTCTCTGGTTAGGTTGGTTCGGCTTTAATGCGGGTTCTACCCTCGTGGCCAATGCAGACGCGATCTCCCATATCCTGCTAACGACACTCATCGCCGGGGCTTTCGGCGCGCTGGCCTCCACCACTCTCGCTTGGATATCCTCCGGTAGGCCGAGTCTAACCTTTATTATTAATGGCATTCTGGCGGGTTGTGTCAGTATTACCGCCCCCTGTGCCTTCGTGAATTTTCCGAGCGCGGCGCTAATCGGCTTTATCGGTGGGGTGATCGTTCTTCCGTTTAGTATTTGGCTCGAAAAATGGGAAATCGACGATCCGGTGGGAGCCGTTCCCGTTCACCTCGGTTGCGGTATCTGGGGTACTCTGGCTGTGGGTATTTTCTGTTTAGCCCCCAAAGATATTCCTTGGGCGGATACCTATTTAGATCTGCCGAAAGGGGGGTTACTTTTCGGGGGAGGAGTAGATCTATTTATGGTGCAATTCATCGGGATGGGGGCTATAGGCTTTTTGGTCGCCAGTTGTAGTCTATTACTCTGGATCTGTGTGGGATGGTTCTTCTATCGCCTGTCGCATTCCAGTGATTTTGGTTTCCGTCCGCACAAGGGGTTACGGGTTTCGCCAGAGGAAGAGAAAAAGGGAATTGATTCCCTGTTTGCGGAATGGGAAGAGAAGTAATAGTTTAGGAAGTCGATACAATGGCGGTATGGCCAGAAAAGAAAGAGGAAACTTTCGCTTAAAGTCTATTTTGACTCGGTTCGCCGAATCGCCACCACTGCTGGCCGGGGAGGTTGATTAACTTGACCACTGGGCCAATTCGATCCTAGGGGTACTTGTCGTATTTGTTCAAATTCCTGCCCATTAGTGGTTTTAAGGACAAATTTGCGGTTTTCAAAGGCCAAATCCCGACGAATTCCCCCCGCTTCCCCCGGATGTTGTACTGCCAAAAATAACGTCTCTTGGTCGGGAGTAAAGTACAATCCCGTTAATTCCGCATCCATGGGAGCGATAGCAAAAGGATAGGGATGCTCTTGACCCTTGGCAAACACCCAAGCGCTATTATTGCCAAAAATACCCAATAAATCCCGTTGACTAACCGGGACCCCTTGGGGATAACGAGTTTTCATCTCTCGATTTAACCCACCCGTGGAAATATCGCTAACCATCCAGAGATTTCCCTGTTTATCGAAAGCGAGGTTATCGGGATTAGAAAAACCCTCACCTTTCTCTGTCGGTTCCCCTCCATAAGCGACCACATCCCAACGAAAACTTAAGGAAGCAGCATCGTTATTATCTTCCCTTAAGCTGATAATCCAACCAAATTCGTAGGGTATTTCGCCATTTGGACCCTTAAATATCTCCTTATCGGCTCCTCCCTCCGCTTCACTGGGACTACCAGAGGTAAAGGTCATATATAAAGTGCCATTCTCGTCCACTTCCGTATCTTCCGGGCGACCAGTACAAGTGACCCCAACGGCGTTAGCGGCAAAATGAGCATCGATGAGAATTGCTCCCTGTTTTTCCGTCCCATTACCTTCATACAGGTCCGCGAGGGTCTTATATTTAGCTTTGTAGGCTAGAATCTCCTCATCGTCCTTAAATAGCAGTAATTTAGTCTCATTGACCGTTCTTTCGGGATTCGGCAAGGCTACCACCCCATCCCCCCGACTAGCGGCAATTTGACTCGGTAGGACGGGATTTATCTCCGTGTCGGGATTTAAGGGTATCCAATAACCGGTTTTATCGGGGTTGAATTTGGCCCCGTAGAGCATTCCTTTTTCTAGGAGTTTTGAGTTATTTTTCTGCTTAATATCGCTAATTTTGCCCTCCGAAACGAATTTATAGACATGACCGCCTCTGCGATCGCATCCTGAATAAACCGCCAAGGGTTGCCCCGTTTGAGCGAGAAAAGCGACGGCTTCATGGCGAAAACGCCCTAACCAAGTGTGTTTTGTGCCATAATCGTCGGGATTGGCAGGATCCACCTCCACCATCCAACCGTATTTATTTCCCGCTAACCCGAAGACGTTACCCCGGCCATCCACTTCCGAACTATTGAGAATAAAGGGAGTAGTATCGGGATCCAAAGGGGAACCATCTTTTAAAACTACCTCCGTCACTTGGTCTTGAAAGTTCTCCTCGGCACTAAATACAGTCCCCCAAGGCGTTGTTCCCCCGGCGCAATTTTGCAACGTTCCGATAATTTTTGCCCCTAATCCGTCATCGTAGCCAAGTTTATCGGTTTTGGTAAAAATTGCTACAGCAGGACCGGTCGCTTTCAGGTATTGACCGTCCTTTAGTCCAGAGATACCGGTAATGCGGCGATCGGCTTTACTATAGGTACGTTGCCATTTTCCTGTTGCATCTTTAGCCAGGGAAATTACGCCAATTCCCTGATCAATTAAGCCTTCTAGGGATATTTCCTCGATTTTTGCCTTTAAGCTGGCATCTTGCAGGTGATAGGCGGCAATTTCACCCTTTTCGTTCGTTTTTTCCCGTACTTCCTTGACGGGTAGGGTTTTACCAATCACTTGTTCGAAGGTTTGTAGCCAAGTACGACCACTGATATATTCAAAATTAACGGTTAGATAACCTTGACCCGGACTGGTTTCGATAAAAGATAGATAATCATTGTTATAACCGAAACGGGAATCACCCACTTTATCTCCCCACTGTGCCAGCACATCATAGGTGAATCCTTGAGGAAGAACGAGATCATCTAGGACTTTATAGGTTTGATAGGCACTTTTTTGGCTTTCATCGCTCATGCCGTCAATTTTTAAGGGAATCGGCAGTTTGACTGCAGCAAAGTTTAACCCGAAACTATTGGCAGCGATCGCAGGACTGCTAATCAGAGAGGAATATTTTTTCTCTTGCAGACTGAGAAAAGAGACACCGGCAGTGGCAGTTAAAAAGGTGAGGAAATTACGGCGAGAAATACTCATATTTTCAGTAATAAAGTCAAAACTGATACTCAGACCTTGATTAGGTTAAATTTTATTACGGACACTTGACATAGGGATTATACAGTATCCAAGTTATGACTAAGTTAACAGCCAGTTAAAAAGCTCTCCTGCAAAAATCTTCCGTTATACTAAATCCGGTTATTAAAAACTGATTATTTATCCCCCCTTTTGCATGAGTGCCTGTCCTTATAAGTAGCATTATGCTCAACGGATTTAGTATAAATTCTGCTGTAAGCTGATATCTAGATGGTCAGGTCACGGAAATCGATGCAAAGTTCACTGAAAAGGATTATCATCGGGGCGAGTTTTTTTCTCGCTACGGTAGTCGGAGCAACTATCGGTTATATGGCCTACGGTTGGAGTTTTCTCGATGCCGTTTATATGGTGATAATCACCATATTTGGAGTAGGTTTCGGGGAAGTTAAACCGATTAACACTCCCAGTCTGAGAGCTTTTACCATGTTAGTTATCGTCTGTGGGACAACCTCGGCCGTTTATGTGGTGGGAGGTTTTTTTCAGATGCTCACCGAGGGAGAAATTAACAGAGCTTTTAGCGATCGCCGGATGAATAAAGAGATGGAATCCCTAGAAAATCACGTCATAATCTGCGGTTTTGGGCGTATAGGACGCATTATAACGACTAAATTGGCAAAAACAGCCCAATCCTTTATTATCGTCGATAATAACCCTGATCGCATTGGATTAGCTCAGGAAAAAGGTTACTTAACTCTTAATGGTAACGCCACCGATGAAAGTATTCTCCAGAAAGCCGGTATCGACAAAGCGCGAGTTTTAGCGACGGTGTTACCCGATGATGCCTTAAATGTCTTTATCTCAAATGTCGGGGCGATGTTCCTAATTTTGCCCGTCGTTATGCCTTGCGTCGAGAAATGCGCTATCGGGGGTCTTCTTGGTGGGATATTTACCCAGAAAAAAGTTGAGCTTTTCTGGAATTAATTTCGCCGCGGCTGGAGATAAGACTAACTCACCAATTATCTCCAGATACAGCTATGAAATTAACCTATCGCAGCATTGCTTACGACAAAAATCCCACTGCCACCGTTGCTTCCAGTCCGATGATTTTAGGCTATCGTGGTGTTCCCTATTTAAAAAACCGTGGTGTCGCTCAAAGCATTCAGAAACCGGTAGCCGTTACCTATCGCGGTCAAGCCTATAATATCACTCAGTCTTTAGCTTCTTTGCCCATGTAAGAACCCTCTTTAAGTTTTTAACTTCTAGTTCATTTTTCGATCAATCTCTTTTAAATATTGTCAATTAATGATCACAGCAATTACCTTAAACGGGTTTTATCTTCCCTCTTGCTCCAAGGGGGATTTTTAACTTGTTTTGCCAGCAAGGAATATATGTTCATAGTTAACAAAATTAATTACACATATTTTTCCCTTCCGCAGTTCCGCAGTTCTGGTGTTCCCCTTTTCTGGGGTGTGAATTTAATTTTGTCGAACTGCTGATAGTTATCAGTTTTTTGTAGAATAGGGAGATTGAGAAAACGAACATCTGCCCCTATGACAAGATTTCCTTTGACTGGTCGCTATTCTAGTTTATGCGTCTTACTCACTTTATTCTGGTTAAGCGGTCAATCTTTACCGGTGCGAGCGGAAAAAATCTATAGTCCCGTCCCCCTAATCCTCAATAAAGAAATTAACGATACTCTCACCGACAAAGATATTCCCACAGGTGAAGGGGGGTTTGCTAGGGATTATACCGTAGATTTGGACAAGGACGATCAGGTGGCCATCGATCTCAAATCGGAAAATTTTGATGGGGTGTTAATTCTCCTGGCCGCCGATGGTTCCACTGTAGCGGAAAATGATGATGGTCCCGATGGTGGCACTAATGCCCTCCTCTTTGCGCGCATTACCGAGTCGGGTAAATATATTATTCGGGTGAGAGCTTTCGGAGAAACCGGTGGGGGAAAATTTACCCTGAAATTAACCCGTTTACGGGCCGTGGAGGGCAAAAATTAGGTAATTAGGGTTTGCGGCAAAAAGTTTTTCGGTGGGGGTTGGGGGTTGGGGGTTGGG
>VYKS01000312.1_pt1 | contig 22053 bp, 18 predicted proteins | sample 5114511 | NCBI WGS metagenome assembly VYKS01 (sample SAMN12291795, study PRJNA351875) | freshwater metagenome | isolation source: freshwater lake | place: USA: Michigan, Gull Lake | collected 2011-07-05 | reverse complement strand
CAAGGCGCAAGCCGCCCGCGCGGTCGAGCGGCCCCGCCCGGGCGACGAGGAGCCTGATCCGGGCGCACCGGGCGCGGCGATGGCCGCGCCGGATCCCCACGGCGAGGCCGACCGCCTTGCCGCCTGATTGCTCGCGGGCGGCGGCAAACCCGCCGCCCGCATCCTTCCATTTCTGAAAAAATTCGGCCGCGCGCCCGCGCCAGCAATCGGGTCGGTCATACCCCCGGTATGACCTGAACAGCGCGGGGCGCTGTTCACCCGTTGCTCGGGCGCGGGCGCGCGGCAAAGGAGATCATCATGGCCGACCGTGTATCCGCGAGCATCACCATCGGCGGCACCTTGCTGCGATCCTTGTTGCCCGATTTTTTCGCGCTCATTCAGGAGCAGGGACTGTCCACCGAATGGGACGGCGAACCTTTCACCCCCGCGATGGTCCGCGAGGGCATGTCCCTTGAACTCATGGCGCATGAAGTGGCCTGGGGCCGGTTCGAGCGCCTCGAAAGCTGGTGCGTCGAGCATGGTCTGCCCTTCGCGCGTTGGTCGGGCGGTTATTGCGGCCAATGGGGTGCCGAGCGCGCCGTGTTCACCGGCGCGGGCGAGGTGCAATGCTATGTCGCCGACGAGGACGACTATCTCCTGATCGGTCGCTGCACCGTCGAGCGTCTCGGCAGCAACGCAGCGATCCTCGACCACTTCGCGGCGGGCGATTTCGCCGTGCCGCCGTTGCGGCTGACAGCCTGAATACCGCCGCGCCCCGGCTCGCTGGCGCGGCCCGGGGCGCGGCCATTTTCAGTTTCATTGGTGCGCGCGCGCACCAGTCGGGCTTGCGTCGCAAAGCGCGCCCACCCGCGCGCGATGCCGCTCGCTGCCAGTTCGGACCCGGCATCGCGACCAGTTAATCTCATCCCCGCAACCGTGAAGTGTGGAGCTGCGCCGGACCCGCACGACGCTGACTGTCCAGCCATCACGCGGCGTCCGCGCATGTGCGCTCGCGGCTTCGCCGAGCAGAATACGCCCAGCATTTCGCCTGTTTTGCCCGCACTTCCGGGCCGTCGATCGATGGAATTCAGAGACGTTCGCCGCCTACCCGTCGGCGGGTTTTGCTATCGGTCCCCAGCCGACGCACCCCTGGTCTGGCGGCACGGCGGCAATCAGCAACAGCGCCGCGCAGACGGCCGCAGGATGGGGGACGATCGCCGACATGGCGCGGGCCGCTATCGCCTTTCACGCCAGACCCGAACCCCAACCTGTCGTCATCGGCCATGCCGACGGAAATCACGGCAGCGTGGCCCAGCGTGCGGTGGACGGACGATCCGATGACGCTACGGTGCATCCGGGCAACCCGCTGTCCGATCCATCGGATGGGTGAGCCGGCGGCATGATCGGGGTCGCCACCGCAATCTCCCGCACCGTTTTCGGCTCCTCGGGCGCATGACCTGGGACGGCCGCAGCCCCGCGAAACCATCGCCGCGCGGCTTATTTCCCCGCCCGCGCCCAACCCACGCGGCACGCCGCGCGGGACCCCGAGCTTGCGGGCTCCTCGCGCTCGCTGCGCTTCAAATAAGCCTTCGGCTCCGGTCCTCCGCTTCGCTCCGGCCTGCCGGTTCGCAGGCCTGCTTTGACCGTCCCTTCGGTCCGCCCATCGCCCGGTAACGGTTCGGGGCGAGTTTTCAGGAGACGAACAATGCCAGCCATCGGTTATGTCACCCGCGACGGAAACGGCTTCAAGGGCCAGCTCAAGACGCTCTCGATCCGCACCGACATCGAGATCATTCCCAACACCCGCAAGTCCGGCGACACCCAGCCCGACTACCGGGTGTCGGCAGCCGGCGTCGAGGTCGGGGCCGGGTGGGTCCGGCGCGGCGAGATGAGCGGCAAGGACTATGTGTCGCTGTCGCTTGCCGCCCCCGAATTCGGCCCGCGTCGGCTCTACGCCAATCTCGGCCGCGCCGCCGGCCAGGACGACGATGACGCCTTCGCGATCATCTGGAATCCCGCCGACTGAGCGAAGCGCCCCGCGTCCCGAAAGGACGCGGGGCATCGCCACCGGCTCGAAACGCCGGTGCCAATTTGGGGGGTCGGAATCGCAGGGGTCGATTTGCGACCCTGCCGAAGACGGCCGGATCGATCCAATCCGCGCTCATCAGCCGACGCGGGGTGCGTGGGCGCAGATGGAGCGTCATCATGAATACCGCCGAACGAGCGCAGGCCGCGCGCGAAACATGTCCCTTCCTCACCGCCAAGCAAGCGGCTTTTCATCTCGGCCTCGCATACTCGACGCTCAAGCGCCTGCGCCAGACCGGCAAGGGGCCGAAATGTCGCCTGCATGGCCGAACCTGGCGCTATCATATCGACGATATCGAGACCTGGTCGGCAGCCCGCGCGCGCGGGGGCGACCGTGGTTGAGCGCCGGAGTCGCGACCGCCCGCTCCCGCTTCTCGCCTGGCTTGAGGTTCGCCGTGCGGAAGGTCAGCGCATCCGCGCACGCCGCCTGCAGCTGGGGCGACGCGCGGCGCTGCTTGGTATCGGCATCGCCTGCCTTGGTGTCACGATCGCCGTCCCGCCGCTGCCCCGGCTGGTGTGGAACGCGAGCGCGAGCGCACCTGTCGGCCTCTATGCCGTGTCGCCCGGCGCGGCGCTCGAACGTGGTGACATGGCGATTGCCTGGCCGCCAATCCAAGCACGGCAACTAGCCGCGCGCCGCCATTATCTGCCGAGCAACGTGCCGCTGGTGAAGCGTGTCGCTGGCATTGCCGGAGACACGATCTGCGCGGTGGATCGCGTCGTGACGGTGAATGGCAGGCCGGTTGCGGCGCGCCGAGCCGCCGATGCAGCGGGCCGCGATCTACCCGCCTGGCGGGGGTGCATCCGGCTTGGACATGGCATGCACTTTCTGCTCCTGACCGAGACCCCGGACTCGTTCGACGGGCGCTATTTCGGGCCAACGCTGGCGCAGGATGTCATTGGCAAGGCGACCCCGCTGTGGCTGCGCTGAGGACGTTCGCGCTCGGCCTCGCGCTGCTCGTCGCGACCCCCGCAGCCGCCAATCCGTCGGGAACCGATCCGGTATCCCGCTGGCACGCTGAGATCGCCGAGGCGTCCGCCCGGTTCGGCGTGCCGGTCGCCTGGATCGAGCGGGTGATGCGCGCCGAAAGCGGGGGCCGGACCATGCTTGGCGGGCGACCGATCACCTCCCATGCCGGCGCGATGGGGCTGATGCAGTTGATGCCGAGGACATGGCTGGCGATGCGGGCGGCGCATGGCCTTGGGCGCGATCCCCATGATCCACGCGACAATATCCTCGCAGGGACAGCCTATCTGCGCGCGATGTATGACCGCTTCGGCTATCCCGGTTTGTTCGCTGCATATAATGCCGGTCCCGGTCGCTACGCCGCCCATCTCGCCACAGGCCGTGCGCTGCCAGCCGAGACGCGCGCCTATCTCGCACAAGTATCGGGCGGGCCTTCCGTGCCGTCGCCATCGCGCGCGCCGCAGCCGCCATCGACCTTGTTTTTTGTGCTTCGGCCCAGCAATCTGTCGGCTGATCCATCGCGATCGCGCACGCCGGACGCGCCGCCAGATACGCTGTTTGCGATCCGCGCACCCCGTTGAGCCTGCATGTGTTGCTGCGTCGAAGGGTGCGGACTGCGCGGGCATCGCGCGACCTTGGATGGTGGAGGGGCTCGTCTCGGCAAGGCCCAGCATGACGGGCGGCGAAGCGGCTGTGCAAGGCCGGCGGCCCCTCCAATTTTGCTGCGAGCCGGAGGCTGCTGCGCAGCCGCGTTGTTTGTTTACAGCGCAACAAAATCGGTTCCTCCGCCGCCGCTGCGCGGCGCTTCCGGCTTCGCCTCCAGCGGCCCTGACAGCCGCTCCGCCACCCGTCTTCGGAGATCTGTCCTCAATGAGGAGGATTTCAAGCGAAGGAGGCGATCATGGCTATGTTTCAAACCCTGGGTGGCGCGTCGGACCGCGTGGTGGCGACGCTGGTCGCAGGGCTCGAAATCGAGTTTGGGCGGGGCGCAGGCGAGGCGCTGGCACAGCGGTTCCTGGATGCCGAGGAGAGCGACTTCCTGTGGGAAGCGCGCGTGTCGGAACGGTGGCTCGGCACGTATGATCGCGTCGAAGAGAATGATTATGAGCTCGATCGGGTTGCGATTATCGGGCGGTTGGATGGCCGCTGGTTCGTCGCGGTGAGCATCGTCGATGGCGAGGGGAACGCGCGGGGATTGATGGGCCGGCGCAGCTTCCGGAGCGAACGCGAGGCACGCGAAGCGTTCGCAGCGAGGCATTGATCCAGGTATCGGGAACGCCGGGATGCGGTGCGGCCAGGCATCGTGTCCCGGCTCTTTTTTGCCTCGGCTGGGACTTCATGGGCAGACGTCGGGATGGCAGAAATTGGCGGCAACAAGGGGTTCAACGGGAAGGGCGGCGTAAGGCAAGATAAAGCTATGGCACTGGTGCGCCATAAGCCTTTGTCTGCACATCGTTTTTTCGGCACTTTCCTGGCACTGTCCTTTTCCGCCCAGTGCCGTTCCGCCCGAAAAGGGCGGTATTCCGCCATAGCCAGCGGCACCGGTTTTCATGCGGGCCGCTGCGCATCATGCTCGCCCCTCCACACCCCCGGGTTCAGGACGATGGCCGACGATGACAGCTTTGAGCCGCGCCTTGGGCGCCAGCACCAGCAGGGCGGCAAGCGCGTCCGGCGCTATCTCGGTCGTGTGCTCGCGGCTGCCAATCTTGCGCGCGGCGGTGCGGCCAGCCCTCGTTTCGCGCGAGGTACTTTCTCGGGAACCCGGATCGGGCGCGGCGCGGGCGTCGGGCGGCTGCTCGCCAGCCGCGGCGGTCATGCCGCGACGAACGGTCGCCGCGTGATCGTCAAGGCGAGCATCGTCAGGCTCGCCGGCAAGGGCGCATCCGCCGCCGCCGCGCACCTGCGCTACCTCCAGCGCGACGGTACGACACGCGAGGGCGAACGCGGCACGCTTTACGGGCGCGATTCCGATGCCGCTGACGGCAAGGCGTTCGGCGAACGGGGCAACGGTGATCGCCACCAGTTTCGCTTCATCGTCTCGCCCGAGGACGGCGATCAATATGACGACCTGAGGCCGCTCACACGGCGGCTGATGGAACGGATGGAAGAAGACCTCGGGACGAAGCTGGATTGGGTCGCGGTCGACCATTTCAACACTGGTCATCCGCACACCCATATTGTCGTGCGCGGAACGGATGATCGGGGCGCTGATCTCGTCATCGCCCGCGACTATATCACGACCGGCATCCGCGAGCGCGCCGCCGAGTTGGTCGATCTCGATCTCGGCCCGCGCACCCACCGCGAGATCACGCAGGCGCTGCGCGCCGAAGTCGAGCAGGAGCGGCTGACCTCGATCGACCGGGCGTTGCTCAAGCGAGCGGACGCCGAGCGCGTGGTGGCAACCATCGGCCGCGACGCCTTCGACCAGACGCTGCGCGCCGCTCGACTGGCGAAGCTGTCGCGCCTGGGCCTGGCCGAGCCGCTCGGCGCCGGCCGCTTCCGGCTCGCGCCCGACCTTGCCCAAACGCTGCGCACGTTGGGCGAACGCGGCGATATCATCCGCACGATGCAGCGTGAATTTTCCCGCGCCGAAATTGCCCGGGCGTCGGCAGACCAGGCGATCTACGATCCAGGCGCGCCCGATGCCCGTCCGCTGGTCGGTCGGGTGGTGGCGCGCGGGCTCGCCGATGAGCATGCCGATCGCCACTATCTGATCGTCGACGGCGTGGACGGCCGCAGCCATTATGTGGCGATCGGCAAGCCTGGCTTGAGCTTGCCCGAAGCGGGCGCGGAAACCGATCCCAGCCTGCCGCGTGGCACGATCGTGCGGATCGAGCCGGTCAGCCCGACCGTGCGGGAGGTTGATCGGACCATCGCCGCGGTCGCCGCCGCCAATGGCGGACGCTATGATGTGGACGCGCATCTTCGCCACGACCCCACCGCTACGCAAGCCTTTGCCGAAACCCATGTCCGGCGGCTGGAAGCGGTGCGGCGAACTTCCGGCATCGTCGAGCGCGAGCCGTCGGGCCGGTGGATCATTGCCGACGATCATCTAGGTCGGGTGGCCGCCCATGAGGCGGAGAGGCTGCAGGACCGCCCCGTCGCCATCACCATGCTGTCGGTTCAGCCGCTCGATCGGCTGGTCGATGCCGAAGCCGCCACCTGGATCGACCGCGAGCTGACCTCGGGTGCGCCGAGCCCCGTCCGCGATGCCGGGTTCGGCCGCGAGGTGCGCGAGGCGCAGGCGCGCCGGCGGCAGTGGCTGGTGGCGCAGGGTTTTGCCGAGGACGGCGCGGAAGGGACGGTCTTTCCGAAGGGAATGATCACCGCGCTCCAGCGGCGCGAGCTGCTCCGGGTCGCCGGGCGACTTGCCGACGAGTTGAACACGCCATTCCGGGAGGCAGTTGAGGGCACCCGGATCGAGGGCGTTTATCTTCGCTCCGTCGATCTCGTCAGCGGGCGCTTCGGGCTGATCGAACGGTCGCGGGATTTCACGCTGGTGCCGTGGCGCCCGGCACTCGAGCGGCAGGTCGGTAAATCGGTCTCGGGGTTGATGCGCAGCGACGGGATCAGCTGGACCATCGGGCGCAGCCGGAGCGGTCCTACAATTTCGTGAGGCTTAAGTGGCCACGCACTCGGACGGAACGAAGTTCCTCCAGCAAGGCACGGATCGCGGTCGCAATACACCACCGGATGGGCGTATCGGACAGCGGGATCAGGCAGGGGAACCGTCGGCACCTCGCCCGCTGCTTGGGCCGGGCAAGGGGCAGTGGGCCGGACACGACCCACGTTGATTCGGCCGCCGGACGTGAAGGGTGCCGCGCAGGCTATTCATACCCGGATGGACCGGATCGGGCGGAACACGTTCGTGTGCCCGTAGGGACAGCTGGAACCCATATTTGGCGTAGAAGCCGACCGCGTCGTTATCGACCGCATGGACGATCGGGGCGCGCACACCGGCGATCTGCGATGCCCGCGCGGTGGATCGTGTCCCGCAGCAGGCCGGATCCGATCTCCATGACGGCATGGTTGTGATCGACCGCCAGCCGCCCCAGCATCATCACCGGCACCGGCCGATAATGGGCCGTACGCAGTCAGTCCGCTCCTGAGCTGGTAACGCCGGAAAGCAGATATTGCGCAATGTGCCATGTTGCGACATGTCTCAACTGTGCTCCCTGGTCCTATCGACTCTGTTGATCGTGCCGTCGTCGAGCGACTGCTCGCCAATGGCGTCGCAGAAAGTCGCACCCTTGAATACAAGCGCGAGTTGCCCGACCCCAAGGATAAAGAAGGCAAGCGCGAGTTTCTTGCCGACGTGACCTCTTTCGCCAACGCGCAAGGCGGCGATCTGCTGTTCGGCGTCGACGCTTCGAAGGGTGTGCCGGTCGCGATTCCAGGCCTTGATCTTGAAGACCCGGATGGCGAGCTTCTGCGCTGGGAAGCAATTCTCCAGGATGGTGTCGAGCCCCGGCTTCCAGGTCTACGTCTACGCTGGATTCCATTTGCGAGCGGGCGCGGCGTGCTGCTAATCCGGATGCCGCCGAGCCCGGTTGCGCCACACCGCGTCACCTTCGGCAACTGGAGCCGCTTCTATGGGCGGCGCTCAAACGCGAAATACGAGATGGACACGCAGGAGCTGCGCGAGGCGTTCACCGCAAGCGAGGCGCTGCCGGCTCGGCTGCGCTCGCTGCATCTAGATGCGGTGGAGGCGGCGCGGCGCGGCGATCTGCCGATCGGCCTCGGCGAGGATCCGCGCGCGATCGTCTCGGTGATCCCACTGACGGCGCTACGCGAGACACGCGAGCTCGAAATCACGCCGGAGAACGCGCTCGCGCCTGTCAAGCCGTCCGGCTACATGGATGCAATCGAGATGATTGAGGGGGTGCTCCTGCACACGCATCCCGGCGAGGCGGGCGGCGTGCGCTCCTATGCGATCACCTACCGGCAGGGGCGAACGGACACCGCCTGGACCATCGGCCGCGTCGTCGATGAGCTGAGCAAGCGGGAAATCCGGATGATCTGGCCCAAGCGCTTCGAGGATGGCCTGCTGGACTGTGCCTGCTCGACCGCCGTCAAGCTCCAGCCATTTGGAATCGAGGGGCCTTGGGTAGTACTCGCCACGCTGATCGGGATCCGGGACTACCACCTCCGGATCAACGATGAATGGCTGTCGGATCCGGCGTGGCGAGACGAGGTGATGCTGCCCTCGCTCCGCATCGACACGCTCAATCGAGCCACGCTCTTTCCGTTGCAACGAAGCTTCTGGCTCGCCTTCGGTGTGCGTCGACCGACCAACCCGTTCAACGAGTAAGCAACGCGCCAAGCCCGTATACGACCACACGACTAGCCATCTCTCGAGCCTTACCAAGCCCGCTAAATCTTTCGAACTACAAGCCTCGCCCTCGCTTCAGCGCTATGCGGTACATTGCCTAACAAGCCCAAAAGTCACCATCGGTTATACAAGCTTGAGATTAGGGGGAATTACGAGAGCTTGCATCGCCGCATGCTGCTTGCCCGGTTGGCTGCGCAACTTCTCGCGACGATTATGGAGCCGTTTCTGCTCCTCTAGCATAACTCCGTCCAGCTGGCGGGGATAAACATACCCGCTATATCGAGCGGGATCCTTATCGAGACTTCCGTATGCGGCCAATTCCAGCAAGCGAAAGTGCGCGCTCGCCTTGCTGAAATAGGGCATCAACTCGAGCGACACCGCACTCCCGCCCTTCTCCGATATAAGCTTACGGAGTTCGCGCCCGTTGGCGACCACCGCGTCGAGAAGATTTCGATCGCCAGCTGAAAGACTATCGAGCCAACCTTCCGTCAGCAACGCCGTAAGAGTACGAAAGTCTGCGCCACCGGGCTGTTTCCGCTTGAGCTCCGCCGCGAGAATCTTGTTCTCCTCACTCAAATGAAGAAACGGGCCGACGAACTCGGTGAGTCGACGTTCGATGGATTCGATCTCAAGCTCGTTCGTCTTCTGTATTATCGCGGCACGCGCGTTTCTCGTTGTCCCGATGTATCCGACCACGGCGCCGAGAAGCGCGGCAGCGGCGCTCAGCACTGCTGTCCACAATGGATTGAGGCCTGATCCGGACTGTATGCGTATCGGCTCCCGTACCTTTAAAACCATCTCGGTCGGAGCGGGGCGCGGCTCAGCCACTCCCGTCGGCGGCGTAGCAATTGAGGGCGAAGCTGGCGACGCTTTCAACGACGCGGTCTGAGTTGTATTCGCCGTCGGCGAGGGCGCAGTCGCCCCCAACAGCAGCAGCGCCGGAACGCAACCTATCGCTGCAACTTTCACAGGCGGCGCGCCAAGCTTGAGATCCAGCCCGGCGCGACCGTGCCAGTCGACGAATCCGTTGTCGGCGGCTCCCCGGTAATTTTGATCACATCGAACCCCGCATCGCGCAAATGGTCGGCCCACTGCGTCTCGCCGTAGAGGGTGAACCAGCGGCCGGTGTCGTCCGAAACATCGCCCATCCCTCGCTTGACGGATGAGAAGAATACACCATTCGGCGACAACATCGACGCCAGCGCCGACAGAGTACTGTCGATCCTGGATCGATCGATGTGGAGGAGCGACGCCATCGCCCAGACGCCGTCAAAAAACCCCAGCGGCGGTGGGCTCTGAAGATCGCCCACGACCACTTCGCATCCGGATCGGCTCCGAGCGATCTCGGCCAGTTCCGGTGACAGGTCGAGCCCGACTGCCGATAGGCCCTTAGAGTGAAACTGCAGCAGGTCGCGTCCGCCCCCACAGCCCGCATCCAGAACTCGTCCGCCAGCTGGCAGCAAAGCCGTGAATTGAGCGATGCGTTCCGACGTGTCGATTTTGGCCGTCGCGGCGGCATATCGGAGCGCGTTCGCCCCATAATAACCCAAGGTGCTCCTCAACCTCTCAACGGATTCGAATCCGGGTCCAGCCGACTGCCGCCCAGCGGGGACAAGAACTTCGGTAGACAGCATCTCGTCGCAGCGACCTCCCTCATCAACATAGACCGGGTTATATCGAGGCGCCAGTCAGACCCGCACCTGCGCCCCGAGAGATCCACTATCGACCAGAGCAGCTTTAATCTGATCCATTGGGGCGTAGGCAAATTCCCCACCCAGCGACCAGCCACTGCGATCGCACAGATCAAGCAGCCGTCGTTCGTCGGCATGCGCTGCTGCGGCGGACGCCAGCAACTTCAGTCCGATCGGGATATAGCGAATGCCTGATCCCGGCGGCAGGCCGCTCGCCAGCTCGGCCATTCGACGGTCGACATCGAACGTCCTGCCGATCTTGAATACGGCGAAACCTTCAACCGATACGACGTCGGGCGCCAAAACCGCGAGAGGCCCATCGACGAGCAAGATATATACGGAACATCGGCCGTCCAGAGGTCGCGAGGTTCGCGCCCCAAACGTCGGCGCTGGGCCGCGCGAACTCCGTTTCTGGACTTGCCAATCGTCACCGGAGATCGACCGGCGGATCCGGCGAGCCTCTGCTTCCAATGCTGCGGGGTCGCCGGCAAACTCTTCCCATACTATTTGATCGATCGCGCCGCCGGGACGCAGGCCAACGTTCCGACCGGCTGGAGCATTGGGATCATGCTTGGCGAAGTTGCGCAAGCGCATCGCGATGCCCGCCGGATTACGGAACGATGGCAGCACAGCTCGTCCATCGCGCCGGCCCGCGGCACGCAGGATAAACGAAAGCGCAGCGACCTCAGGGTGGGCCTTTTCGGCCTTGGGAGCGCTCAGGTATAGATGCATCAAGAGCACGGTCTCCTCGCGAGACCAATCGGGATTTCGGCCCATCAGCTTGGGCTGCGAGGCGACCTCTTTCTCCCGTACATCCATGATTTTTCGGTCGATCCCTATGTTACATCGACGCCAGAATGCGCAGGATGGCGCAATCGCCTGATGACCTGAGAATCGTCGTCGTGTAGCGTCTCCGCAAGGGATTTTGGAGCCGGGGACGATTTGACGATCTATCTAGACAACATGGCCGCCACGCCTGTCGACCCCAGAGTCGCCGAGCGCCATCGCGCTGCGATGATCGACAACCCCGCGAACGCCAATAGTTCGGAACATTCTCTCGGCGTGGACGCACAACAGGCGATCGACCAAGCCTCGGATTCGCTGCTGCGGGCCCTCGGCAGCGACGCCGGACATGTCACATTCACGCCGGGCGCTTCCTCGGCCCTATGGCTCGCCGTCGAGGATGCGATCGCGCGTGCCGTCGATCGTCCCGCGCGCATAGCTGCGACTCAGGTGGAGCACCCCGCTCTTCTCGCCGCGCTCCGTCGAGCTGAAGGTGAAGGTCGCGTCGTCTTGACGATGATCGGCGTCGATGAAGACGCGGCGCCGCGTCTTGATGCGATTGAGGAAGCCCTGAGCCAGGGCGCCGATCTGCTGTGCACGATGGCCGCGAACAACGAAGTCGGCACGATCACTGACATCCGAGCAGTATCCAGGCTCGTTGAACGGTACGGCGTCCGGCACCTTGTCGACGCCAGCCAAGCCGCCGGCCGGATCGAGATGTCCAGCTTCGTCGATGCCGATCTGATCGTGGTCAGCGGCGCGAAGACCTACGGGCCGCGACGGGCCGGCGCGCTTCTCGGCAAGCTGAGTGGTCATGCTTCCCGTCTGGCGGACGACGTCTTCGGAAGCCCCGACGCTCCGGCAGCCGTGGCACTCGCCTATGCAATGTCGCTACGCGCCGCCGAGCGCGACGCCGATGAGCGGCGGCTGGCGGTGATGCGCGATGCTTTGCAATCGCATCTGCTCAACGCCGTCCCCGGACTGCGGGTCAACGGCTTCCAAGCATTGCGTCTGGCCGGAAGCCTTCACGTCTCGACGCCCCACCTGCCGGGCGAGGCGGTCGTCGGCCGGCTTTGGGGTCAAGTCGCACTGTCGACCGGGGCTGCCTGCCAGTCGGGTGTGCCGGGGCCCTCACACGTGCTCTCCGCAATGGCCATTCCCGAATGGGCGAAGGAGGGAGCCGTCCGCATCGGGATCGGCCGCTTCAACACCGAGAACGAGATGGCGCAGGCCGGCGAGCTGATCGCTGGCGCGCTGAACGCAGGCGCGCCTGCACGGAGATATGCATGACACTCGCCGCCGTCCGGCCCCGCTTCAGCGGGCATGAGACATTCGCCTGCCGCTTCGCATGGCTGCCCAAAGCCGTCCGCCTGATTGCACGCGACCCCAAAGCCCTCTCCGACGACGAGCGGGCGATCCTTGAGCTCGGCCTTGGCAAAAACATGGTTCGCGCTCTCCGATTCTGGCTGGAGGCGTTCGACGTGGCGTCGGGGAAGGCGGGAGCTTGGTCGCTGCTGCCGTTCGGTAAGGCGCTGCTCGGCGACGACGGTCTTGATCCCTACATCGAGCGCGTCGAGACACAGTGGCTACTACACTGGCGCCTCAGCACGGCGGTCGAGAACCCGCTATTCGCCTGGCGGCACATCCTCTATCGCCGCATGCGACCCGACTTCACGCGATCCGAGCTTCTCGCCGAGATGCGCACCGAAGGCGAGCGGCTCGGCTACGAGCACTCCGACGTCACACTGCTCCAGCACGCCGACGTGTTCATCCACAGCTATCTCGGTTCGCTCAATCCCGCTTCACCCGAGGACGCACTCGATGGTCCGCTCGTCGATCTGGGCTTGCTCCGGCGGCTCGGCCGCCGTCGCGGTGCCGATCGCATCGAGCCAGTGTTCACACTCACGCGGATCCCGATCGGCGAGATCGGTGGCGGCGTCGTAGACTACGCGATCGCCAGCTACTGGAGTGCGCGTCGCGCCGGCGAATCCGTCGTGACCTTCCGCGACCTCGCCCACGGCGAGGGCTCCCCGGGCGCGACGCTACGCATGGAGACCGATGATCTGCGCGACCATCTCGAGCGCTCGCCCGCCCTCTGGTCCTACCGTCCATCAGGCGACGCCGGCAGCGTGACCGCCGTGGCGGAACTCGACCCGGCGCGTCTCCTGCGGGAGATCTACGCATGAGCAAAGCGACTATCTCCGATCTACTCGGCGCGCCCGGCATCTTCTACCGCTCGGTAGCGCTCGAACGCGACGCCGGGGATTCCTCCGCCGGACGCTCGTTTGTCATGACGCCGTGGCTCGAGCGCGGTGCGGCCGCGATTCTGTCGGGCATGAGGCCCGGCGGGACGCGGCGAGCCTGGCGGATGATCGGCGACTTCGGTGTCGGTAAATCCGCGCTCGCCCTCGCGATAGTTCAAGCGCTCGATCCGCGCGTGTCCACGCCGGAGATGCCAATGCGGCGTCTTGCCGAGACTATCGGCGACGCTCCCCGGATGTTCCCGCTACTCGTCACCGGCTCGCGCGAGGGGCTGGCCGCTGGATTGTCTGCGGCAATCGCGCGGACGATCGAAACAGAAAGCCTTGTGCCGCCAAAATGGGCGGCCAAGCTCGCAAAGATCGCCGACCCGTTCGACGCAATCACCAAACTGCGCGACGCCCTTCGCGAGACCGGCGAGTTCGATGGCCTGCTGCTGGTCATCGACGAGATGGGCAAGTTCCTAGAGGCGGCCGGCGAGCAGGAGGGCTTCGACGTCTTCCGTCTCCAGTCACTCGCCGAAGGGGCCGCGCGGAGTGGCGACGCACCGCTTTCCGTCATTCTTATCCTCCACAAAGGGTTCCAGTCCTACGCCGAGGACTGGCGTACCGCCCGCCGGAGTGAATGGGAGAAGGTTGCGGAGCGGTTCGAGGAGATGGTCTTTGACCATCCGCTATCGCACACCGCCGCGCTACTGTCGGCAGCCTTGTCGGTCGACGAGGCGGCGATCCCCGCGAAGGCTCGAAAGGCGTATTCGGCCGCGGTCGAGCGAGTGCGCGCGCTGGGCTGGCTTGGCCCGCGCAGCGGCAAGGGGACCGGGGGCTGCTGGCCCATCCATCCAGCAGCCGTCCCGGTGATGGCGCGCTTCTTCGCAAGCTTTGGTCAAAACGAGCGGTCGCTCTTCGGCTTCGCCGCCAGCGAGGAACCGAATGGCCTTCGCGCGTTCGCAGAGGAGGCGTCCGCTGCCGGAGAGCTCTACGGCATCCGGCACTTATTCGACTACATCGCGTCCTCGCTCGGCCACAGAATGACCTCCCGCGCCGGCGCCGGTGAATGGTCGCGGATCAGCGCCGTCCTCGAGCGCGCCATTGATTCGGATAAAGTCGAGAGCGCGGTCCTCAAGACTATTGGCATCCTCAATCTGCTGGACGCGCCGGATCTCCTCGCAACGTGGGACGGCGTACGCGAGGCCTTGGTCCCGGACTTCGAGATTCCCGAGATCGAGGCGGCGCTCGACCGTCTTCTCATCGGAGGGCTCGTCTTTCGTCGATCCGGCCGCGCCGAACTCCGGCTGTGGACCAGCCGCCGCGTTGACCTGTCCGCCATCTGGTCCGACGCCGAGCGGGAGCTCGACGCCCGGACGGTGATCGAAGACCTGCCGCGCCATCTTGCCAGCCTCCCAGTCCGGCCTCACGTGCTCGCCCGTCGACACTCAGTGACGACCGGGACGAACCGGCGGTTCGCCGTCCGATGTACTCATGCCTCTGCTCTGCAGGGCTATGGCGGTCATGGCAGCGCCGATGGCGGGATAGTCGCGGTGCTGTGCGGCAACGCCGAGGATCTCCGCATCGCCCGCGCCTGGTGCGCCGAGGTGACGAGCGAAGACGACGCAATGATCGCGATCGCCGTACCTCCGATGGCCGATCTCGGCCATGCGATGGTCGATTTGCTGCGGCACCGCTGGGTAGTCTCGAACGCCTCCGCCCTGCAGGAGGACGCCCACGCCACCGCCGAGATCGAACGGAGCATCGGTGACTTGGAGGCGCGTCTGGTTGCCGCCATCGAGACGACCCTAGGTCTGCGCGGCCATGCGCCGGCATCCCCACTCGACGTCTTCTGGAAAGGCGAGGCCACACTGATGGACAGCCCTGTCCACGCGCTGGTGTCGACACTATGCGACAGGATCTACGACCAGGCACCACTTGTCGAGAACGAGCTCGTCAATAAGCAAACTCTGACCTCTGCCGGCGCGAGCGCGCGTCAGCGGCTGATCGAGAAAATGTTCTCTGATGGGCACGATCCGGAGCTGGGCTTCGCGGAGGGCAAGAACCCGCCGGAACGAGCACTCTACCTGTCGCTTTTGCGGCGCGGCGGCCTTCACCGCGAGCAGGCCGGCAGCTGGACGATCGCGCCGCCTGAGCACGGGGAAGACACGCTCCGCTTGGCGCCGGCGCTATCGGCGATCGACGCGTGCCTATCCGGTTCGGGGGAACGCGTGCCCGTTCCCGCTATCTACGCAACCCTCGAGGCGCGGCCGTTCGGCGTGCGTCCGGGGCTCGCGCCACTACTCATGGCGGTGACGCTCGTCGCCGCTGGCCACCGCGTCGCGCTCTTTGAGCGGGGCACCTACTGCCCGCGCATCGACGGCGCCGCATTTATGCGTATTCTGAAGTCCCCAGAGCACTTCTCGCTTCAGCTTGTCGCGCTCGAGGGCATCCGCGCCGAGGTGTTCCGACGCCTTGCCGAGCTGCTCGACCGGCATCCGGAGGAATCGGGCATTCGAACTGTGGTCGATCCGCTGATCCGATTTGGGGTCGACCTGCCGTTCCACGTCCAGAGCACTGCGGCAATCAGCGCGGAGGCTCGCGGCGTGCGCGGCGCGCTCGCCAAGGCCCGCAGCCCGGTCGATCTGGTCTTCAGCGACCTACCCGTGGCCTGCGGAATGAAGCCCTTCGGCCACGACACGCGGCCGGACGCGGCGCGCGTCAGCGAGTTTGTCGCCCGGCTCGATGCCGCGATCACCGAGCTGCGCGGCTGTTATCCGAAGCTGCTCCAGGAGATGCGCCGAGAGGTGCTCGAGATCTTGGGCGCCAAGGACCGCGCGTCGCTTGCCGAACGCGCGACCTCCCTGACGTTTCGTCTGACAGAGCAGCACCTCCGGACCTTCGCTCTTCGCCTAGCTGACGGCGGGCTGTCCGAGGAGAAGTGGATTGAAGCGCTGGGAGGCGCCATTCTGAGCAAACCGCCGGTCCGTTGGCTCGATCACGACGTGTCGACGTGGCGGTCGCGGCTGGCCGATGTCGCCTCGCAGTTCCGGCGCGTCGAAGCCGCTGCGTTCGGAAAGGGTGAATCCAAACGCAACGCGGTCCGCGTATCTCTCACCCGCGTCGATGGCCGGGAGCGCGCGGTGATTGTCGACGTCGACGGCCTTAGTGAACATCAGTCGACCGTGCTGGGGGCGATTGAGCGTATGGCGAGCGAGGCGAACCTCAGCCTAGATACTGTGGCGGCGATGCTGACGCTTGAGAGCATGCAGAGGGACAAGGACATGGGCCTGCACGAAGTGGAGCGAGAGCACGGATGACACGCCATGTGCTGAGCCTGTCGGGCGGGAAGGACAGCGCGGCGCTGGCCGTCTACCTGCGCGACCGCGTGCCGGAGATGGAATACATCTTCCACGACACGGGCAAAGAGCTTCCTGAAACCTATGACTACATGGCCCGGCTGGAGAGCATCCTCGGCCGGCCGGTCACGCGCACCACGCCCGACGACCCGTTCGAGCACTGGCTTGCGGTTTATGGCGATATGCTGCCGTCGAACCACCGGCGCTGGTGTACGAAGATGCTGAAGCTGAAGCCATTCGAGGCCTATATCGGCGAAGAACCCTGCATCAACTATGTCGGCCTGCGCGCCGACGAGAAGCGAACCGGCTATATAAGCACCAAGCCGAACATCACCGCAGTCTATCCCTTCCAGGAGGACGGGTTGGTCCGGGCCGATATAATCCGGATCCTGGAGGACAGTGGCCTAGGGCTACCGAAATACATGGAGTGGGGCCGCTCGCGCTCAGGCTGCTATTTCTGCTTTTACCAGCAGAAGATCGAGTGGGTCCGGTTAAAGCGCACGCACCCGGACTATTTCGAGCTCGCCAAGGAATACGAGGTGCGAAGCGCAGCGGTCAGCAAGAGCTTCACCTGGTGTAGCGGGGAATCGCTTATCGAGTTGGAGCAGCCAGAGCGGATGGAGCAGATCGAGCGCAATCATGAGGCGGCGATGGCGCGGCGCGCGGCGAAGCGCGAGAACCTGCCGCTTTCGGCCGTTCTCGGCGGCGTGGAGGTTGAGGAGGAGGAGCCCGAGGGCTGCCTGATTTGCTCACTGTGACCAAAATGAACTCATTGTTCCGAATCGCAGATCAACAAGCCTCTTGACCATCCGCCGCTATCCGGGGACTCAAACCATTGGAGGGGGCGAGTAATTGTCTTTCAGAGTCGCAGCGCGAACAGTGCTGGAACTTGGCGCGGAGCTGATCAGCTCCGACGCAGTCGCGATCTATGAGCTCGTGAAAAATGCGATCGACGCTACTTCGAAGGATGGCGTCACCATCGAGTTCCGGGTGACCCTGCGACACAGCGACTACGTCGACTTTCTTCAAAAGATTGAAGCCTTGATCGACGCGACGCCCGACGGAACCACGGGCAAGGCGACGACGCTTTCCGAACTGAAGAAGGCGATAAAGGCTGCACTGGTAGTGGATGCCCCTAGGATCGCGCGGTCGGCGTTTGTGGCCCTGCTGACTAAGGCGGCCACGCTGCCGGCACTGAAGCAGGCACTCATCTCCGCCTACAAGCAGCACAATTGGATCGAGTTCAGGGACACCGGCGTGGGGATGTCAAAGTCCGATATCCTGAAGAACTATATGGTTATTGGCACCCCGTCCCGACGCCTCGACCTTGACGACCGGATCAAACGAGGCCTGGAATCTGTGTATCTCGGCGAGAAGGGTGTTGGCCGGCTGTCGGCAATGCGTCTTGGCACGAAGCTCCATGTCGAGACCGCCACCGAAGCCGACACGAACGTCAATCTTCTCGAGGTGGACTGGCAGGCCTTCGAGGACCTCGAAAAGATGGTCGAGGACGTGAAAATCGAACCGACGGTCGGCAGGCGGAAACCTGCGTCCTGGGCCGGAACGATCATCCGCATAAGCGGCCTCAACGGAACGTGGTCGGCCAACCGCATCCGCGACATCGCGACCTACGAGCTAGCAAGGCTGTCCGATCCCTTCTCGAAGAAGAGGCGGCGCTACCGGATCGTCGTGATCTTCAACGACACCCGCGTCAGCATCCCACGGCTAGAGAAGGAGCTGCTGGAGCTGGCGCACGCAACGGCGAGCGGAAGCTACGACTTCGACGCCAAGGGCGACCCACAGCTGGTGATGGACCTGTCGTGCGGCGACCTCGGCAAGGGCAATCCACCGGACAAGCGTCATATCGTTCTTCAACGAGTGGATCTGCGCTCGATAACGAAGGATAGGGCCAACGAAGTGCCCGCCTCGGCGCTCAAGACGGTAGGTCCGTTCTCGTTCGAGCTCTATTGGTTCAACCGCCAGTTCCTTAGAAAGCAGCTTTCGCCCGCAGACTATCGCCGCCTGTCTCCGCTGCAGAAGCAATGGTCCGGCGTCATGCTCTTCCGCAACGGTTATCGCGTGTTTCCCTATGGCGACGACACCGACGACTGGCTCGGGCTCGACCGCAAGGCGCTGGCCTCCGGCGGCTACAAGCTCAACAAAGCCCAGTTCATCGGGCGCGTCGCGATTACCCGCACGGGTAATCCCGAGCTGGTCGATCAGACCAGCCGGGAGGGTCTGAAGGACTGCGACGAAAAGACCGTATTCGTCGAAATCCTCCGCTTTGCCATCCAAGATCGTATGCGCAAGTTCCTTGACGACGTGGAGAAGCGGCACGCCCCCAAGGATGTCGATCTCGACGATGCGGACAAGCGCGTCGAGGATCTGCAGGGCCGCATCAAGTCCGCCATCGGCGGGCTGTTGAAGCGACACGCCGATGAGGCACCGCATCTGCGTGAGTTGTTGGCTTTCTTCGAGGAGATGCACGCCTACTTCGCGGCCGCCCGCAAGCGCGCGGGTGAAGTCGAAGACGAACGCGAGCGCATGGTGCAGCTGGCTGGCGTCGGACTGATGCTGGAGATGATCGCCCACGAATTGGCGCGATCGACGGAGACTGCGCTGACGCTTCTTACTGATGCGGACGAGGACGACCTCCCCGAGGACGTGGCGTCGCTCTTCAGCACGCTGGCGGACGAGATGAAAACGATGAACCGCCGCCTGCGCGTTCTAGATCCGCTCAGCGTGTCGGGTCGTCAGCGAAAGGAGAATTTCGACTTGGCGCAGCTAGTCGGCGAAATTTTCGCCGGCCACAAGGCGCAGTTCGAGCGGCACAATGTGAAGCCCACGCTGAAGATCGCAGGCGGCGGGAAGTCGGTCATGATTCACGGCGTCCGCGGCATGTATGTCCAAATTGTCGAGAACCTCGTGCAGAATTCGATCTACTGGATGGATCTCAAGGCGGAGGACGATGAAACCTACCAGCCCAAGATCGACATAGTCCTGTCCAACGGCGAGACCCTCATGGACTACACCGACAATGGGCCGGGAATCCATCCGTCGTTGAGGGACGAGGTCTTCACGGCCTTCTTCTCGACGAAGGGCAAGACCCATCGCCAAGGTCTCGGCCTCTACATCGCGCAAGACTGCGCCAAGAGTAACGGAGCCCGCTTGCGCCTGTCGCCGGAGGAGCGGATCCAAAAGGGTCGTTTCAACACATTCCTTCTTGAGAGAGTTGAGGCAAACGCATGATCGCAGAGGCAAAGGAACTGCTGAAGGCGAACGGCTTCGAGCGGGCGGTGATCGTCGACGACGCGTTCGACCCCGCTCCACTGCCCGGAGATCTCCGGCAGGCGCTCTGGGACACGTTCTTCGACGACTGGACAGAGGACGACGAGGCGAGGATCGCCCAAGACTATATCGGCCTGGACTTGGCGGAGGCTGACGCACTCGAACTGGCGAAAGATCCCGACTTCGTCGCCTCCCTCTGGCAAGCGCGATCGGACATTGAGGCTGCAAAACCCCTGTTCGAGGAGTACGAGCGCGTTCAGAACGCCAAACGAGCCGAGCTCGCCCCACTGCAGGAGCTCCTCAAGACCGATCTCGCGGTCAATTGCGGCACGCTGGGACGAAGCGGAACCGTCGGGCTAGCCGACGCACAAATCCTCTTTCTCGATCTGTATCTCGGCTACGTCGAGACGGCGGAGGCCATCGATGCCGCCATAGCGCGCGTCAAGAGCGTGGTAGACCCGCGACGGGACGACCCACCGATCGTTGTCCTCCTTTCACGCAGTCCCCAGCTCGACGAGCTCGGACCGGACGTGCGCGACAAAGCCGAGTTGCTGGGCTGCCAGTTCCGAATGGTCAAGAAGGGCGATCTGGGCGATCGCTCGGGAATGGCCGAACGCCTCTATGATCTCGTGAAATCGCGCCCGGACGCGATCAAGCTGAACAGCTTCATCAATGAGTGGGACAAGGCTCTGTCATCCAGCCGCGAGCAATTCCTTAAAAATATTCGCACACTCGATCTCGCCGACTACGCCAACACGCAGGAACTCGCGCTTAAGGCTGAGGAAGAGCCGCTGGGCGACTACGTCCTCGATCTGTTCGACGTGTATCTGCACAACACGCTCGAGGGACATGTCGAGCTCGTCCGCGCCGCTAAGTTACTGAACGAGATTGATTTGTCCAACTATCCACCGGGACAGTTCATGCCGCCCGAAGAGCTGGTGCTCATGATGGACGGCACCATATTCCACAACCAGATCCGCACCGACACCGAGTCTGAGATCGACGCCGATCCGAAGAAGGTGAGCCTTGGTGACGTGTTCATGGCTCCGGTCAAAGAGCCGCGTAAAGGCGCCAAGGGGGCAGCCAAGCCAGACGATGCCGGAGCCGGGGCCAGAGAGGTCTTCGCCGTACTGACGCAGGCATGCGACCTTCAGCACGGCCGTGCGACCCAGCTGCTGATGCTGACGGGTACCGCAATGCCGTACGAGGCCGACAGCGCCCCAAAAGGTCAAAAAACCGCGGTCATGCGCGTCGACGATGTGCCCTACCAGGTCGACTGGAACCTGTTCTCGCCCGAGACCTGGCCGCTGAGCGGCCTCAAACGCCGCATCGCATCAGGGACCCGACGCGTGCGCCGCTTTCGCATCCACCATGCCCTCCAGCTCCAGCAGGGCTTCATTGGGAAGCTGGGCCGGGTCGGCACGATTGCCGATCTTCCCGGCCGGCATGCGGTCGGCGTGAAGCTGTATCTTCGTACTAAAGCGGGCGATGCGAGGCTACTTTTCCATCGCGACCGAGCGCAGGCCGAAGCCGTGGTGTTGACAGGGCGCTTCAGAAACAAGCCGTCGGTGACCTGGCTCCTTCTCTCGCCCACATTGATCAACGATCTCCGTCAAGCGCTTGCCGACGTGGAGCACAAGGATTTGCCCTCGGGCAAGATAGCTGAGGTTCGTGGCGACCCGCAATTCTATCGCGTCCTCAAGCGCGGCATCGACTTCAAGCGCGCGTCGGGTGGCAACAAGGCGCTCAAAGACAGCAACTATTCATCCATGATTGAAATCTTTCCCAGCGAACCGGCTGTCGTCGACGGCAAGCCCCCTCAGAATGCGGGTCCGATCCTCGTGGAGCTGGAGTGGAAGTGACTATCGGAGCAATGGGCAGTCCAGTGCCCCCGGGCTGGCTGCCGCAGGCGAGTCTGGGCCCTGCACTTCCAGGCCTCACCACAAGGATTCGGTCGCGCCTATGTCGGCTATCGGGCGACGCGGAATCTGCGCATGGTGTCGAATATCCGCGACGTGTCGCCCGGAAACCGGCCACGAGGCCCTCGCGATCGTAGGCGCGTCGCAAAAACGCTATTTCGAGGCCTATCTGAACCAGATGCACGACGTGGGGTTCGTCGATGCCGAAGCGGTGCTGCGCTGATGTGCCGAATCCAGTGAACGTACGCTTTCGGGAGGGCTGATTGTCGCCGTGAATGACCGGCCTCGGGGCGTATTCCGTTGAAAAACTCGACCTTGAAGTCGTGCTGAGGGTCTGATTCACTCGTCGCAGGCGAGCGGAGACGGGCCGATGATGGGCGAGCGGACGGTGGCGCAGGAGGCGCTGT
>VYKS01000334.1_pt1 | contig 22127 bp, 29 predicted proteins | sample 5114511 | NCBI WGS metagenome assembly VYKS01 (sample SAMN12291795, study PRJNA351875) | freshwater metagenome | isolation source: freshwater lake | place: USA: Michigan, Gull Lake | collected 2011-07-05 | reverse complement strand
GGGGTAAAAGAGTCTTATGGACTGGATCGTATTTTGTGGCAAGTTGTGGAGGTGTGACTGTTGATATACTTAAAAAGTACATTCAGGATCAAGATAGCCCTGAATCAGTTGAATTGCAGAGGAAAGATAAATTCAACAAAAAATGTGGTTCAACATCACAGTTCAACCACGGATATAAAATATATTTAGTTCAAGCATTTTCTATCCAGATAAAGAATTAGCTTGTTGATTTTTCCAACCTCTTGGCATTTTTAAGTCATCAGGATCGACATAGTGACAGGTCGCATCATCTAAACAAATTAATGCCCAGCCATTCTTATTAACATCAATCAACTTATAAGAGGACTCTAAAACAAAAAAGCCCTTGTGATTACGAGTATCTGGCTTAACTCTAACGTTTTCTACATTATTCATTTTTATATCTCCGTAATATTATCTAAACTAAATGATTTTTTTAATAGGTTTGCAGAATAAACTGCTTAATAAAAATCAGATTATCATCAGTTCAAGACATACTACGTTAAGAATTTCTGAGCAATTTCTGCTTTTTAGTGAAGTTACGTTAGGTTTAATTACGATTTAGAAATACAAAATAAGCTAAGGAAAGCCAAAGCTATTTCATTCTAGTTGAATCTTTGATAAGGTAATATATCTTTACCCTAACAATTTAGGGCAGCCGCACACGTTTCTTAGACTTGACTTTTCTTAAATACCAGCAGGGGGAACTGAACACTCGACCTACGGTTTATTAGTAACCGCCTCAGTTGACTGAAATCCTTATGTAATAAGTATCTTATTTTAAAATATTCTTGGGACGGTTTTAGGTACGAAATCTAATAAATCAATATACATACGGACCAAAAGACCGTAGCTCAATAAAAAGAAAGCATCTATTTCAGTAAGTTATATAAACTGACGAGCTTGTCCAAGATACAGTGTTGTTCAAAGGTTTATTCGTGATTAATTGTCGAGCGATCGCAATTTCATCAACCGAAGTAAAGTCGGACAGATAGCTGGCATAGGTACGCTTGGCATCAGACTTATCAAACCAGCGATTTATATGTGCGTTAGAAATTTGTATTAGTATAGTATAGAGCATCTTTCTACTGGCAGAATCGCTCTTGTTGTAATTTCTGATCGGTTTGCAAGTAGTCTTGTAAGAGATCGCAACTGTGTTTTAATAAATCTTTCAACTCCAAATTCCAATGCCACAGAATAACAGTATTATCTCGACTTGCAGAAGCTAGTAGCTGGCTATCAGGACTAAAACTGAGATTTTGGACTGCTCCTCTATGTCCCTTCAAAGTTCTTAAAAATCTCCCACTTCGATCCCAAAGTTTGATGGTTTCGTTATGATAAGCCGAGGCAATAACCTTACCATTGGGGCTAAAACTGACACTATATACTTGTCCACCATTTCCTTGTAACGTCATAATTTCAGTGCGATCGCTAACTTGCCAAAGTTTAACTGTACCGTCATGACTAGCTGTGGCTAGGATTTGACCATCGGGGCTAAAACTCACGCTATAAATCTTTCCACGATGCCCAGATAGGGTTTTTAATAGAGTGCCGTTATAGTTCCAGAGTTTGGCTGTCCAGTCACTGCTAGCCGTGGCAATGGTTTTACCGTCGGGACTAAAGCTGACATCATAAACACTGCCTTTATGTCCGTGGAGAATCTGCAAAAGCGTACCGTCTTGATTCCAAAGCCTGACTCTGCCGTCGTAACTTGCCGTGGCAATGGTTTTACCGTCGGGACTAAAACTCACGCTGTAAACCCGCCCACGATGATCAGACAGGGTTTTTAATAGAGTGCCGTTATAGTTCCAGAGCTTAGCTGTCCAATCGCGGCTAGCTGTAGCAATGATTTTGCCGTCAGGACTAAAACTCACGCTCTGGTACCAGTTGCCATGACTAGTTAAGGTTTTGAGAAACTCGCCATTCCGACTCCAAAGTTTAATAGTACCATCTTGGCTAGCGGTAGCAAGGGTTTGACCGTCTGGACTAAACGTAACGTGATTAACTTCGGCATCATGTCCTTTCAGATCTTGGCGTAGAGAATTATGGGCATGCCAGAGTTTAATTGAACTATCAAAGCTGGCTGTGGCGATCGCTTCACCATCAGGGCTAAAGGTAATACTGTAGACTGCACCATTATGCTTTTTGAAAGTATTGATTTCTTTACCATCCAGAGTCCTCCAAAGTGTAACCTTACCGTCATTACTACCAGAGGCGATCGCTTTGCCATTAGGGCTGAATTGTAAGCTATAGATCCCTCCCTGATTAGCTTTTAGGGTTTGAACTAGTTTGCCTGAGCGATCCCATAATTTAACTGTACCGTCATTACTAGCGGAAGCGATCGCCTTGATATTATTGGAATTTGGATTAAAACTGAGAGCGTTAATCTGGTGTTTATGGGCTTGCCATGAATTAATTTCATTCCCATTCCGATCCCAAATTTTAACATCACCCTGCTCGCCTGCACTAGCAAAAGTCTTCCCATCCGCACTGAAGGCAACACTATAAATAGCCCCACGATGACTCATCGGTTTAGTTAAAATTTCCACTCCACTAGGTTCCCAAAGTCTAATCCGATTATCCCAACTAGCGGAAGCGATCGCCTTACTATCAGGACTAAACGCCACACTACTGACTACGCTCTGATGGGCTAAAAAGCTATGAAGCATGATCCCATTAGCTTGCCAAACTATAATCCTGCCATTATGTTCAGCTGATACTAAAAATTTACGATCTGGGCTAAAGCTGACACTTTCCACCGAACTAAGATGTCCATTCAATATCTTTAGGAGTTTACCGTGACGATCCCAGATTCTGACTGTACGATCTTTACTTGCTGTGGCGATCGTTTCACCATCAGGGGTAAAGGCAATACTATTTACTCTATCAATATGTCCTAGCAAGCGATTGTATTCTTGAATACTGTAGGTGATGGTTTGCAAGACGCTTTCGGTCTGATTATATAATTCTTTTAGATCTGGGCTTTGGAGTTGTTTGAGATCGAGCAGTTGATGACTAGCTGTAATACTGGCTATTAGTGCGCCAATCTGATTATCTTCTGCTAGTAATAGTTGAGAACTAGCATTGAGACCCGAAATTCTGAACTGCTGGCGTTGGGATTCGGCTTCATGGAGGAGAACCAAGGAACGGAAGGAGATGGAACCACCGATGACGATGATGAATGCGAGGATTGCGAACCCAAATCGAATGGTGCTTTTGGTGCGCTGTTGGGCGGTTTTTAATCTCTGGGTTGCCTGTTTCTCTTCTTGTAAAGCTAGTTCCACCTTTTGTTGGGCGGCACTTAAGATCCGATTTGCTTCTTCGGCAATTTCCTTCGCTTTCCGTTCTACGCCCAAGGCAATTTGCACTTCTCTTCCCTCTAGTTCACGACTGGCATCTAAAAACCAATAATCTAGATCGCTCAGACTTTTGCCTTCTGCCCAGACCTGAGCATCCCTGAGTGCCTGACCTCGCAATAGCCACGATTCATCTTTATGAGAAGCATTCCAAGCTCCCAATGCTTCAGAATATGGGCGTAAACTTGCTAACAGATTTGCCACCCAAGTAAGATCGAATATCGAAGCATAAATAGGGTTATAGACCTTAAGGTGACCTGCTCTTTCTCCGACTAGTCCTGATAAGCGTAGTTCGATTTGAGCAAGGCTATCATCGATCATCACTTCTGCTTTTTTATCTAATTCTTGACTCTTTAATTCTTTTAATCCTTGGCTATCAATTTCTTGAAGACAACTAGCTTGGAGGATTTGTTGATATAGTCCCAATTGCTTTCCCGCCCGTTGACTATTTCTTAGGAGGCGATCGCGAATAGTTTTGAGATGAGTTGGTTCATCTTGGAGTTCCCAATTATGAATGATCTGCGATCGCACTAGATCTCTAATCCAATCAGACTCATGATCTATGGGAATTAAGTCAGAATCAGTAGCAACCAATTTACAAATTTTTTGGGTCAGAAATGGTTGTCCTCCCGACCAGTCTAAAATCTGTTTAAGAACCTCTTGGGGATTACTGGTTTTATGGGCAAATCCCTGACTTAAGGATTGAGCTTCATCTAATTTAAATCCTGTTAAAGCGATCGCTCTACCAATATTAAATGGAGTGCGATTTTTATCTTGCATCAGATCGGAAGGTGTAGCGACTCCCAATAGTACAAAAGTTAAGCGTTTATAGGCCCCAACATCAGCCCGTTGGTTATAGCAGGAGCGGATTACTCCAAAAAAATCCTCCACCGAAAACTTTAAACTGAGGACGCTATCAATCTCATCAATAAAAATGACAATATTATCTGTAATTTGAATTAAAAGGATGTCGGCAAGAAATTCACTCCAACGCTGCACAGGTGAAAGTAAATTATGAGATCTCCACCATTCAACTAGATTCACCTTCAGTTTTAGGCTTCTAATTAAACTATCAATCAGACTGGCATACCACTGTTCAGGCGTTACCTGTTCTGTGCCAATTGTGGTTAAGTCGATCACTGCACAGATAAATCCCTCAGCTTGCAAGCGGTGCATAGTTTGGACTCTGAGACTCGATTTACCCATCTGCCGGGAATTAAGTACATAGCAAAACTCTCCCTTTTGGATTCCTGCATATAAATCTCGATCCGCTTGTCGCCAGATATACGTTGGAGAAGCGATTGCCAGATTTCCCCCAACTTGATATTCATATAAAATGCGATCGGAATTAGCCATAAGACTGTCTTGATAGGATTTTATGATCTTCTAATTTTGATTCCATTGCAGACATAATAGAAACTTTGTACGTTAGTATTAACCCAACATTCATTATTAGTGATCTTAAAATTCTTACTTAAAAATCATCTTACGTACTAAAAAATAAAACCCAATTTGATGTGGGGTTTGGGGCTGCGCCCCAATTGAGGGCGAAGCCCTCAAACTCCCTTAACTCAGGGAAGTTTCTGAATGAAATACGTAACATCAGTTAAAATTCTTAAAATAATGTTTAATTCGATCATCATAAATGCGATCGCAACTTAATTCGCCATTGAAAACTAAGGTAATTTATTTAGATGAGTTATTTTGGTTTTAGGTATGATAGATATAGAAACGATCAAAACTTGTCGCTATAAGCATTTGTTCAAAATTTGCTCGAATTTAAGATGTAAGCAGCTATGGAAGACTCAGGAACAAAAAAATCAGAGGCTATTCGGGAGCCAGAGCCACCAACACTGTCAGACTATACGATTCCAACTGAATCTGCTTATAACTGGTCAAAATCTGCCCCAGATGTCGGTGGAGTTGCGGCAATTTTAGCTGAATTTGATGCTGCTACTCGTTCTGATCAATATTCTCAGGCCCTACGCAAGTTGATTAAATCCAAGCATAATATCGTTCCAGATTTACTAGCTCGTTTAGACGGAAATGATCTAGCGATCGCCAAAAAAGCAGCCCAAGCCCTAGGGTATATGCAGTCTCCTCAAGCTATTCCCAATTTAGTTGAAGCTCTGGTCGATCCCGATCGCCAACTATACTCCCATGCCGCTTCAGCCCTCGGATGTATGGGGACAATGGAAGCAATGCGCTGTCTGATTAAAATGCTGAATCATAAGTCTTTGCATGTACAAGCCGCCGTGGCTAAAGCACTAGCTCGGGGTGGACTGACGGCGGTTTCCCCATTGGTAGATATTCTCAAGCGAGGAGATGAATTAGTTAGAATCCATGCGGCTCATTCTTTAGGGCAGATTAATTCTCCCTTAGCCGTTCCCGCCCTCATTAATGCCCTCACTGATTCCACCAGAGCCGTGAGACTAGAGGCAGCTTGGGCCTTGGGACAAATTCGCTCACCCTTAGCCTGTTCAGCCTTGGCAACCCGCCTAACTGATGCAGATTTAAGTGTGCAAACTAAAAATAATTATTACTAATCTATATGAGTTCTCAATTTGATGTCATCACTGCCGTAGAAAAATTAAATTATCGTGTCACTGTAGGTGATGTTTCTGCCCAATCTGGATTGGATTTGAACCTAGTCCAAACCGAACTATTAAGCCTTGCCAGCAATACTAGCGGGAACTTGCAAGTATCAGAGACTGGGGAAGTTGTTTATGTATTTTCACCCGAAGTTCGGAAAATTTTACGCGATCGCAACTTTAAACTTCAGGTACAGGCTTGGTTAGCAGGACTATGGAAATGGGTATTTTTTGTCATCAGAATTTCCTTTGGTATTTTATTGATCGTTTCGATTGCGATCGTGGTAATGGCAATTATTGTGGCATTTATCGCCTTGCAAAGTCGAAATAGCAATGATGATAATAACAGTCGCTCTGATAATCGAAGTGGTGGTGGAGGTTTTGGATTTATTCCCAATTTCTTCTGGTTCGATTTTGGCAATGTCTTTGCCCCTAGCTACTACGATCATCCGCAACCAATCTCGGCAAAATCTCAAGAATCAAAAATGGGCTTTCTAGAGAGTATTTTTTCCTTTCTCTTTGGAGATGGTAACCCTAACTTTAATTTAGAAGAACGACGGAATCGAGCGATCGCTGAGACAATTCGCAATCATGGTGGGGTTGTGATTGCCGAACAAATTGCGCCCTACTTAGACGAAGTTACCGAAACTAGCGCAGGCTATGAAGACTACATGATTCCAGTTTTAGCAAAGTTTAATGGATTACCCCAAGTGACAGATATCGGAACCCTTGCCTATACCTTCCCAGAGTTGCAAAAGGTGGCAGAAGCTCGATCTAGTAAATCCAAGCCTAAACTGGATGGCTACTTGGAGGAGAATCTCTGGCAATTTAGTAAAGCAGGAGCAGGAAAAATTAGCTTGGCGATCGCCCTAGGCATATTTTATTTGGGAGCATCCTTAGTACTAGGTAATTTACTGATCCAATTAGGTAGTAGTTTAGGTGGTTTTCTAGGCTTAGTTGCCGTTGCCTTTCCATTGTTACTGGGCTATGCAGTTTTATTTTTGACCATCCCCACGGTTAGGTATTTTGTGCTCCAGTTTTTGAATAATAAAATTAAGGAAAAAAATCTCAAACGGGCCGCTCGTTCCCAAACCTTGCAGGCATTGTCAGCAGATCTTAAACAAAAGCTGAAACTTGCCCGTCAATTTGCGATCGCCCAAGAGGTAATCGGGGCTGATAATTTGGCTTATACAACAGAAACTGATCTAAATGACCAAGAATACGCCAAAATGTTTAAGCAAACTCCTGATCAGTAATTCATGTCTCCTCAAATTATCCGTACAGCCGAAGCTCCCTTACCCGTTGGTCCCTATAATCAGGCGATCGCTATTCCTGCTAACTCTAAGATTATTTATTTAGCAGGACAAATTCCTCTAAATCCCCATACAGGCAAAGTCGAAGAAGGTGACATCACCATCCAAACCGAACGGGTTTTACAAAATATCAAAGCCGTTCTGATCGCCGCAGGGGCTGAGTTTGCGGATGTAATTAAAACCACAGTATTTTTAGCAGATATGGCAGATTTTGCAGCGATGAATGCGGTCTATGCTCAATATTTTCTCGACTCTGCTCCTGCCCGTTCCTGTGTGCAAGTTGCTAGACTGCCCTTAAATGTAGCGGTAGAAATTGAGTGTATTGCGGCTCTTACTGCCTAGCCTAATTAATGGCGATATTATCTGCGGTTACGGGGTCGCCGATTAGAGGTTTTAGGTGGACGCATGGTGAAGTATTGTTCGCGATTCCGCCTCGAAAAATCAGGTATGGGAAAGTTAACACGGGGGATATTAATTTGCCCAAATACCTTTGCTAATTTTTGGTCGAGCTGAAAACCTCTACGACTTAGAATCACAATTGTGCCGCCAACTTTGTCATGGAGAGTCTGGCTTTTACGGCTATCAGCGATCGCAAAAGCCATATCAACCACTAAGGGCAAAACCGCAAATAGTGCTGCTGTGGTAGGGGATTTAGCTGCCGCCAGTAATAATGCTAAAAATGGATAGACAATTAACTCTCGCTTCAAGAGGTCTGCCATACCTGCAGATTTACCATAGTACATATCCACAGCTTTCAGACTAAGTAGCCACCGTCCTAAACTTTGCCCTTGGTTATTACCGCCGACGATAATGCGATCGCTCGCCCAAACCAAAGCAAGTACTACCAATCCTAGCCAACTTTGCTCAGATATGCCCAATAAAGACTCTATAAGTTTGCCCATAAAAGCACAGAAACAAAAATCGATCAAAAAGCTCCCCATTCTTTTGGGAACTTCGGCAAGGGGTAATCGATTGTAAGCGGGTTCAAAATTCATATAGTCGATATGCTACAACTAAATTCTAGTGCTTTGTTCATAAATCTACTCTTTTAAAACTAATAAAACTAATAAAACTAAATGCCTAAAAAACAAAAGTTTCCCTATTTAGTTGGTTCTAAATGGACTGCGGCACACGATACCTTTGGCTGGCGGCATTTTATTGTGACAAATCGCAAAAATGAAACCAATATAGTATTTGCGGAATTAAAAGCTACCTGTGATCAGTCAGTACGGTTTTGGTTAAATGCTAAAGCTCTAAAAGATCGGAACCTGTGGCAACCTGGGTGGATTGCCCTCGCTGAACAGATTGCGGAATTAGTTTAGATTTTGCTGATAGAGTATTTAAGATCGGGATTTAAAGCTTAAATTTACCATTCATATTAACTTTCTATGTCAGATACTCAATCCGAAATTTATCTCTCTTGGGCAGAATATGACGAAAAAATTGAGCGGTTAGCTGTAAAAATCCATCGCTCAGGTTGGGAATTTAATCAAGTTTTATGTCTAGCTAGGGGCGGACTTCGGGTTGGGGATATTTTTTCCCGCATATTTAATAAACCCCTCGCCATTCTCTCGGCATCCTCCTACGATGATAAGATTCGCCGCCCCAAGCTCACTTTTGCCAAGTCTATATCCATGACTACTCCTACCCTTGGAGATAAGGTGTTGTTAGTGGATGATTTAGTTGATTCGGGTATGACCTTGGGACAGACTATTATTTGGCTAAATGAGCATGAACATTATGATGTCGCTGAGATTAAAACAGCTGTAATTTGGTATAAGGCTATTAGTGCGATCGCCCCAGATTATTATGCCGACTACCTGCCTGATAGTCCTTGGATTCATCAACCCTTTGAAAAGTACGATCGCATGGATATAGCTAAAGTTTCCCAACAACAATGAATTCTGGATTAATACCTACTTTGAAAAAGCCTAAAGATATTATCCAATCAGGTTTTTAGATTTATTCAGCCAACCCTAGTTAAAAAAGAGAGGAGTAGGTCGCCATATCTAGTCCCTTGAGAACGGAATCCGCTACTGGTCAAAGTTTCTAGAAAAGCCCTAGGGATAGATTGAGTATTTATACTTATTGCCATCCAAGTATGCTTCCCCTAGGATATAGTTGATCGGTAATCGTCCAGAACTAATTACCGAAAATTTGGGTTAAATCCTTTGGAATGATGTTTTTATTGTATTCAGGAAGTTAAAAAAATGAAGACCAAATCGATTGTAAGCTTACTATGCCTTAGTATTATGGGAATGTCAATCTATGCAGGTCAAGCTCATAGCAGTGATTATCGAGCTTTGACCCCAGAAGAAAAATCACGGTTGACTAATGCTTTGTTAAAACAGGGTTGTAGGAATCCTAAAGCAATGAGATTTGATGTTGAGACTAACCTATTTGAAGCAGAAGATGCTGTGTGTGAGGGAGGAAGAAAGTATGATATTTACCTTGATAGAAACTTTAAGATTGTTTCAATGAAACCAGACTAAAAGAGCAAATCCCCGAGAAGCTTTTACCGATCGCCGCAAAGATTACCGATGAGGTGTAACAAAGCCATTCTGACAGCGACACCACTGGAATATTGAATATTCGCTAAAAAATAATCATTAATATTGACCAAATGATATTCAGGAACAGGAAACTGATTCAGAGGTAAGCGTTCTTTGCTATCAAATCTGATCTGAGTTTGAGGACGTTCGGTATGCAGATCAATATACTCAATCATGCGATCGCCCCAGATTATTATGCCGACTACCTGCCTGATAGTCCTTGGATTCATCAACCCTTTGAAAAGTACGGTCGCATGGATATAGCTAAAGTTTCCCAACAACAATGAATTCTGGATTAATACCTACTTTGAAGCTGTTGACAATTTTTCAGATTCAGGTTCCCGCAATTTTTGGGAATAAAATGAAGCCGATTCCTGTCCTTGGATACATTCTTTAGTAAAGCTAATTAAATGATGGGCAACCAATCCAACATGGATTACACCTTCAATATTTCCCGCTTTAAGGGCAGGTTTTGCCATTTTCCAGAAAGTTTTGCGGTAATCACTTAGCAATCCCACCCGAATCAAAATATTTCCTAAAATTGTTAATCCCTTGCGGATATTTGACCAAGAAACACGAGCAGGGCTATTAGGAACGGCAATGCGATTAGGATAGGTATGCTCCATATTGTAAGCAAAGCGTTGGTATAGAAACTCTGGATCGTAGGCGATGGAAACACAACGTTGCCACATCTCCACAACTTGCTGGTAGGGCATCAGGAATTTAACATTAGATTCAAGATCTTGATCTAAAACCAATCTGTCTTCCAGTTCTAATCTGCGCCATAGAGGGGTGCGGGGTAAGGCATGGAGCAAATTAATCGTCAGCATCGGGATTTGCGATCGCTTAATAAATTCCACAATCCGATCGCCCGTTTCTGGGGTGTCAGTATCAAAGCCAATAATAATTCCCGAAACTACTTCCATACCATAGCTATTCAGAACTTTAATTGCGTCTAAAATTGGCATACTTAGATTTTGATCCTTAGCGATCGCCTGTAAAGCATCTGATTCAGGAGTTTCAATCCCACAGAATACCGTACAAAAATAAGCTTCCCGCATCATTTCTAATAACTTCGGTGTTTGAGCGATGTTTAAGGTGGCTTCACAGGCAAACTGGATCGGATAGCCATTGCGCTTTTGCCAGTCAACTAAATAGGGTAATAGTTTCATAGCAGCACGGCGATCGCCCACAAAATTATCATCTACAAAATACACAGCCCCCGGATTCCCAGAAGCAAGCATGGCATCAAGTTCTGCTAAAATCTGCTCTGGATCTTTAAGTCGAGGGTTACGCCCATAGAGTTCAGGAATATCACAAAATTCACAGCGATAGGGGCAGCCACTGGAAAATTGAATATTTGCTAAAAAATAATCTTTAATATCGAGTAAGTGATAGGCAGGAACAGGAAATTGATTTAGAGGTAAGCGTTCTTTACTATCAAATCTGATCTGGGTTTGCGGACGTTCGGTATGGAGATCGATGTATTCAATCATGCGATCGCTACCATCTCCTAGTTCACCCAAATTCAAAATATCAAAATCAGGATAATATTCTGGGCAGCCAGATACAGATGGTCCGCCGACAATAGTAATTTTGCCGTGACGATGGGCTAATCCATTGATTAAATTGATTTGCGGGCGTTGAATATGCATCCCACTCACAATTACCGCATCCGCCCACTGATAATCCTTACTGGTAGCAGGTTTAATATTTTCATCAACAAAGCGCACGTCCCATTCCTTAGGCAAATAAGCCGCCACAACTAAAATACCTTGGGGAGGCATAAAGGCTTTGACATGACCTGTTAGGGGATAGGAGTAATGAAAAGTGCCAAAAGAACGACTGTATTTGGGAAAAACACATAGAATCCGACGGTGATTGAGGGGAGTATAGGGAACTCGATCAATAGTACTTTCGGGTATAGTTTGTTCAAATTCCGACCACTCTTTGACTTTTGATAACATTACAATCCCTTTAATATATAGATAAATTAGGTCTGTATGTATTCTAGCTACATACTCGTTCAATTAGTGCCATGACGTTAGATCTCGTTAGTTTGTCCGCACCGTGGGCGATCGCCTCTAAAGTTGCATGGGCTAAAGTTAAAGGAATTTGACAAAAATCTAGCACTGCTCCCCGTGGTAAAGCTTTAGTATAGCTATCTCCTAGGGCGAGATTCCGACGGGCATATGCAATTAAGTCATCTTTAGTCCAACCATCAGGAACCAGATCCGCCCCCCGCACCAGATCTTCAGAACGATTACGTAAAATGTTAACTGTTTGTAAGCCTCGACCATAGCCGATCGCTTGCATCCGATTAGTTTGAGTGCCGTCATACCAACCCCACAAATCTGATAGGAGTATGCCTACAGCCCCCGCCACGCTAAAGGTATAGCCGTCTAGATCCAGTTCAGAATGAATCTGCCAATTGCGATTTGACCAGTATGCCATCCGATCGGACATTGCCGCTGTCGCATCCCAAATTCTCGGAGCGATCGTGGCTGGAGCCATCATTGCCCATTCTCCAATCCTTAGGGAAACCTCTGGTAATACATGATCGTGGGTACTTAGGGCATTAGCAAAACTATTAGGGGCAAAACTATCCCTCCCAGATTGTAAAATCACACTGACTTTTTGAAGTAGGTCAGATTTAATGGCATTATCAAGGCTGGGATGATCTTCGATCTCATCAATTGCCCGCATACAGAGATAAGCTGAAGTGACTGCTTCTTGCAAACCTTCGGGTAATCTACTGATTGGAATGTAGAAAGTTCGACTGGTCTCCTTGAGAACGTCTAGGGCATCTTTACGCAAATTCATTAGCTCACTCCTCTATTCTATTTTGCTCCTGATTAGATATATACTCCCATTAAAACTGAGAGACTAAAATATCTGATCGAATGCGCTTAATTTTATGTGCTTTCGTCGATTTAGAATAGTACATTTCTAGCAATATTTAATTAAAGTTCGGTGAGGATAGCGTCATGTATTTTTTAGGGTTGATTTTTTGCCTCCCTGCGACCATTTACTATTGCTACGGTATCTATTCGGCGATCGCCTTTTTTAGTCCCTCTTTTAGTCATAGCCACAATATATACGAAGGTTTGCAAGAATTGGATTTCCAGCCTCCTATTAGCATCTTGAAGCCAGTTTGCGGTTTAGATCAAGATACCTATCAAAATTTTGCTTCCTTCTGCATCCAAAACTATCCGACCTATCAAATGATCTTTGCCGTGCGAGATCAAGCCGATCCCGTAATTGCGGTGATTAAGCAAATTATTAATGACTTTCCCCAAATTGATATCGAAATAGTCCAGAGCGATCGCTGTATCGGCACAAATTATAAAATCAGCAATCTTGCCAATGCCCTATCTAAAGCTAAGTATGATGTATTAGTTTTGGCAGATAGTGATGTCAGAGTTGATCCAGAATATCTGAGGAATTTAGTGCAGCCTTTAGCTGATCCAGAAGTAGGGGCTGTAACCTGCCTATATCGGCCAATTATGCAGGGATGGGTAGCCACCATTGAAGCTATAGGAATTTCTACGGATTATTTGGCAAGTGTATTAGTTGCTAACCAATTAGAGGGGATCAAATTTGCCCTCGGTACAACTATAGCCATGCCTAAAACTGTTTTATCTAAGATTGGCGGATTTGAGGCGATCGCTGAATACCTAGCAGATGACTATCAAATTGGTTATTTAACAGCAAAGTCTGGTTATAAAGTGGTTTTATCCCACTACATCATTAATCATCTAATTACAACTAATAGCTGGCAAGAATTACTAGATCGACAACTACGCTGGGCATACTGCACTAAAGTATCTCGTCTCAGTGGGTATTTGGGATTATTTTTTACCCAAGGCACTGCTACAAGTTTAATATTTTTAATCCTCTCAGGTGGCTCTAGTTGGGGCTGGTTGGGTGTAGCAATTACATGGACAACTAGGTTGGTTTTAGCTGGGGTCGTGGGAATATGGGGATTAAAAGATCCCTCAGCATCAAAATTTCTGTGGCTTGTGCCGCTTCGTGACTTACTTAGTTTTGGTATTTGGGTTTATAGCTGGTTTAGTAATAGGATGAACTGGCGGGGTCGAAAATTAAAACTGTCTCCCGAAGGCAAACTGATTTTAGAAAGTGATATTCAAGATTTGATCCCAAATAATTAACGCAAAAAATAAGCCCTTACTACTTAAAGTAAGAGCTTTCCGACTGCTATAAATCTATTACTAGATGATGCCCCAGAAGTGAAGAACACCTTGTCCACTGATCAACTCAACAGCGATCGCAGCTACAAAGCCGATCATAGCTAGGCGACCATTCCAGTTTTCAGCGCCATTAGTGAATCCAAAAGTCCAAGCGTTACGATTTTCTTCTGACATTGTTTTGAGTCCTGAGTTAATTTGTTAACAATAAGAAATGTAACATAATATTGAGCAGTTTGCAACATATTCTTAATTTTGATTGCAGACAAGATTAGGATTCTGCTTCAGGATTAATATTCAAGGCGAGTTGGTAGATCTGGCGACGGGGTAAATTTGTGATTTCAGCTAATTGCCGACTGGCTTGGGATCTAGAAACACCTTCTGCCATTAGTGCTTCCAATTCGATTTTAAGCTGACTTTCTGTCCAAATTTGAACCTTACTTACTAGCCCTGCCATTACAAGGGTAAATTCCCCTCTAGGCGCATGATCTGTATAGTGGGCGATCGCTTCTTTCAGATTTCCCCGCCAAAATTCTTCATGCAATTTAGTTAATTCCCGTCCGAGGCAAATTTGGCGATCTGGGCTTAAATACTGGCTGAGATCTTCAAGAGTTCTAATTAAGCGGTGGGGAGCCTCGTAAATAATGATTGTGCGAGTTTCTAGGGCTAATTGTTCTAGTTGCGATCGCCGTGGCTGAGAATCTGTAGGTAAAAAACCTGCAAATATAAAACTATGGGTAACTAAGCCCGAAGCCACCAAAGCTGTAGTACAAGCACTTACCCCCGGAATGGGAACAACGGTAATATTTGCGCTAATACATGCTTGGACTAGCTCTAACCCAGGATCGGAAATACTAGGCATTCCCGCATCACTGACTAGGGCAATATTTCTACCCTCTTGCAATTGAGCCACAAGTTCAGGAATCCTTGTATGGCTATTGTGGGTGTGGTAACTAATTTGGGGAGTTTTAATCTCAAAATGGTGTAATAGCTTTCCCGTATGGCGGGTATCTTCGGCGGCAATCAAGTCAACTGTTTGCAGGGTTTTAATTGCCCGCATGGTCATGTCCTCAAGGTTGCCAATGGGAGTGCCAACGAGATAAAGTAACCCTAACGCCAATTTTTATTCTCCAAGTCTCTGACCTGACGCTCTAGGCGATCGATTCTTCCTCGTAGCTCATCCACCTCATTTTGTCTAGGTACGCCTAAATCTTGGAGGGTATTCCGAATTTGTTTTTGAATTAAGGTTTCTAAATTGATCTGTTCTGATTTAAATCGTTCAGAAAAATCATTAATAAAATCCGTTGCTTGTTCAGGGTTAATCTTGCCATCTTTGACATATTCATCAGCTAATTCCTTTAGCTTTTCGACCATCAATGAAGTAGTCCCAACTCCAATCATTAATAGTTGTTTGAGGATATTATTGTTGTCCATAGTTTTCGCAAATTAATCTGAAAAAATTAAGTTAAAAATGAGCAGACTGCATATTTAGTTAAGAAACCTTCTCTATTACACACAATTTTGAGTCAGTTTAGGGCGATCGCCTCATAGTTAGATCGGTTTTCTTCCCCAGATTTAGCGATCGCAATGCGAAGATATATAGATTCTTAATCAAAACTTAAATCTAGGAATTAACTAAGATGTTTGAAACTCAAGATACAGGTTCTAGCAATAACGCTCTACTTACCTATTTAAGAAGTCAATCTCCAGAGACTCTTGAGCAAGTAGCGAAGTATGTCAGCCCCGAAATCCACCAAATTATTCATCAAAATATTCAGGGCTTAGTCGGAATGATGCCATCGCCACAGTTTCAGGTTTCTATAACTACTAATCATGAAAATCTCGCCAATCTTTTGGGTTCAGCCATGATGACAGGCTATTTTTTAAGCCAGATGGAAACCCGCATGAAGCTAGATTCAACTCTTAATAGCGGCATATCAGAGCCTAAGGTTCCAGAAACTCAATTAGAGAATCCCAACTTAGATGAGTCTAATTCAACTGAGGTAAATGCAGAAATGGGCGATGTTACTCACCCAGATGTATAGGCGATTTACTTGTGACCGTGAAAGCGAATTCCCAAGAAAATATCGTATAAAAATCCGCCAAAATCATTAAGCTTGAGCAGCCCTAAATTTTGAGGGGCATCGTTGGCATCTAGCAAAGACTTCATTTGCGTGTAGGCAGGTTTATAGTTATACCAAGGAACAGAGGGCCAAAGGTGATGAATCAGATGGTAGTTTTGTCCTAGTAGCAGAATATTCAGAAGCGCACTAGGATAAACTCTGGCATTTTTCCATCTGGTGGTTTCTTTGAACGGACGATGGGGGAGGTAATCAAAAAATAAACCCAAAGCCAATCCCATAATTGCCGCAGGAACAAACCAGTAGTTGAGAATATAGGGTAAAAAATTAAACTCGTAGCCTGCCACTAAGACGGCGACCAAAATCAAACGGCTAATTCCCCATTCGACCAGTTCATTATTGCGCCATAGTTTCCTTTGGAAGAAGAAAATTTCATGGTAAAAAAACCGCACGGCGATTAACCATAATGGGCCACCAGTGGAAACAAAGTGATCGGGATCGTTTTCAGGATCATTGACGTTAGCATGGTGTTGCATATGTACTCTGGTGAATACGGGGTACACAAATCCTTGCAAGACGGCAGAAACATGTCCCATTGCAGCGTTGGCAATGCGATTGCGGTGAGCTACGCCATGGGAAGCATCATGAATAACTGTCCCAAGTACATAGAGAGAAACAAAGTTAGCAGTAAACACTAACCAATGCGCCCAATGCCAGACCCAATAACCAGTGCTTGAGGCGATCGCTAGAATAACAGAACCAATCAGCAAGCCTAAAGTAGGGTTAAATCCATGAGGAGCACCCATTAAGCCGATCGGGACAGTCAGGGTTTTCCCTGTCTGCTGCATGTTTATACTCCTTAAGTTATCTAATAAAGTTTAAAGTTTTCATTTATATATCTGGGAAGTTGGTACTTCATAGCCTCAATCTCCCCCTTCGTAGTATAGGTTAATCTTTGCCATAGTATATAGATTTGTAAAGAATTTCAGAGAGAATAAATAATTTGCATGGTTCAAGAAAACCTATTTATATTTTTAAGGATTTTGGCTAATTTCTCAGTCAGATCGTGATCCCCGACCATTGAATTTGCGGTTTTGTTCTCTCAAAGTTTTCTGAGTCAGAATTTTGTAAGACTTTTCTAAACAGTTACGGCGGTAGGAGAAAAAGTATTCAGGGCTTTGAAAATAGGCATGTCTGAACCAACAATCTGATCGCGATAAATTTAGTCTTCCTAATCATGCTGTTACTTTAGTCTAACTAATATAGGGGCAATTAATGAATTCATTGAATTTTGAATTGCCTTAAATCTATTCAAAGGCTTCGCAGAGGACGCTTTGCGTGAGGTTTTCAGGCATTTTTTTTAACTCTTGAGAGGGTGATGTAGAAGTTAATGCTAATCCTTGTAAATAAAGGGTGTCATAGCTAAGGTCAATTCCATTTGACCATTCAATTGAGCCAGCAATGACTCGAACTGATGCAAATAGTGATGGATCTTTGAGTTGGCTAAATACGCCCTTACTGAGGTATGGTTTCACATCAAAGATTTTTTGTTCTCCATTTTCAAACCAGACCATTAGGCAATAGTTATCTAATGGTTGAACTTTTTTGATATAAGGATTCATGATAATTTCCGTTATTTTAAAGGATCAATTTTGAACGGCTCTTGACCATTAACAGCTAGTTGCCAATCTGCAATTAGTTCTTCTCTATGAATTTCAATCCAAGCTTCGACAAGTTTTCGTTTGTTTTTGGGTAGTTCTCCTGCTAATAGTTCACCATCGGCGAGGCTAAATACTGCTGGTGATTTGCCATATTCGGCATGGATATGGGGGAGGTTATGTTGTTGATTATCAAAATAATACATTCGGATAATAATTCCATAAAACATGGATAGAGTTGGCATTGGTAAATAAACCTCGTTTTTTTATTGTAATGCTATTCAAAGGCTTCGCGGAGGACGGTTTGCATGAGGTTTTCGGCGAGTTGTTTGCGATGTTTGATTTGTTGTACTAGGCGATCGATGATGCTCATTAGGCGATCAGTAAATTCTCAAATGGATTGGTATTATTCCATCGATAAATATTAAAATCTCGCCGATCGCTAGTCAAAATTCTCCCATGTCCTAGATGTTCGGCTAATACAACTAAAGAGGAATCGGCAAAGTCCATTGGTAGGTTTGCATAGCGTCTCATTAGTTCAACCATGCGAGTGATATGATGTTTTTGGTCGCGATCGCGATTATTACCCAAAGCGATAAAAAATCCTGTGTCAGCGAGGATCATATTTTTCGTTCATGATTTCTTGAAAACGCTCTTCTGATTTGCTGGCTAGGTCTGGGTCGCCACTAAAACAGCCGATAAATTTGCTTTGTTTAAGTTGTGCAAGTGGATCGGGTTGTAATGCTCGTATTTGTTGGTAATAGGTGTCGATCGCTTGGGTAAGGGTAGGATTTAGTAATGTTGCTGGGTCTTGGTTTGTTTGTTGTTGGATGTATTCTAGTTTGTGGGCTTGCTCGTCTTCTAGATGAATGGTGATGTCCATACATTTAACTTTTTGCTATTTATGTATTTATTGTAGGGGCAATTCATGAATTGCCCCTACGATGATTGGATTCACGATCAGGATGATTTTCGTCCATTTCCCATTGCATTGGATTATTGACGATATATTCGCGTACTCTTTGTAAATCCTCTTCACTACGAATTATATTTTCATGATAATTGCGTTGCCAAAATGAACCTTCTATTTCACGACTCTGATTTATCGCTTTAGCCGCTAACATCTTAAATCTTCCTACCACCTTGGGTAAAAGCATCTTCCGTCGATCTCTCGCTTCATTCACATCTAAGTCACCATAAATACCTGCTGAATCTACAGATTTATCAATCACTAAAATCGCATGAAAATGATTTGGCATGATTACATATTCATCTAAATCTATATCTAGGACTTGCTTCGGTAATCCTTCCCAAACATCTCTAACAATTTGACCGTAATCATTTAAAAGCATTTTGCCATCTTCGATTTCTCCTAATAAACATTCACGATTTCGGACACAAATTGTCAGAAAATAGGCTCCATCAGTAGAGTAATCAAAACCCTTTAATCGTATAGATCGGCGACTACGATCATAAAATGTTGGCATAATTTTTGTTTTTTCCTATATCCCAATGATGTAGGGGCAATTCATGAATTGCCCCTACCATGATAATTGTTTTTTTAGGCTATCTAAAAGTTCATCACTCTTTTTAAAAGAATCATGCAACATTCCCAACAACTCAACCGAACTATAACCCCGTTCCACCTCCACCACATGAGGATTTTTCACATCCAGATTAAACCCATTCTTCTCCAAATCCGCACAACTCACCCGCCAAGCCTGCTCACCCTCCTCACGCCTTCCCCACCAATCGCGCAACGACTGAAACTCACCCTTCACAATCGGCTTCGTCTTAGAATACGCCTTCACTCCATCAGGCAGACGATGCTCCCAATACCAAATCTCTTTTGTCGGTTCACCCTTCGTAAAGAACAACAGATTAGTCGCCACCGAAGCATAGGGTTGGAATACAGAATTTGGTAAACGTACGATCGTATGTAGGGCTTGCTGAAAAAGACTACAGAGCCAAAATAGCACCGTAGTGCAAGGTTTTTGAGCCTTTATATGCAATAACCTTGCACCTGTTTGGCAAAATAAGAGCCGAAATCCTCTTCAGACTTAGGTTTCGCTTTATTCAGGAAGCCCTATGTAGATTGCAAGACTCCAACAAATGCTGACGAATCCTTGCCTTCACACCATCACCAGTTAAAGAACCATCAGGCAACACGATCGCCGCACGACCGCGATCACGCAAATAACGCACCATCAACAACAAAAACAAATCCGCACTTTCCGTAGTCCGATAACTCATTGGAAAATTATCCTGTACCCCATCCGTCACCGAAGCCCCAAACGGCGGATTAGCAAGAATCACATCTACCCGATCCGCTTCACTAATACTCGTGTATTCTCGATTTAAGCTATCTGGATATTCAATTCAATATTCGGCACCTCAATCTCATGGAGAAATAAATTCGTCACCGCGCCCGTTGATTTCCCGTACTCACATCTAAACTTCGCAATGTGGGAAACAATTCCTGATCGATAAACTTCTGCAAGGCATCCCCCGTCATCCCCTCCTTATCCGCCGCCCAATTTCCCCAACGTAAGCGATCGGGAACCACCGACACAAAATCATCCTTAAGCAATTCCAACTCGCGATCGTTAGCATCAAGGATTTTCAAAAACAACAACCAGCCTAACTGCTCAATGCGTTGTCCATCCCCCGACACACCCGCATCCTTCCGCATAAAGTTACGCAGAGACTTAATATTACCGCCGAGATTTTTCATAGTCATTTGATCGCACTGCTGGATTAATCACTCTACGGCAAAAGCGTGAAACTAAGACAATGTTTTGGACGAAACAGGCTAAAGTCTCGTCTATCCAGAGTTAATACAGTTTTAATATTTTCCCGTTCGGCGATCGCCATAACAGTCGCATCCACAAAATCAATCCGACTATCCTGATATTGCGCCAAAATCTCTGCTGTCCTTAGCACATCTCCATCCATCAAAGCCATTAAGACAAACTTACTCTGTGCTAATCCGTGCAAAAAACGAATCAAAACCCCTGCACCTGCATCTCGCTGAATTAAATAAGCAACTTCAGCTAATACCGTTTGTGGTAAAACGATCTCATTTTGCTGAAAATAAACCTTAGCTACTTCACCATGCCGAGGATCTGAACGATTCGTTAAAGCCACCACAAAACCAGTATCTCCTAATACTCTTTGCATGACCAACCTGATTTAGTGGTGATTTCTGCTTCCAAAATTTCTTCAGCCTGCATTGCCAAATTTGGAGAACCTGCAAATAAACCAACCAAAGGATCGGAAGTTTCGATTCGATCTTGAGAAAAGTCTTTTTGTATCGTTGACGATAAATTTTGTGCAGATACCAAATAGCGCTTTTTCAGAATTTGGACAAAATCAAATAATAGCCCCTGAGCTTCATTGGGCAAACTATCAATATCTTGGTGTAACTGTTGTACCTGTTGCATGACCTAATTCCTCCAAGGTTATTTGATTAACTCCAATTATCGTTCATAAATAGATTTACAAGACCAAAAATAACCAGGACCGATCGCCAAAACCTGTTCAGTTGGCATAAATAGCTCCCAATGAGCAAGCCCTGAATCATCCTCTAAATCTGGATCTAAAATCAACTGATAATCATCTTCAAAACTCAAAATTAACCGAATCGTATCCGCCTCAATCGTCAGATCCAGTAATTTCTTATGCTCTAATTGCTTCACAATTTCCTTAGCGATCTCAATCTGTTCATCCGTATCCGATTCCGATGTGATAACTAAAACTTGATTATTATGCTTCACCGTCCAAGGCGTAGCCCTCGCCCCAAATCGCCAACTACCCTTTAGCAAATGCGCTAACTTCGGATGCTGACAAGGAGTCATTTCACCAAAATCTAGCTTTAATTCATCGCCATAACTAAAAGAAACTTGATGGCAAGTTTCACCAATGAGAGATTGCATAATCACAGGGATAATTTTCTCAAGATTATGATTATTTTGGGAGCCAATTGTAGTTTTAAAAACTGATGCTACTGTCATAAACCTCTCTCCTCTAAAAATTCCTTAGCTTTTTCACGAAGTTCTTTATAGGTAAAATCTCTCTTAGCATTTAAGCTACCACCATAACCAAGACCTTTGTGTTCCTCAGTAAACTCTAGATTCTACTAAAACTAAATTTGCTTGCTTTTCGATAGATTTTAATGTACCTACTGGAATGATCTTATCTTGTTTGATAGTTGGCAACACTTAATTGGTTTTATGCCAGCAGTTTCAAATTCAAAAAGTAGCAAATAATACAGATATAAGTAACTAAATAAAGGTAAAGCTTAAAATATAGCGAAAATGATAACCCCAGCCAGTCAATGCAACCAAAGAT
>VYKS01000310.1_pt1 | contig 22176 bp, 13 predicted proteins | sample 5114511 | NCBI WGS metagenome assembly VYKS01 (sample SAMN12291795, study PRJNA351875) | freshwater metagenome | isolation source: freshwater lake | place: USA: Michigan, Gull Lake | collected 2011-07-05 | reverse complement strand
ATCGCGACCATTCCTAACGCAAGGGTTGTCGGGATGCTACGAACAGCTTAGCTCCATTTGCATGGCGAGCGATCGGCCTCTTGTGGACCGGCATGGCCGCGCGATCCGCTACCTGCGGGTTTCGGTCACCGACCGCTGCGACCTGCGCTGTCGCTATTGCATGGCCGAGGAGATGCAGTTCCTGCCGCGCAACGAAGTGCTGTCCCTGGAGGAAATCGCGCTGATCGCGGAACGCTTCGTCGCGCGGGGCGTGACCAAGATCCGGCTGACCGGGGGCGAGCCGCTGGTGCGGCGCGATGCGCTGGAGCTGGTGCGGCGGCTGGGCCGCAGCGTCGGCGCGGGACTGGACGAACTGACGCTGACCACCAACGGCACGCAATTGGCTACCCATGCAGCAGCGCTGGCGCAGGCCGGCGTGCGACGGATCAATGTCAGCCTCGACAGCCGCGACCCAGCCATGTTCCGTCATATCACCCGGCGCGGCGATCTGGCCCAGGTCCTCGACGGCATCGCCGCCGCGCGCGCGGCGGGCCTGACCGTCAAGATCAACATGGTCGCGCTGAAGGGGCTGAACGATGCGGAGATCCCCGCGATGCTCGACTGGACCAGCGCGCAGGGGATGGACCTGACGCTGATCGAAACCATGCCGATCGGTGCAATCGACGAGGATCGCGCCGATCGCTTCGTGCCGCTGACCCGCGTCCTGGATGATTTGTCTGCACAATTCGACCTGTCCCGCGATACGCATGACAGCGGCGGGCCGGCGCGGTACTGGCGGGTCGGCGGGACCGGCGCGCGGCTGGGCCTGATCTCCCCGCTCACGGGGAATTTCTGCGACAGCTGCAACCGCGTGCGGCTGACTACGGAGGGTAAGCTGTTCACCTGTCTGGGTCATGACGACCAGGTCGATCTGAAGGCCGCGATCCGCGGCGGTGGGCTGGCGGCGGTCGATGCCGCAATCGATGCAGCGCTGGCGGCCAAGCCCGCGCGGCACGATTTCGACGTCGCGCCGGGCGCTGCGCCAGCCGTTGCGCGCCATATGAGCGTGACCGGCGGATGAGCGACGTGCGCCGGGCGCTCGCCGCCTCCCCCACCACCCCTGCCGAAACGGCGGCGGCGGAACTGCTCGCCGGGCGCGACTGGGTACCGGTCGAGGATGCCGACATGGTCGTCGCACTGGGCGGCGACGGCTTCATGCTCCAGACGCTGCACGCGATGCTGGAACGGCGGCGGATCGTGCCGGTGTTCGGGATGAATCTCGGCACGATCGGCTTCTTGATGAATGACTGGCGGCCCGAGGGGCTGGAGGAGCGTCTGGCGCGCGCGCGGCCGTTCAAGGTCTCGCCGCTGGTAATGACCGCGACAACGATGGATGGCGAGCGCCACGTCCTGCCCGCAATCAACGAAGTCTCGCTGCTGCGTGAGACGCGCCAGACCGCCAAGCTGGAGGTGCGCGTCAACGACCGCGTCGTGCTGCCCGAACTGGTATGCGACGGGATATTGGTGGCGACGCCGGCGGGATCGACCGCCTATAACCTGTCGGCGCATGGCCCGATTTTGCCACTCGGCTCGCGCCTGCTCGCGCTCACCCCGATCAGCCCATTCCGCCCGCGCCGCTGGCGTGGCGCGATCCTGCCGGAGAAGACCCGGATCTCGCTGCGCGTGCTCGACCCCGGCAAACGCCCGGTGAGCGCGGTGGCGGACCAGCGCGAGGTGCGCGACGTGGCGCAGGTCGACATCGCGATCGACCGCAACCGCGACCTGACCCTGTTGTTCGACCCCGAACATGCGCTGGATGAGCGGATCACGATGGAGCAGTTCGTCGCGTGAGTTGAAGTCGACTCCGCCGACGCGGCACCGGCCCGCTCCCCCACCCGGCCACCCATAAGTTACTGGCGTTGGGCGGCCAGGTGGGGAAGCAGGCCGGTGCCGCACAAAAATCCGTCTTCCCCGCTTGCAATGCGCAAAACCCCTTCGTATAGGCGCGCCCTCGCTGTCGTTCCCTGATAGCTCAGCGGTAGAGCTCTCGACTGTTAATCGAGCGGCCGTAGGTTCGAATCCTACTCAGGGAGCCAGCGACTTTCCTCCTGACATCGACACCAGATCCGCGACACGGCGCTTGCGTCGTGCGGCGTTCTGTCGTTTCGTTCAGCCTAGGGACATTTGCCCCATGCTGTTCGTTGTCACCGCAGCATTGGCTCGATTCGCCGCAATACGAGATGCTTAGGAGGAAAATCATGTCCACCCACCCCGCCCGCCGCTCGCGCTTCGCGGCGGTGGCGCTTGTGCTTGCCAGCGCCAGCGTGCTCGCCGCATGCGCAACGCCCACACCCTATCAGCCCGCCACCGGCAGTGGGTCGTACCGCACCGGTTATTGGGACGAGCAGATCGAATCCGATCGCTTCCGCGTCACCTTTGCCGGCAACAGCATGACCTCGCGCGAAACGGTCGAGCGCTATCTGCTCTACCGCGCCGCCCAGCTGACCGTTGAGCGCGGCGGCGACCATTTCGTCCTGGCTGACCGCGACACCGAAAAGAAATCGCGCACCTATGCGACGCCAGGACCCTTTTCGAGCGGCCCATGGGGCGGCTGGGGCCCGTCGTGGCGCTATTATGGCCCGCGCTGGGGCTGGCGCAGCTGGAGCCCGTGGGGCGGCGATCCCTTCTGGGACCGCGACGTCGATATCCGCACGGTCGAACGCTATGAAGCAAGCGCCGAGATCGTGATCGGCAAGGGCCGCAAGCCCGATAACGTCCGCGCGTTCAACGCCCGCGAAGTGCTGGAGAATCTCGGCACCTCGATCGCCCCGCCGCGGCCGCGTTGAGGTAGCTCAATCCCCCCCCCTTACGGGGGAGGATTTGATCAAGAAAAAGGGCCGCCCGATCGTCTCGGGCGGCCCTTCTCGTTTCAGCAGCAGGCAGCGATCACACGACCGCGCCGTGGCACTGCTTGTACTTGCGACCCGAACCGCACGGGCATGGCGAATTGCGGTTGACGCGACCCTCCCACGATGCCGGATCGTCGCCCAGCGCGTCACCGGTCGGGCGCGGGATCTGCATCGCCGGCAGCTCGTTCGAGATCAGCCCGGCGCTGCCCGCGTCCCAGTCGGCGCTGTTGTCGAGGCCAGTGAGCGGGTCGATATGCGTGGTCAGGAAGTCGGGCAACTGCGGTAGTTCCGGCGGGGCCTGGAACTGGAACTCGGCCCAGGCGAGCGTGCGGGTCACATCCTCGCGGATCGCGACCAGCATGCGTTCGAACATCGCGAACGCCTCCTGCTTATACTCGTTGATCGGCGTCTTCTGCGCATAGGCGCGCAGGTGGACGACCTGACGCAGCGCATCGAGCAGCGCCAGATGCTCCTTCCAGTGATGGTCGAGATTCTGGAGCAGGATCGACTTTTCGATCGAGGTCCAGCTCTCGGGATCGAGCTGGTCGGACTTTTCGGTCACGCGCGCGGTGGCGAGTTCGCGGATGCGGTTCTCGACATCCTCGGGCTCGATGCCGTCGGTCTCCGCGATCCACTGGTCGACCGGCGCCTCGACGCCCAGCATTTCCTGCACGCGCGCCTTCAGACCCTCGACATCCCACTGTTCGGGATAGGTTTCGGGCGGGCATGCCGCGCCGACCAGGTCGTTGACCGTCTCGGCGCGCATATCTTCGACCACGTCGCCGACGGTGTCGGCATCCATGATGTCGGCACGCTGTTCGTAGATTACCTTGCGCTGATCGTTCATCACGTCGTCATACTCGACGACCTGCTTGCGGATGTCGTAGTTGCGCGCCTCGACCTTCTTCTGCGCGGTCTCGATTGCCTTGGTCAGCCACTTGCTGCCGATCGCCTCGCCATCGGCGATGTTGTTGCGCATCATCTTGGCGAACAGCGTGTCCGGGCCAAAGATGCGCAGCAGATCGTCGTCGAGGCTGAGATAGAAGCGCGACAGGCCGGGGTCGCCCTGGCGACCCGAACGGCCGCGCAGCTGATTGTCGATGCGGCGGCTTTCATGCCGCTCGGTGCCGAGCACGAACAGGCCGCCCGCCTCCAGCACCTTCTGCTTTTCGGCGGCGATCTCTGCCTTGATCTGCGCGATCGCGGCGTCACGCTCCGGCCCCTCGGGCATGTCGGCAAGTTCGGCCTCGACGCGGAACTCCAGATTGCCGCCCAGCTGAATATCGGTGCCGCGGCCAGCCATGTTGGTGGCGATGGTCACCGCGCCCAGGCGGCCGGCCTGCGCCACGATATGCGCTTCCTGCTCATGGAAGCGGGCGTTGAGGACCGAATGATCGACGCCTTCCTTGGTCAGATACTCGCTGAGCAGTTCGGACTTTTCGATCGACACGGTGCCGACCAGCACCGGCTGCCCCTTTGCCGCATGTTCGCGGATGGCGCGTGCGATGGCGATGAACTTGTCCTGCATCGTCTTGTAGAACTCATCGTCCTGATCGATGCGCTTGACCGGCACGTTGGTCGGGATGGTGACCACGTTCATCTTGTAGATGTCGAAGAATTCCGGCGCTTCGGTCGCGGCCGTGCCGGTCATGCCCGCCAGCTTCGGGTACATGCGGAAATAATTCTGGAAGGTGATGCTGGCGAGCGTCTGGTTCTCAGGCTCGATGTTCACGCCTTCCTTCGCCTCGACCGCCTGGTGCAGGCCGTCGGACCAGCGGCGGCCGTCCATCATGCGGCCGGTGAACTCGTCGATGATGACGACCTTGCCGTCCTTGACGATGTAATCGATGTCGCGCTTGAACATCACGTTCGCGCGCAGCGCCTGGTTGAGGTGGTGGACCACCTGGGTGTTCTCGAAATCGTAGAGGTTGGCGCCCTTGAGCAGCCCGGCATCCTCGAGCATCCGCTCTACGGTTTCCATCCCGTCCTCGGTCAGGACGATGCTCTTCTGCTTCTCGTCCTTCTCGTACAGGTCGGGCGCAAGCTGCTTCACGACCGCGTCGACACCCATATAGAGCTCGCTCTTGTCGTCGGTCGGGCCGGAGATGATCAGCGGGGTCCGCGCTTCGTCGATCAGCACCGAGTCGACCTCGTCCACGATCGCCATTGCGAACGGGCGCTGCACCATCGACGCGCGGTCGTACTTCATGTTGTCGCGCAGATAGTCGAAGCCGAACTCGTTGTTCGTGCCGTACGTGATGTCGGCGGCATAGGCTTCGCGGCGCTGATGATCGGCGAGGTTGGGGACGATCACGCCGACGGTGAGGCCGAGGAAGCGATAGATCTGCCCCATCCACTCCGCGTCGCGGCGGGCAAGATAGTCGTTGACGGTGATCACGTGCACGCCCTTGCCGGGCAACGCGTTGAGATAGGTGGCGAGCGTCGCGACCAGCGTCTTGCCCTCGCCCGTGCGCATCTCGGCGATCTCGCCGCGATGCAGGACGATGCCGCCGATCATCTGCACGTCGAAGTGGCGCATGCCGAGCACGCGGACACCGGCCTCACGCACCGTCGCAAAGGCTTCGGGCAGGATCGAGTCGAGCTTTTCGCCATTCTCGAGCCGCGCGCGGAACTTGACGGTCTGCGCCGCCAGTTCATCGTCGGACATCGCCTTCAGCGTGGGCTCGAAACCCGCGATCTTGGCGAGGATGGGGTTGAGCGAACGAACATACCGGTCGTTGGACGAACCGAACAGGGACTTGGCCAAGCCGCCGAACATGATGATTTCCAGTCGTGTGAAATTGCAGGGTGTGCGCCCGAATTGCGAGCGCCAACGATTCGAATGCGAAATGGATGCCTCTCGCCCGCCTTACAAACGGCGCGGCGACGGCGCGCGCGGCTATTCCAGCCGGCGTTCGCTGGTCAGGCGGGCAGGCGTCCCGGCCGGAGCGTCATGGACCGCGAAGCCCGCCGCGACGGGCGCTTCACGCGTGGCAAGGGGGCGGCTGGCGACCGCCGCCGCGACGCTCGACACCGCTTCGACAGCGGTTTCGGCGGTGCGGGAAATGGCGGTATCGCTGCGCTGCTGAAACCCGCGCAGGTCGCGATCACCGGCAATGACACCGGTCAGGCTCGCAAGAAGCGCAGAGAGGAACAGCAGCAATTGCACGCAAAAACCCGTTAAACGGCCCCTTGTTGCCCGCCGCTGAACGACGGACCGTGTGGACATAGGGGCAAGGCGCGCTTCGTCCAAGTGCTAAAGAGTCGCAGTGGTCCGGCTCCGCACCACCTCGCACCCCACGCGCGCATCGGGGTACACGTCGAGCTTCATCGACCGCACACGGACTTCGGCGACGCGCAGATCCGCCGACAAAGCGAGCGCGGCGACCGCGTCGCACAGCGTTTCCTGCAGCTCGATATGCCCCTTGGCGGCGAGCGCATGGATGCCGCTGCGCAGATAGTCATAATCGACCACCGCATCGATCCGGTCCTGCGGTGCCTCAGGATAGACGCAGCGCATCGCGACATTGAGCTCCACCCGCTGCGGCGCGGCGCGCTCGAAGTCGTGGATGCCAAGGCCGATGTCGACCACCAGCCCGTCGAGATGGATGGTATATTCAGCCATGCGCCCCCTCCGCCGGTCGATCGCGCCCGGTGAACATCACATCGCCTTCGCGCTTCACGAAGCGCTGGCCGCAATCGACGAAGATATTCTGGCCGGTGATGCTGCGCGTGGTCAGCAGATACGCAACCGTCGCGGACAGGTCCGACAGGTCGACCGGGCGTTCGAGCAGATTGGCCGACGCCACGCTGACGAACTCCTCCGGCGTCTGGTCGAGGCTCGGCAGGCTCAGGCCCGGCGAGACTGCGTTGACGCGGACGCGCGGTGCCAGCCGCATCGCCAGCAGCGTCGTCGCCTCCGCCAGTCCGGCCTTGCTCAGCGTATAGGTCAGGAAATCGGGATTGGGGTTGGCCAGCTTCTGGTCGAGCAGGTTGACCACTGCCCCCTCCCCCAATCCGACCTGCGCCGCCAGCGCCGAGGCGAGCAGCAGCGGCGCACCCAGATTGATATGCATATGCCGGTCGAGCCCGGCATAGTCGGCCAGCGGCACCGCATCCCAGGCAAAGCGCGAGGCATTATTGACCAGCCCCTCGACCGGCCCGCCCAGCGCCTGCGCCGCCGCCGCGATCAGGCCGCGCGTATCGGCAGCATCGCCCAGATCGGCGGTAACCAAAGCCACGCCGAGTTCCGCGCGCAGCGCCTCCGCCTCGTCATGCGAGTCATGGTGATGGACCGCGACGACATGGCCGTGCGCGACCAGATGCCGCACGATCGCCGCGCCGATCCGCCGCGCGCCGCCAGTGACCAAAACGCGCATGCGATCAATAGCCCATCAGCGCGAGCACTTCCTTGCGGCTGCGCTCGTCGTCGCGGAAAATGCCCATCATGCGGCTGGTGACCATGCCGACCCCGGGGGTGCGCACGCCGCGCGCGGTCATGCAGGCATGGCTGGCCTCGATCACCACCGCGACGCCGCGCGGCTTGAGATGCTCCCAGATACAGTCGGCGACCTGCGCGGTCAGCCGCTCCTGCACCTGAAGGCGGCGGGCGAAGCCGTGGAGCACGCGTGCGAGCTTCGAGATGCCGACGACATGGTCCTGCGGCAGATACGCGATCGACGCCTTGCCGATGATTGGCGCCATGTGATGTTCGCAATGCGACTGGAACGGAATGTCCTTCAGCAGGACGATCTCATCATAGCCGCCGACTTCCTCGAACACGCGGCTGAGGTGATGGGCGGGATCCTCGCCATAGCCCTGGCAATATTCCTTCCACGCACGCGCGACACGCGCCGGCGTGTCGATCAGCCCTTCGCGACTCGGATCGTCGCCGGCCCAACGCAGCAGCGTGCGGATCGCGTCGGCAACGTCTTCGGGCACCGGAATCTTCGGCGGCGCCGTTACCGTGTCGCCATCCATCGCGTCGTCATGATCATGGCAGCTCATCCCGCCCGGTCCCCCCGAAACTTGCTGTTACGCTACGGCATGCGGATGCGGCCGTGTTGCCCAGCGGCCACAGATGGTATCGTAACGGGAAATAGCAAGCATTTCCGCCGGATTGGCGTCGCGATTTGACGTTGACGTAAGGATTCGAGCGGCGGTAGCGTGCACGTTAACGACAACGAGAAGACTGGCCCCGAAGCAACGACTTCGGCGCACCCAGAGAGGAGAGACCCATGCGAACGCTCCAGCTGATTTCCGCATCCGCGCTTGCGCTGGTCGCGGCTACACCCGCTATCGCACAGACCACCCCCGCCCCGGCAGCACAGGAAGAGGAAGGTTACGGCAACGAGGTCGTGATTACCGCGACCCGCCGTAACGAAACCGTGCAGGAAGTGCCGATCGCGGTGACCGCGGTCCCCGCCACCCTGCTCGAAAACGCGGGCATCGAGGATATTCGTGGCCTGGAGCAGCTTGCGCCGTCGCTGCAGAGCTCGACCGGCCAGTCGTCGGCGACCGGCACCACCCTCTACATCCGCGGCATCACCACCGCGGGCGACAACCCCGGCTTCGAGCCCGCCGTCGGCGTGTTCATCGACGGCGTGTTCCGCGCCCGCGCCGGCGTCGCCATCTCGGACCTGCCGCAGCTGGAACGCGTCGAAGTGCTGCGCGGCCCGCAGGGTACGCTGTTCGGCCGCAACACCTCGGCCGGTGCGCTCTCGATCTTCACCGCCCAGCCGGCGTTCGAACTCGGCGGCTATATCGAGGGCAGCTACGGCAACTATAACGCGTTCGAGCTGAAGGGCGCGGTCACCGGCCCGGTCACCGACCAGCTCGCGCTGCGCGTCGATGCCGGCTATCGTAAGCGCGACGGCTATATCGAGGATGTGAACTCCGACCGCTCGTTCAACAATGTCGACCGCTGGTACGCCCGCGGCCAGGCACTGTACGACACCTCGACCTTCTCGCTGCGTCTGATCGCCGACTATTACGAGACGGACGAACAGTGCTGCGGTGCGATCTCGGTCGTGCGCGGCCCGTTCGCGCCGCTGATCGAAGGGATCGCGGGTGCGCAGGGTCGCGATGGCCTTTACGAAGGCACCAGCCGTAGCGTGAACGGCCTGCCGACCACGATCGACCCCGAACAGCGCCGCATGGCCGCGTCGCCCAACCGCGACCTCAGCGAGCGCGTGCGCGATTGGGGCCTGTCGGCGGAAATCAACGCCGACCTGACCGACGACATCAAGGTAACGTCGATCACCGCCTATCGCGACTGGCGCGTGCGGCGTAACCAGGACGTCGATTTCTCGGGCATCGACCGCGCCTATCGCGAAGGCTATCGCAACGAGCTGACCGACTTCACCCAGGAACTCCGGTTCCAGGGTTCGGCATTCGGCGGCGTACTCGACTGGCTGGTCGGCGGCTTCTTCCTCAACGAGACCAACGACGTGTACGACACGGTCCGCGTCGGTGCGGACGGCAACCGCTATGTCGACTCGATCTTCAACGCGCTCGCCGGGCCGTCGTTCGGCGGTTCGGTACAATTCTTCGGATCGCTTGGCTCGGCGCCGACGCCGGGAGCGGTGTTCCTGAACCCGGCGGTTCCGAACTCGCTCGCCGCATATCAGGCCGCCTATGGCGCAGCGCTCGCCCCGGTGGTCGGCTGCTTCCGCACCGCCGTCGGCGCAGCGCCGTCGGGTACCGTGCCGGTCGGGACGTGCAATGCGCTGGGCTATTCGGCAACGCCGGTTCCGGGCCTTGCCGCTCTTGCCGCCAGCCCGCTGCCCGGCGTGTCCTCGGGCCAGGGCAACAGCAACGACTATCGCGTCAAGACCAACGCCTTCGCGCTGTTCACGCACAACATCTTCAACCTCAGCGACAAGCTGACGCTGACGCTGGGTGCGCGCTGGAACTATGAAAAGAAGGATCTGACCGCGACGGTCAGCAACAACACCGGCAGCTGCACTTTCTTCAACCAGGTGCGCGCGGGCAACACGGCGGCAGTGCAGTACGCCAACCTGCTCCGCCAGCTCGGCCTGTTCAACAACCTCTATTTGCTGGCCTGCAACCCGGCGATCAACACCGAGTTCAACGGCAGCTACGCGCATGACCGGGACGAGAGCAAGATCACCGGCACCGCCAAGCTGGCGTACAAGGTGAATTCGGACATCCTGGTCTATGGTGGCTATGACCGCGGCTACAAGTCGGGCGGCTACAATATGGACCAGGCGACGTTCGACAGCGTCCTGCTCGGCGGCAATGGCCCGCAGGCCAGCGACCTTGCCTTCGGGTCGGAGTCGGTGGACGCCTATGAACTCGGCATCAAGACCCAGTGGGGCCGCGCCTTCACCTTCAACGTCGCCGCGTTCTACCAGAAGTTCAGCGACCTCCAGTCCCTCGTGTTCAGCGGCAACAACTTCGTCGTCCAGAATGTCGACAGCACGACCAGCAAGGGCGTCGAGGTGGAATCGATCATCCAGCCGGTGCGCGACTTCACCGTCCGTCTGGGCTATAGCTACATCGACGCCAAGTACGATGCCGACAACAACTTCGTCGGCACGCCGCTGCAGGGTCAGGAAGGCCGTCAGGTCAGCAACCAGCCCGAACATACGGTGACGATCGCGACGACCTGGACGCCGCAGATCACCTCGGGCATCCGCGGCCTCGTCCATGTCGACATGCGCTACAACAGCGAAGTGAACATCCCGTCGAACAACCCGAACCCGACCACTGGCCGGACCGCGCTGTTCAACCCGGGTTATGCGCTGCTGGGCGCGCGTGTCGGCCTGCAGACCGATGACGGCAAGAAGAGCCTCGAGTTCTTCGTCGAGAACCTGACCAACCAATATTACCACATCACCGGCTTTGCGGTTCCGGAGCAGACCGGCAACTACGCCGCCTATCCGGGCCTGCCGCGCTTCTTCGGCGTGAAGGCCAAGGTCGGCTTCTGATCGACCCGGCGGGCTCTGCGGAGCCCGCTCGGAGACGGGGGGGGCGCGCTCGGGAAACCGGGCGCGCCCCTTCCGCGTTCAGCCACCCGGAGCGGCAGACTCGGGAGATTCGACCATGGCCAGAACGCTGAAAAAGGGCGATCGCGTCCGCTGGAATGCCCCTGGAGGGACCGCAAAGGGCGAAGTTCTCCACAAACAAGTGTCAGATACCACCATCAAAGGGCATCAAGTACGTGCATCGCGCGAAGAACCGCAGTACATCGTGCGCAGCGACAATGGTGGCGAGGCATCGCACAAGCCGTCGGCGCTGACCAAGATTTGAGCCGGCATCGGGTTGCCGGCTCGCAAAGGAGAAGAATAGAATGGCCGAAAACAAGGCATCCGGCGGCGCCCGTGGCGGCATCGCAAAGCCCGTCACTCCCTCGCCCGAGCTCGCCGCGATCGTCGGCACCGCCGAGCTGCCGCGCAGCGAGATCGTCAGCAAGATGTGGGAATACATCAAGAAGAACAATCTCCAGAATCCCGAGAACAAGCGCGAGATCCTGGCAGACGACAAGCTGAAGCCCGTCTTCGGCGCTGACAAGGTGACGATGTTCGAGATGAACAAGCACATCGCCAAGCACGTCAAGTAAGTTCACGTTCCGGAGCAATCCGGATCGGACAGCGAGAGCCTCCGGAACCTCTGGTTTCGGAGGCTTTTTCGATCCATGATGATAACCCCCGCATCGGCGGGGACACCGACTTAGGGGGATGCGGTGGACGGGCGTACGGGTCGATTGCTGGAACGCTTGCCACTTGCCCGCGAACAGCGCTGGCAGGGCTATGGCGCTGCGCTGCTGCTGTCGCTGGTCGGCCTCGTAACGCGCTGGTTGCTGGCGGATGCGTTTCCGCCAGGCTTCCCGTTCCTCACCTTCTTCCCGGCGGTGGTCCTGTCGGGTTTCCTGTTCGGGCGCGGCCCAGGCATGCTTTCTGCGGTGCTCTGCGGCCTGCTCGCCTGGTATTTCTTCATCCCCCCCGCCAATGCCTTCTCACTCGCGCCCGGCGCGATGGTCGCGATGGGCTTCTATGTCGGGGTCGTTGCAGTCGACCTGCTGTTGATCGACTGGATGCAGCGCGGCAATGCCCGGCTGCGCATTGAACGCGAACGCAGCGAGATGCTGGCACAGCGCAGCCAGCTACTCTTCTCCGAATTGCAACATCGCGTGTCGAACAACCTGCAGATGGTCGGCGCCGTCCTCGCGTTGCAGCAGCGCAGCGTAACCGACCCTTCGGCGCGACAGGCGTTGGGCGACGCGGGTGCCAAGCTACAGACGATCGGCCGCATCCGGCGCCAGCTTTACGATCCCAGCGGCGACCCGCAGACGCTGGAGCAGATGCTGCCGGAACTGGTGCAGGACGTAATCGCCACGACGGGCAAGCCGGGGGTAACCACTTCGGTCGCGGTGGACGCCGGTCTGCATCTTCCGCCCGACGCGCTGATCCCGGTCGCACTGGTGGTGGCGGAGTGCATTGCCAATGCGATCGAACATGGCTTTGCCCAGCGCGATCACGGGCGGATCGATGTGCGTATGACAGCGCACAGCGACGCGGCCACGATCACGATCGCGGACGACGGCGCCGGACCGCCCGACGGCTTTACCGCGGGATCCTCGACCAGCCTGGGCCTCAAGATCTCCCGCACGCTCGCCGGGCAGCTGGGTGGCAGCTTCGACCTGTCCCCGCGCGACGGTGGCGGAGCGATCGCGACACTGCACTTTCCGCGCAACCGCGACTAGGCGCACGCGTTCTGCAGGGCGTATGCGTTCGGGAAATGGTGCCCCTGGCCGGACTCGAACCAGCATGCCTTGCGGCGGTCGATTTTGAGTCGACTGCGTCTACCATTTCGCCACAGGGGCAGCGAGCGCGCTGGCTAGACGATGGGCTTGGCTTGAGCAAGCGTTAACCGGCGCCCGGTTTGACACTGCCCCCTCCCCCGCCTATATCGCGCCCCTGCCCCGACCGGTCGGGACATGGCACGCCGTCGCGCAGCGCGCCGTACGAATGGACCGGACGGGAGTGATAGACGCTTGAGAGGCTGAGTTTTTCCCGTTTTCGACGATGGGAATCGCTCGGCCCTTTTCGCGTCTGTCTGCGTGCCTGTCCCGGCGGTTACCGGGGCGAATTTCAGGCTGAGAAGGCGAAAACAGCACATGGCAACCAAAGCGATCGAAAGCGGCACCGCAAAGCGCCGCATCCGCAAGGTGTTCGGCGATATCCACGAAGTGGTAGAGATGCCGAACCTGATCGAGGTTCAGCGCGAATCCTACGAACAGTTCCTGCGGAGCGATCCCTCGATCGGCTACGTCTCCGGCCTCGAAAAGACGCTGCGCAGCGTGTTCCCGATCCGTGACTTCGCCGGCACGGCCGAACTCGACTTCGTGACCTACGAACTCGAAGCGCCGAAGTTCGACGTCGAGGAATGCCGTCAGCGCGGCATCACCTACGCCGCCCCGATGCGCGTTACCCTTCGCCTGATCGTGTTCGAGGTCGATCCCGATACGGATGCCCGTTCGGTGCTCGATATCAAGGAGCAGGACGTCTACATGGGCGACATGCCGCTCATGACCGAGAACGGCACCTTCTTCATCAACGGCACCGAGCGCGTGATCGTGTCGCAGATGCACCGTTCGCCGGGCGTGCTGTTCGATCACGACCGCGGCAAGACCCATGCCAGCGGCAAGTATCTCTTCGCCGCGCGCGTGATCCCGTATCGCGGCTCGTGGCTGGACTTCGAGTTCGACGCCAAGGACATCGTCAACGTCCGTATCGACCGCAAGCGCAAGCTGCCGGTCACGACGCTGCTCTATGCGCTGGGCCTGAACAGCGAAGAGATCCTCAACCACTTCTACAATACCGTCACCTATGTGCGCGGTCCCAATGGCTGGCAGATCCCGTTCGCGGCCGAGAACTGGCGCGGCGTCAAGCCGATGTTCGACATCGTCGACGCCAAGACCGGTGAAGTCGTGTTCCCGGCCGGCCAGAAGATCAGCCCGCGCGCTGCCAACAAGGCGGGCAAGGACGGTCTCGAGACGCTGCTGATCCCGACCGAGGAAATCTTCGGACGCTACAGCGCGTTCGACCTGATCAACGAGACGACCGGCGAGATCTACATCGAAGCCGGCGACGAAGTGTCGGCCGAGAATCTGGAGAAGCTGGACAAGGCCGGCATCGACCGGATCGAGCTGCTCGACATCGACCATGTCTCGACGGGTCCCTGGATCCGCAACACGCTCAAGGCCGACAAGGCCGAAGAGCGCGAGCAGGCGCTGTCCGACATTTATCGCGTCATGCGCCCCGGCGAACCGCCGACGCTTGAAACTGCGGAATCGCTGTTCGGCGGGCTGTTCTTCGATCCGGAGCGCTACGACCTGTCGGCCGTGGGCCGCGTGAAGCTCAACATGCGCCTCGACCTCGATGCCGAGGACACGGTCACGACGCTGCGCAGCGAGGATATCCTGGCGGTGATCAAGACCTTGGTCGGCCTGAAGGACGGCAAGGGCGAGATCGACGACATCGACAACCTCGGCAACCGCCGCGTGCGTTCGGTGGGCGAGTTGCTGGAAAACCAGTATCGCGTCGGCCTGCTGCGCATGGAGCGTGCGGTCAAGGAGCGCATGTCGAGCGTCGACGTGTCGACGGTCATGCCGAACGACCTGATCAACGCCAAGCCGGCGGTCGCCGCCGTCCGCGAATTCTTCGGCAGCTCGCAGCTGTCGCAGTTCATGGACCAGACCAACCCGCTGTCGGAAGTCACCCACAAGCGCCGCGTGTCGGCGCTTGGGCCGGGCGGTCTGACGCGTGAGCGCGCGGGCTTCGAAGTCCGCGACGTTCACCCGACGCACTATGGCCGTATCTGCCCGATCGAAACGCCGGAAGGCCCGAACATCGGTCTGATCAACAGCCTCGCGACGTTCAGCCGCGTCAACAAGTACGGCTTCATCGAAACCCCGTACCGCAAGGTGATCGACGGCAAGGTGACCGACGAGGTCGTCTATCTGTCGGCGATGGAAGAGGCCAAGCACACGATCGCGCAGGCTTCGGCCGAAACCGATGCGGAAGGACGCTTTGTCGAGGAACTGGTGTCGGCACGTCAGGCGGGCGAATTCCTGATGGCGTTCCCGGACACGGTGACGCTGATGGACGTCAGCCCCAAGCAGCTGGTGTCGGTCGCGGCTTCGCTCATTCCGTTCCTGGAAAATGACGACGCCAACCGCGCGCTCATGGGTTCGAACATGCAGCGTCAGGCCGTGCCGCTGGTGAAGGCGGAAGCGCCCTTCGTCGGCACCGGCATGGAAGAGACCGTCGCGCGCGATTCGGGCGCGGCGATCGCGGCGAAGCGCGCCGGCATCGTCGACCAGGTCGATGCCTCGCGCATCGTCGTCCGCGCCACCGGCGAGGTTTCGGCGGAGGAAAGCGGCGTCGACATCTATACGCTGATGAAGTTCGAGCGTTCGAACCAGTCGACCTGCATCAACCAGCGTCCGCTGGTGAAGGTGGGCGACATGGTCAATGCCGGCGACATCATCGCCGACGGCCCGTCGACCGAGTTCGGCGAGCTGGCGCTGGGTCGCAACGTCCTCGTCGCGTTCATGCCGTGGAACGGCTACAACTACGAAGACTCGATCCTGATCAACGAACGCATCGTGAAGGACGATGTGTTCACGTCGATCCATATCGACGAGTTCGAAGTGATGGCCCGCGACACCAAGCTGGGGCCGGAGGACATCACCCGCGACATCCCGAACGTCGGTGAAGAAGCGCTGCGCAACCTCGACGAGGCGGGCATCGTGTATATCGGCGCCGAGGTCGAGCCGGGCGACATCCTGGTCGGCAAGATCACGCCGAAGGGCGAGAGCCCGATGACGCCGGAAGAAAAGTTGCTCCGCGCGATCTTCGGCGAAAAGGCCAGCGACGTGCGCGACACCTCGCTCCGCCTGCCGCCGGGCGTTGCCGGGACGGTCGTCGACGTGCGCGTCTTCAACCGCCACGGCATCGACAAGGACGAGCGCGCGATGGCGATCGAGCGCGAGGAGATCGAGCGCCTGAAGAAGGACTCGGACGACGAGCGCAACATCCTCAACCGCGCGACCTGGTCGCGGCTGCGCGAGATGCTGATCGGTCAGGTCGCGACTTCGGTGCCCAAGGGGCTGAAGAAGGGCGTCGAGATCGATCAGGACCTGCTCGACAGCGTCGATCGCCACGAATGGTGGAAGTTCGCGGTTGCCGACGACAAGGTCCAGGGCGATCTGGAGACGGTCAAGGGTCAGTATGACGAGGCCGTCAAGCGCATCAAGGACAAGTTCGAGGACCGCCGCGAGAAGCTGGAGCGGGGCGACGAGCTGCCGCCGGGCGTGCTGAAGATGGTCAAGGTGTTCGTCGCGGTGAAGCGCAAGCTGCAGCCGGGCGACAAGATGGCCGGCCGCCACGGCAACAAGGGCATCATCAGCCGCATCCTGCCGCAGGAAGACATGCCGTTCCTCGAGGACGGGACTCCGGTCGATTTCGTGCTCAACCCGCTGGGCGTGCCGTCGCGCATGAATGTCGGGCAGATCTTCGAGACGCATCTGGGCTGGGCCGCACGCGGCCTCGGCAAGAAGATCGGCGACGCGCTCGACGCATGGCGTGAGGCCAATCCGAACCCGCAGGCGGGCGAAGCCCCCGAAGCGGTCAAGGAGCTGCTGCTCGAGATCTACGGCGACAATTATGCCGAGCAGATCAAGAACCGCGACACCGCGTCGCTGGTCGAACTGGCGCAGAATGTCCGCGCCGGCGTTCCGATGGGCACTCCGGTGTTCGACGGCGCGGTCGAGGCGGACGTGTCGGCGATGCTGAAGCTGGCCGGGCTCGACGAGAGCGGTCAGGTGACGCTGTTCGACGGCCGCACCGGCGATGCGTTCGACCGCAAGGTTACCGTTGGGTACAAGTACGTCCTCAAGCTGCACCACCTGGTCGACGACAAGATCCACGCGCGTTCGATCGGCCCTTACAGCCTCGTCACCCAGCAGCCGCTGGGCGGCAAGGCGCAGTTCGGCGGCCAGCGCTTCGGCGAAATGGAGGTCTGGGCACTGCAGGCGTACGGCGCAGCCTATACGCTGCAGGAAATGCTGACGGTGAAGTCCGACGACGTGGTCGGCCGCACCAAGGTCTATGAGGCGATCGTCAAGGGTGACGACACGTTCGAGGCCGGCATCCCCGAGAGCTTCAACGTGCTCGTCAAGGAAATGCGCTCGCTGGGTCTCAACGTCGAACTCAAGTCGATGGACGAAGGCGACGATCTGGCCGAGGCGGCGGAGTAACGGGATCGGGCGCCGTGCATTGCGCGGCGTCCTCCCCTTCCCCGCCCCGACGAATTTGACCCTCTAGAGGGACGAAAGAATATGAACGAACTGACCAACTTCGCGAACCCGGTGGCCAAGCCGGAGACCTTCGACCAGATCCAGATCGGCATCGCGTCGCCCGACCGCATCCGTTCGTGGTCGTTCGGCGAGATCAAGAAGCCCGAAACGATCAACTATCGCACGTTCAAGCCCGAGCGTGACGGCCTGTTCTGCGCGCGCATCTTCGGTCCGATCAAGGACTACGAATGCCTGTGCGGCAAGTACAAGCGCATGAAGTACAAGGGCATCGTCTGCGAAAAGTGCGGCGTCGAGGTTACCGTCTCGAAGGTCCGCCGTGAGCGCATGGGCCATATCGAACTGGCCGCGCCGGTTGCGCACATCTGGTTCCTGAAGAGCCTGCCCTCGCGCATCGGCCTGCTGCTCGACATGCAGCTCAAGCAGCTCGAGCGCGTGCTGTATTTCGAATCCTACATCGTCACCGAGCCGGGCCTGACGCCGCTGGAGAAGTTCCAGCTGCTGACCGAGGACGAACTGCTCGATGCGCAGGACGAATATGGCGAAGACGCCTTCTCCGCCGGCATCGGCGCCGAAGCGGTCAAGATCATGCTCATGGATCTCGACCTCGAGGGTGAGAAGCGCGCGCTGCTCGAAGAGCTGGCAACGACCAAGTCGGAGCTGAAGCCCAAGAAGATCATCAAGCGGCTGAAGGTCGTCGAGAGCTTCCTGGATTCGGGCAATCGTCCGGAGTGGATGATCCTCGATGTCGTTCCGGTCATCCCGCCCGAACTGCGCCCGCTGGTCCCGCTGGACGGCGGCCGCTTCGCGACGTCGGACCTCAACGACCTGTATCGCCGCGTCATCAACCGTAACAACCGCCTGAAGCGCCTGATGGAGCTGCGTGCGCCGGACATCATCGTCCGCAACGAAAAGCGCATGCTGCAGGAAGCGGTCGACGCGCTGTTCGACAACGGCCGCCGCGGTCGCACGATCACGGGTGCCAACAAGCGTCCGCTGAAGTCGCTGTCCGACATGCTCAAGGGCAAGCAGGGCCGCTTCCGTCAGAACCTGCTCGGCAAGCGCGTCGACTATTCGGGCCGTTCGGTCATCGTGACCGGTCCGGAACTCAAGCTGCACCAGTGCGGCCTGCCCAAGAAGATGGCGCTCGAGCTGTTCAAGCCGTTCATCTACGCGCGTCTCGATGCCAAGGGTCTGTCGATGACCCTGAAACAGGCGAAGAAGTGGGTCGAGAAGGAACGCAAGGAAGTCTGGGACATCCTGGACGAAGTGATCCGCGAGCACCCGGTTCTGCTGAACCGCGCGCCGACGCTTCACCGTCTGGGCATCCAGGCGTTCGAGCCGGTGCTGATCGAGGGTAAGGCGATCCAGCTTCACCCGCTGGTCTGCTCGGCGTTCAACGCCGACTTCGACGGCGACCAGATGGCCGTGCACGTCCCGTTGTCGCTCGAAGCGCAGCTGGAAGCGCGCGTCCTGATGATGTCGACGAACAACATCCTGAGCCCTGCGAACGGCAAGCCGATCATCGTGCCGTCGCAGGACATGGTGCTGGGCCTCTACTACATCTCGATGGAGAAGGACGGAGAGCCGGGCCAGGGCATGGTGCTGGGCGACATGGCCGAAGTGCACCAGGCGCTGTTCGCGGGTGCGGTGACGCTGCACAGCAAGATCACCAGCCGCGTCCCCCAGACGGACGAGGACGGCAACACCTACATGAAGCGGTTCGAGACCACCCCGGGCCGCATGCTGCTCGGCGAGTGTCTGCCGAAGTCGCACAAGGTGCCGTTCGACGTCGTCAACCGCCTGCTGACCAAGAAGGACGTGGGCGACGTGATCGACGAGGTCTATCGTCACACCGGCCAGAAGGAGACCGTCCTGTTCGCCGACGCGATCATGGCGCTCGGCTTCCGTCACGCATTCAAGGCCGGCATCTCGTTCGGCAAGGACGACATGATCATCCCGGCGTCGAAGGAAGCAACGGTCGATGAGACCCGCGCGCTCGTGAAGGACTTCGAGCAGCAGTATCAGGACGGCCTGATCACGCAGCAGGAAAAGTACAACAAGGTGATCGACGCCTGGAGCCGTTGCGGCGACGTGGTGGCGGCCGCGATGATGGACGAGATCAAGTCGGTCAAGAAGGACGAGAACGGCCGCGAGCTGCCCGCCAACGCGATCTACATGATGGCGCATTCCGGTGCGCGTGGTTCGGCGGCGCAGATCAAGCAGCTGGCCGGCATGCGCGGCCTGATGGCCAAGCCGTCGGGCGAGATCATCGAAACGCCGATCATCTCGAACTTCAAGGAAGGCCTCACGGTTCTCGAGTACTTCAACTCGACCCACGGCGCCCGCAAGGGTCTGGCCGACACCGCGCTCAAGACGGCGAACTCGGGTTACCTGACCCGCCGTCTGGTCGATGTGTCGCAGGATTGCGTCGTCATGGAGCAGGATTGCGGTACCGAGCGCGCGCTGGAGATGAAGGCGATCGTTCAGGGCGGCAGCGTCATCGCGTCGCTGGGTGAGCGTATCCTGGGCCGCACCACGGCCGAGGATGTCGTCGATCCCAAGACCGGTGACGTCGCGATCCCGCTGGGCACCCTGCTCGACGAACCGATGATCGCACAGATCGAAGCGCTGGGCATCCAGGGCATGAAGATCCGTTCGCCGCTGGTGTGCGAAGCGAAGATCGGCGTCTGCGCCAAGTGCTATGGCCGTGACCTCGCCCGCGGTACGCCGGTGAACATTGGTGAAGCGGTCGGCGTCATCGCGGCGCAGTCGATCGGTGAACCGGGCACGCAGCTGACCATGCGTACCTTTCACATCGGCGGCGCGGCGCAGCTCAACGAGCAGTCGAACCTCGAAGCCCCCGTGGACGGCAAGGTCGAGTTCCGCGACCTGCGCCTGATCACCGACCAGCGCGGTCGTCGCGTGGTTCTGGCCCGTTCGGGCGAGATCGCGATCCTCGACACCGATGGTCGCGAGCTGGCGGTCCACCGCATCCCGTACGGCGCGTACGTCATGTTCGACGATGGTCACATCGTCAGCAAGGGCGACCGCATGGCGGAGTGGGATCCGTTCACCATGCCGGTGATCACGGAAACCGGCGGCGTCGTGAAGTATCAGGACCTGATCGACGGCAAGACGCTGACCGAACAGGTCGACGAAGCGACCGGTATCGCGCAGCGCGTGGTGATCGAAAACCGCGGCGCTTCGGCGAAGAAGGAAGATCTGCGTCCGCGCCTGACCCTCACCGGCGACGGTGCGGCAGAGGCGGCTCGCTACATGCTGGCACCGGGCGCCGTGCTGTCGGTCGAGGATGGTGCGACGGTTCAGGGCGGTGACGTTCTGGCCCGTGTGAGCCGCGAGTCTGCCAAGACCCGCGACATCACCGGCGGTTTGCCGCGCGTTGCCGAGCTGTTCGAAGCGCGCAAGCCGAAGGAAAATGCCATCATCGCCAAGGTCTCCGGCCGCGTGGTGTTCGGCAAGGACTATAAGGCGAAGCGCAAGATCGGCATCCAGCCCGAGGATGGCGGCGAGGTCGTCGAGTATCTGGTGCCCAAGTCGAAGGTGATCGACGTTCAGGAAGGCGACTACGTCAAGCGTGGCGACAACCTGATCGGCGGCAGCCCCGACCCGCACGACATTCTGGAAGTGCTCGGCATCGAGCCGCTGGCAGAATATCTCGTCGCGGAAATCCAGGAAGTCTATCGACTCCAGGGCGTGAAGATCAACGACAAGCACATCGAGGTGATCGTTCGCCAGATGCTGCAGAAGGTCGAGATCACCGACGGTGGCGACACCACGCTGCTGGCGGGCGAACAGGTCGATCGCGACGAGATGGACGACATCAACAGCAAGCTCGAGCCCGGCCAGGCCCCCGCACAGGGCAAGCCGATCCTGCTCGGCATCACCAAGGCGTCGCTGCAGACCCGCAGCTTCATCTCGGCGGCGTCGTTCCAGGAGACCACCCGCGTCCTCACCGAGGCGGCGGTCCAGGGCAAGCAGGACACGCTGATCGGCCTGAAGGAAAACGTGATCGTCGGCCGTCTCATCCCCGCCGGTACTGGCGCGGGCATGAACCGGATGCGCATCGCGGCCAACAGCCGCGACGCCGCGCTCCGCGCCCAGCAGCGCAAGCTGCAGGAAGCGCTGATCGCACCGAACTCGGCCGCCGAAGAGCGTGCCGCCGAACTGGCACAGGACCCGATCGACGCCATGGTCACCCATGACGCGCTCGAAGCGGTCGAAGTGTCGGGCGACGGCAGCGACGAGGCAGCGGGCGATTACCTGAACAAGGAATAATCGCCCTGCCCCGATCCGGGCCTTCATGGCCCGGACACCGGATATGAAAAGGCCGCCGCCCGGAACCCCGGACGGCGGCCTTTCTCATGCCCGCCGATTGCGATCGGCTTTGGCGATCAGAAGAAGGTCGAAACCCCCAGATAGGCAAAGCGCATGTCGCTGCTGTTCGGCGCATTGGGCGCTTCGGTCAGGAACGCGCCCTTCGCCAGCAGCGCCGCCCCGAACTCCAGCCGCAGCTTCTTGGGGATCAGCCAGTTGCGCACGCGCCCTTCGAACTGAAAGCCCGCATCGCGCCCCGATGCACCGGTGGCGTCGCGGACCGAGGTCGCGGCAAAGCTGTCGGTCGCAGAGGCGAGCCACAGTTTCTGGCCCTTCAGCATGATGTCCCAGCCCTTGGCCGGCTTGGCATCGAACACGATGCCCGGGCTGATCACATTGGCGCGGCTGACCGGCCCATAAAGACTGATCGGGCCGAAATCGCCGCGCCGCCCGCCGAACAGCGGGTCGAAGCGCGTGACACTGGGCGCGCTGGTGTCGCCGCTGGCATATTCGAACACACCGGCGACGCGCGGCGTCCAGCCCGACGGGAAGGTGTAACCGAGTTCGACATGCGCGCTGCCGGCGCGCACCTTGCGATCGGTCACG